>Ga0114962_10003849_pt1 | contig 12082 bp, 9 predicted proteins | sample C_130820_MF_Meta_FD_87017 | JGI IMG/M metagenome (GOLD analysis project Ga0114962, IMG submission 87017) | Freshwater microbial communities from Lake Croche, Canada to study carbon cycling - C_130820_MF_MetaG | ecosystem: Environmental > Aquatic > Freshwater > Lake | place: Lake Croche, Canada... | reverse complement strand
GCCACAGGAGGAAGTGTGAGTACCGTAAACCTGTCCACGGCACTTCTTGGCTTTGGGACGGCGTCCGGTGGAAGCGTGAGCACAGTGAATCTGTCCACGGGACAGGTCGGATTTGGGACGGCGTCCGGTGGAAGTGTGAGTACGGTGAATCTATCCACGGGACAGATCGGATTTGGGACGGCGTCCGGTGGAAGTGTGAGTACCGTCAATCTGTCGACGGGGCAGATACGATTTGGAGTGGCCACCGGTGGAAGCATTAGCACTCTAAGTGTGTCAACGGGCCAGGTTGGATTTGGCGTGGCCACCGGTGGAAGTGTGAGCACGGTGAATCTTTCCACGGGACAAGTCGGATTTGGGGCGGCGTCTGGAGGAAGTGTGAGTACCGTCAATCTGTCGACTGGCCAACTAGGGTTTGCCGTGGGCACGGGTGGGAGCATCAGCACCAACAATGTGTCCACGAATCAACTCGGATTTAACTTGGCGAGCGGAACAACCATCGATGCGAACGTGGGGTCGATTTCTTCATTGTACGCGAGTTCCATTATGGCCAATGTCATCAATGTGATCTATCTCAGTAGTTTTCATACCTCGTCTTTGACAGCCTCGTTTGACCAACTCTTTTTTAGCAGTGCCTGTGGAGGAACTGTGAACGTGGTGAATGCGAGCACTGGCACGACCTCCTTTTCTCTGGCGACGGGATCTTCGGTCAGTACGACCAATCTTTCCACGTCTGGCCTTGGATTTTTGACGGGGATCGGTTCCAATCTTAACACCTACAGCCTCAGCACGGGAATAGTCGGCTTTTCGTTCGCGACGGGATCTTCTATAAGCACAAATAATCTTTCGACGTCAGGCCTTGGATTTTTGACGGGGGTCGGCTCGAATCTCAACATCTACGGTCTCAGCACGGGAACGATCGGCTTTTCCTTGGCCACGGGAGACTCTGTGAGCACCCACAATCTCTCCACGTCGGCCCTTGGATTTTTGACGGGGGTTGGTTCCAACCTCGACATTTACAGCATCAGCACGGGGACGGTCTCCTTTGACTTGGCCACGGGATTCTCTGTAAGCACCAACAATCTCAGCACGTCTCTACTCTCCTTCGATGATGCCTACGGCCCCACTGTGTCGACGCAGGCCCTTTTTATCAGTTCCATCAACGGACAACAATTAAACCAACTTTTAAATTCGACCTTCAGCACCATCTATTGGTCGAGCGCGACTGGATTGGATGCCACAATCAGCACGCTCCGCGTCTCGACCATCATGGGCGCCGATTCCCCCATCTTCACCTTTGACATGGCCAATCGTCGTGTAGGAGTGAATCTGGGACCCACACAACAGCCTCGCGCCACCGTCGACGTGAGTGGCATCGTCTACGCTTCCAATTTCGTGACGACCTCAGATCGTCGTCTGAAGTCCGACATTGAGCCGCTGTCCGTTGGCGCGATTCCTGCCTCCTATCGCTACCGTCACAATGACACAGGGGAAGCCGACATTGGCGTAATGGCCGACGAGATTGAGACCATCGCACCTGAATGCGTCTATGTCCGACCTGATGGATACAAGGCGGTCAGTTACACCAAATTGGTTCCCCTTTGCTTGTCTCTGATTCGCTCCTTGTCAGAGCGCATTGAGATGTTGGAAAAGCAGAAGCGGGTGTAAAGAAACTGGACTGTTCATCATGACTCTGTGTCTCTCACAGTGTCACGATGCCTCGATAAAAAATGATGTAAACGGTGACACTTTCTCTATGGCATGTCCTATTACACACGTAGTCGGGCACTTCAGGAACGAAAAGAGCAGACGATGGCTGACTCTAGGTCAAACATTCCCGTGAACGCCTTGCCGTTGGAGCACCGTGTTGCCTTTGAGATGAATCAAGAGCGAGCCGAATGGGAAGAAGCACAAGTGTATGCGAGTCGTTGCCGACGATTCGGATGTAGCCTTGTTCCACTCCTCGTGTTCACGGGTGCTACACTGGCCCGCACATGTCTCGGTTGATGACCGTTACTCCATTACCAGATGTGAATCCGGTGAATACCAACCGTTTTTTTCGGGTCGAAAGACGTCTAATATCGATTGAAAGACGTAATCATAGTCCTTTGCGAGCGTAAACATATCGTATTTGGCGACAGCTCTTTCACGAATGTACGTGCGATCGAACGCGCCGTCAATCGCCTTTTGTACGGCGTAACAATAGTCGGCAATCGTGTGACATCGGACTCCTGTCTTGAACTGCTCAACAGTTTCCACCACGCCACCCCAATCGGACGTAATGACGGGCGTCCCGCAAAGCTGAGCTTCCACCATAGAGCAACCGAACGGTTCCAAGTAGGTCGTAGGTGCGAGGAGCGCGACACAACTGCCAAGATACTCGGAGCGTTCTGTACCGTGAATAGGAGGCTTGTACACGATATTGGGTTGCGTCAAAAAGGAGGACGGATTTCCTTGTCCGCACAAAACAAACTCGACGTGCGGCATTCGCTTGGCAATCTCTACGATAATACGGCATCCTTTGACGCCATCGATGCGTCCCAGGAATCCGACCTTCTTTTTTGATGGTGTAAGAGATAGGGCATACTCGCGGGAATCAAAGGCATGAGGAATCACAAACCAATAATTGTGCGGATTTCGATTCTCGATTCCCAACTCGTGTGCCATCCAGGTATGCGATTCAAAGATGCGGAAATCTTTATTGGATCCCGAGTACCCAATGCCGAATTCGACGACAACCAGGTTCAAACCTTCAATACCGTCATTGTAGGACCGTCCTAATGGCAGACAAACAAGATCTGTCCTTTTTCCTCGATACTGGGTTTTTAAGACGGCACGGAATCGTCGATTAAACTCTTTGGCAAGAGGGCTGGACCAATTCGAAAAGACGTTGACGACCAAGGTGGGGTCATCATTCTTTTTGATGGCGTCTTCGCGCGATAGAGTCGGCTCCATCCATTGGAGCGTCTCAATGCGAAGTGCGGTCCAGTCGGCCTTGGTCATAAGGTTAAAGTTCTTGGTGGCTCCAGAGTCTGAGGTTTCTACGCCATAATGGTAGACGTCGTATCCACGGGACCGCATCATTGGTGCGAAGCGCTTCACCTTTCCTGTGAAGGCGTCGTGACTGTATTCGTTGCTTGTAATGGTATAGAAAATGGCTGGAATGTGAAGTCGAATCTTACCGTCATCCTCTTCTGGAACCCTCTTGGTTTTCCAATAATGCTTGAATAGAACTTGTTTGCCGTCTACCACATTGTAAACACCGTTTCCTGCGTTGACTTCCTCGTAAAGTCGGATTGTTTCTTCGTGGCTGGTTCCGTGGAGAATATCGTATAGTTGCTTACACCACAAGTGAGGGGTGGACGCGATTTCTTTGGGGTCCGTGGCGCAACACTGTCGTAAGGCTTCCAACAAAATGGAACAGCGAGGAGGGGCACCTAGGATACCTTGAAACAAGGTACCAGGATAGGCGGACGAATTCACGGTGAAAAAAGTCGCATCTTTAATTACGTCTTCGATTGGAACGTACAACATGGCGTCCGAATCCATAAATACGCCACCCTTGACGTATAGAAAATAGTAGCGAAAGAGGTCAGCTTTGTGAAAGCCGTGTTTCAGGGAATGGAAGGTTTCCACAATCGTCGGAAACTCTGGCAAGGGATTTTCTCGGAAAAACTCAAGAATCTGTTCATCGGTAAAGTGACGGTAGATCCACGACTCTGGAATACGACTCCGAATCATGGCTTCTACGTGGGGTGGTAATGGATCTCGGGATGTTTGGAAAAAGATGGGAGAAATGCGTTTTTTGGGAGAAGAATCGCACGTGGCATCCATGTTACACGTGCGAATCATATTTCGACGACTTATTGTACGCAGTTTCGAGGTCTAATATTGTTCGCCGGTGCCACAGTAGTGGGAGGCTGTCTCGGAGGATAAGGACCCGTTACTCCATTACCAGATGCGAATCCGGTGAATACCAACCGTTTTTTTCTGGGCGAAAGACATCCAAGAGCGAACGGAACACGTAATCATAGTCTTTTGCGATCAAAAACATGTCGTATTTGGCGACCGCTCTTTCACGAATGTACGTGCGATCAAAGGCACCGTCAATCGCCTTTTGAACAGCGTAACAATAGTCGGCAAGCGTATGGCATCGAACCCCTGATTTAAACTGCTCAACAGTTTCGGACATACCACCCCAATCAGACGTGATAACAGGTGTTCCGCAGAGTTGGGCTTCCACTACGGATCCTCCAAACGGTTCGAGATATTTTGTGGGTGCGAGAAGCGCAACGCAACTGCCAAGATAGTCGGAGCGTTCCGCGCCGTGAATAGGAGGCTTATACACGATATTGGGTTCCGTTAAAAAAGGTGTGGGGTTTCCTTGTCCGCACAGAACGAACTCGACGTGAGGCATTCGCTTGGCGATTTCCACAATGACGCGACATCCTTTAACATCACAGATGCGTCCCAGAAATCCGACGCGATTTGAAATCGGTGATACTGAGAGTTTGAATTCCTTTGTATCATAAAAGTTGGGAATCACAAACCAGTAATTTTGGGGACTCTTTTTCTCGATTCCGAGAGTCTTGGACATCCAGGAATACGATTCAAAGATTCGGAAATCCTTACACGACGTATCGTATCCTATCCCCGATTCGACGACCACAACTGGGAGACCATTTATGGCATCGTCATGCATGCGTTCTAGCGGAAGACATACAAGGTCCGTAGCCTTTCCACGGTAGTGTTTTTGTAGTTCCACTCTCAAGCGTTTATTGAACTCCTTGACCAAAGGAGACGACCAATTAGAAAACGTGCTAATAATGAGGGAAGAGTCCGTGTTTTTCTGGATTGCTGCTTCATAGGAAAGAGTCGGGTCCAACCATTGAAGGGTCTTTACACGAAGAACGGTCCATTCTTCTTTCGTCATGAGATCTATTTGCTGTGTGGCTCCCGATTCCGATGTTTCAATGCCATAATGATACACTTCGAATCCTCGGCTTCGCATCATAGGGCCAAACCGTTTCACTTTGCCTGTATAAGCATCATGGCTATATTCATCGCGGGTAATCGTATAGGGGATCGCTGGTACATGAAGCCGAATCGTAGGTCGGGATGCCATGATACCCAGATGAAGCATAAATTTATATAGTCTTATCCGCGTTCAACACGAATTCATGCTCTCTAATCCAATATCCAGCCTTGGAATCCGTAAAGGAAAGAGTCATAGACCGTTTCTGTAAATGACAATAGAGGGCCTCTCTTTGTGTTCCGTCTTCGTAATAGACAATGAGACTGCCGTCAGGATGATACCGAAGGTTGTTGATATCTTTTTGGGCGTTGTACAAATCGAAAAAATTACGAGCACTTTCTTTATAATCGGGGCGATATAAAGAAAAAAACACGGGAGGCACAATGTCACAAAAATAGGCGTTCGAGTAAAACATTTTCCATCCTCCTTTTCGGAGATTCACGATCGTATTTCTACAAGCGATTTCATCAGTGATGTGAACACGAGTGTTGTCTAAACAAAGATTGGCAAAGTTGGGAACCGTTTTAAAAAACAATGTATGCGACGGAAGGTTCCGAACCGCTGTAAAATGTCCATGATATCCCCCTAAAATATCATAAGATTGGTCCAAGTGTAAAAAGTTAGAGATTTTTCCATAAATCAAATCACAGTCCCCCCACCCCACATAATCTTTGTCCGTGGCCCCTTGGAGTCGCAGGTGATCTTCAAACATGATGGGGAACGTGACCTTGAAATCGACTAATTTGTAAGGAGTTTGAATCAAATTCTTGGCATCAGTGGTACAGTCAAACATGGTATGGAGCATGTGTCTGGCTCGTTCTCTTACATCGTCGAAGGTCATAGCAACGATCTTGACGTTTTCGGGTATTTTGTAGGAAGAGGTATCAATGGTTGTCATGATTAAGATCGTAAGGATATCTCGATTCTTTTCTACAGAATCCAGATAGAGTTGAAAGTAGTTTGGAAATGCGCCATAATACGGCATGCTAAGAAAGATACGGGATGTCATCTTTGATATAGTTGGATAGCGATTGTTTAGATAGATTTCTTACCTAAAATCGTATTTTGCACATAAACGTTCCGTCATATATTTTGGCAATCTATCCCATTGATGGACAACATAGGACACCTCTTTCTTCACATTTGTTATTTGACTTAATCCGTTCATCCATTTGAATCCATATTGTAAGGTGTTTACAAAATTATCCTCATTTGAATAATGACGAATCGATAAATCAGTTAATTTATCACAATACAGCAAATAATTATGATGCCCCTGATCATACGCATAATGGATTGGCAACTTTTCATGTTGAATCGCTTTGCACATACGATCAATATAGATCTTTATCGCCTCTACCTTGCCAAATGTTGTTCCAGAACAACTAATTGGCTTATCCTGAATTTTAGATAATATTTCCTCGCCATAGGCATCTTCGAGTTCTTTTAACCACTTTACATTATGACTACACTGATGTATCTTAAGCCCCTCTTCAAATACAAACAGATCAATATCCCTGGGGAACGGAAACGTTTCGATATTTTTCTGAAAAAACAAATCGCGTGAATCACATAAAAAAATGTATTCGGTATCCAAATTTGTCTTGGCTAATAGGTTCCTATATAGCACAAATCGCTTTTGTTGGCAATGATTTTCATAATCTGAATCATCAAACACATATGACATGTTTGGATATATTGCTTTTAACCGATCAAGATTCTCTTTATCGCTCATTTTGGAAACAAACATTACATTGCCGGTAAACCCAGTATCATACAATGTGCCAATAAATCGGTGAAACACTTCGTACCGGTATCCACTACAATATGTCAACACAGTTATCTTTGGTACACTCATTTTTAATGAATCTATATTGAGTAACTTTAGACTGTTCCGGACCTAGACTCCATACGCGAATCATATTTGAAACGCAGTTTTTTTCGAGTCTAAAGCAAAAAAAAGCATTTTATCTAGATGCCTTACATTGTTGCTTTTATATTTCCAGACGATCCACTAAATAAAGTCTTGAAAGAATTAGAAAAATATGAGTATACCGTAAAAATTATAAATGCAAGTTTTTTTTTCCCTCGTGTCTTACAAGATGATATCAAAATATGCGACATTGTAGTGACAAGCTCTGTGATTTATCCACAATTCCCCCTCAATGAACGAACGCTTGTTGTATGTAACGAATCTCCTTCCTGGTTACGTCCAGATACAAACGTGCTCTTAAGTGTATCGGATGAAAAGATTCTTTCAAAATTTTCAAGACCTGTGTATTATACCCCTCTGAATTCCGAACAATGGAAATCTGTGTTGGATGACATTTACTTCCAAATCAAAGAACGGACAGCAACACCTCTCTGTTATACCATGGCCAAGTATGGAAGCGATAAAAGCCCGTTGTATTTTAAGACAAGACACGACTATACCCGGTTGTACAATCGGTTGCTGACTCCATTAAAAGATGCGACACGAATCTTTGAACTCGGTATAGGTACAACAAACAAACACTTTCCCTCAAATATGGGGAAAGACGGAACTCTTGGTGCGTCCCTGTATGGATGGGCTGAATTCTTTTCAAAGGCGACAATCTATGGTGCGGATATTGATAAAGAGGTTCTTTTTACAACAGACCGAATAAAAACTTATTATTGTGATCAAACAAATCCTGATGTAATTAACGATATGTGGAAGAAAGAAGAGTTGAAAGACGGGTTCGATGTTATGATCGATGACGGATATCACGCATTTCTTTCAAACCTATCCTTCTTTGAGAACAGTATTCATAAACTGAATCCGAATGGATACTATATTATAGAAGACATTCAACCTGGTGATATAGAAAAAATGGAACGTCAGATTGTTTTTTGGAAGGACACATATCCCACCTTGGATATACAACTTCATAAGCGTGCCTACAATCATCAGCCTGATAATAACGTTGTTGTTATTCATAACAAGACTCCAAAATATACGTCTGAAATATCAGCCTATTATTATATAAATCTTACGCATCGAACTGATCGCAAACGCCACATCCTAGAACAATTTCGACTTGCCAGTATTCCTGAAGGAAAAATACAGCGTATCAATGCTTCTTACAAGCCTACCTTTGGATTGCTGGGATGCGTCGAATCTCATATCTATACACTCGAAATGGCCCTGGAAGCAGGACATGAATATGTAGCTGTATTTGAAGATGATTTTACATTTAATCGACCTTCAAAATTTATGAATCAAGTAAAGCAAGTGTTGATTAATTATAAACCAAACATAATCCATCTAGCATATCTCGATCCAATTAAAGAACCAACCTTTATTCCTGGACTTTGTAAAATCAAATCAACTGCCACAACATCCGGTTACATTATTCATCGCTCCTATATTCCCCTTGTTCTTGCGAATTTTAAAGAATCCATGGCAGGCCTTATTTCCGTTGGGAAAACATGCCAATTTAATTTAGATATGTACTGGCAATCTCTTATGAGAAAGGATGACTGGTATGGATTTGTACCGAATGTGGGATATCAAATGGAATCCTATAGTGATAATTTTTACAAAGTAGATAATATCTGTACAAAACCTGAATAGAATTAGACCAGCGGATAATATACTAGTCTAAACACTAAAATAAGACTAAGAAATAGGATATAATGGCTCCGATAATGATTGTATCTCCCCATGGTGGATTTGGGAATCGAATTCGTGTTCTTTGTTCCGCCTGTCACTATGCAGAACTTTATACGTGTCAGTTGGAACATTTATGGGATGGTGGACCATTCATATGTAGTTACCCACATATTCAACAAGTTCATAATCGTGGATTTTCGTATTTCTTTCAGCCAAAACTATCGCAACATCTAAGCTCATCCGAGCATCCAGAACTTTGCTACTCTGAATGGACTCCTTCCGTGAATGGGTGGTGGAAACATCAAAACTATGGCCAAACACGTCTCAAATGTGCTATTGTGAAACCACTTCATACACTTCCTATGCCCCCTACAAATTCCTTTCTCATCGAAACGACTCTACGGATTCTTCCTATGACACCTGCTGAAAGTCATAGAATATACTCGCTTTATTTTACACCTCAAGAACGATTTACATGTCAAGTCCCCATTCTTCCTGAATCTACTATTGGAATTAGTGTTCGCCGCAGTGAATTTTTACATTTTTTCCCAGAAGCAAATGTTGGACTAGAAGTGCTTCATACTTGGCTATCCTCCTTTACACAACCTATTGTGCTATTCAGTGAAGACAAGGCATTTTTAAGGAATGCTAGAACTCTTCTTGTAAATCCTGTTACGTGTACCTTTGAGTCATACGAACACGTTCCAGAAGATCGTGCTTTCTTAGAGTTTTTAACTCTTGCGAAATGTAGTCATATTTACGGGACACTCAAATCGTCGTTTGCTGAAGAAGCTGCTTTTTTTGGAAATATACCTTATACACCTATTACACCACATATTCTTGTCAGTACATCATTGTAGATCTATAGAAAACTGTTTATGGTAAGGCTTCCACAAGGTATTGAAGCGGTGCTGACAAGCATCGCCTTCCGAAAATTCAACGACTCCGTAAAAGGTGCGATTGTCCAAGATCTGAGGAACACGACGTGTTCGTAATCCGTTACTAAAGATGACATATTCGTAGCGATAGGACTCGTCATCATAGACCACATCCTTCAGATATCGATTGTGAATCATGTAGGTACAATGAACAACAGGAACTTCAATCAAACCCTTTACTGTTCTTGATAGAACAGGTTTGTACATCGCGTGGTCTTTATAGTATCCATTCTTGTCAATATCATAGTGAAAATTCGAGTAATTTGTATCCGTGATTAGCATGGGGGCAATGACTCCGTTGTGTGCGTTTTCTAGTAAGGTTTGGAAGGTTTGGGGAACGATGAAATTGTCGCAGTCGATCACCATGTAGTGGGCGCCTTTTTGGCTGGCGTAGGTGACAGAGTCCTGGCGAATCTTGCCTAATATCTTGAAGCGGTGGGCATTCCACTCGTGGTTCTTGTAGTCTTTGAGAGATTCCGAGATAGACGAGTCATCGTAAAAGATGGAGGCGTACTTGGATCCATGGTCCTCTAGAAACGCTTTGAGTATGGGGACTGTAGTATCTGTATTGTCGTTGGTACGAATGTACAGATGAAGAAGAGATTTTGGATAGGTCTGGCGAAGAAGGCAGTCAAGATAGATGGGGAGAGAATAAGCCTTGTTTTTTGCTAGAATGGCCACCACAATAGGGTCTCGATAGTGGCTGACAGGAGTGATACTACCCGTGGACCCGGGTCCATGATTATCACCAACAGGATGGCTCTCGTATATATTCACAATGGTGGATTCCATATACGAGAAAGAAGGACATTTTAAGACGGTTAAGAACGCAAGGAGCACGTCTCGTAATCAATAAAGGCGTCGTCAATCACCTTGCCTGATGCCCGTAATGCGACAGCGTAAGCCTTCAAGGCCGAAAACACGGCGGGTGCGACCTTGTTCGCGAAGAATCGGAAGTTGTGAAAGACGTGGGTCGCGTGAAATTGGTCAATGTCAGTGACCTTGTGCTTTCCCAGAATTTCATACATCCTTGCCCCTATCTCCGTTTGTTTGGTACGGTCGGAAACAATGATCATCGAATAAGGAAGATAAAATGTGTATTCCAGAGTGTTCACAGATAAAACGCAACCGGTAAGGCCATCGCGGTCAAAATCAACCTCGTAGGCGGTCTGAATCGTGCGATAATATTCAAGGGCTTTTGCGTGTTCTTTCTTCAGCGTATAATGTTTCACAAGACGATAGACACATTCAATGCGTTTGGGATTGTATTTGAGGGCGTCGATAAGATAAAATAAGGCCGTCATCTTGTTGTCCGCAAGATCGTAAAGACGGAAGGAACTGACGTACTTTTCTTCGCTCCATCCATTCAGGGTCAAGGTCTTCTTGTAATACTCGATGGCTTTCGGAAGAACATTGGCACAGTGGTAGGACTGGGCGCAGTAATAGGCGTACCGGCTATGAAGGGGGTTCTTTGGCTCTGTCTTGTAAAACGCGAGTTCTAGCGTGATGGCGTCCTTTATGTACTTGTCTGCGTCTTTGCTTCGATTTCCTCTGTAGCCTAATGTGAAATAATAGGGTCCCGTGATTGTGGAACACGGTCCAACAGCGTCGACGGGTTCCAAATATTCGTGAAGAACGCCGACGTATCGCCAGCGTTTTCGAAGGTTGAAGAGTTGCGGTCTGGTTAAGCGAATACCTGTCCCGTAGCCATATTGGAGATTATACCAATCCATTGTCAAGGGATTCGGAAGACGAAAATCTCCTTTGATGTCGTCGTCGGCGTCAAACATCAAGCCGTAGTCGGCCTTGTTGAAAGCCGCATCCAAGACGGCCGTGCGATTCGTGCCGAAATCCGTCCAAGGTGTGTCGAGCAAGGTGCCAGGAATCCCTTCCTTTTGAAAAAACTCGGTAATCAGGGCCTTGGTATTATCGGTGGATCCGGTGTCACTGATGACCCAGGTGTCAAAGCGAATGTAGTGGAGGAGATTTGTCAAGGTGCTGGTAATGATGTGGGCTTCGTCCTTGACGATCATCGTTAGACATAGTGTCTTGGTTGTCATTTATGGAAGAAAGATGAAGATGCTTTAGCCCTGGAGATTCCGTCTGCGGTACCGTGTTTGATGTACGAATCTAGTCGCAAATCCCGGAACTGCGTTAAAAAATTGAAACAATTTTCCAGGTCATTGTAGGGCGTGGGGATAGCCCTGTAACAATGTAGCTCAGCTGGCTAGAGCGCCCGGCTCATAACCGGGAGGCCGGTGGATCGAAACCACTCGTTGTTAGACTATTTTTTGTCTTTTTTGTCTTTGAACTGGACGCTCTGTGTTCATTTCAAAGATTCTTTGTTTTTACCGGATTAGCGACGGAGAAGAGAGGGTGGGGCTTGTCCCATGATTGTCGGTACAAAGTCGATCATGTACTCGTAGGCCGTTTGTCCTTGAGCATAGTTGCCAATACCGATTTGGGCGACAAAGAGAT
>Ga0114962_10003846_pt1 | contig 12086 bp, 12 predicted proteins | sample C_130820_MF_Meta_FD_87017 | JGI IMG/M metagenome (GOLD analysis project Ga0114962, IMG submission 87017) | Freshwater microbial communities from Lake Croche, Canada to study carbon cycling - C_130820_MF_MetaG | ecosystem: Environmental > Aquatic > Freshwater > Lake | place: Lake Croche, Canada... | reverse complement strand
TTTGAATATGCTTATTGCCCTTGTTGTTGTTCCAAAGCCCCTACCTCGCCGATGTGGTGTATTCTACACCAACAGCAATAAACATCCACAAATAGTCCATAAATATCTGGAATTCGTTCAGAACAAGCTGTTACCAGAGGATTAAATACAACTACACAGTAACCTCTTTTGGCATTTCCTTTTGTTACAAACAGCCCACTTGGCCAAGAGTAGTAATACGAACTTTTCTTTTATGGCTTTTGGAAATGCATATAATCCTTAACAGATTTCCAATCACCACCCCAGGACCATCCATATTTTTTGAATAGTTCAATCACCTTTTTCCCTATAGGGTCTGTATACCTAATCCTTCCCGTTGAACCTTTTTCCTTTGCATTTGGTGGAAAAGTCTTTTTTCCTGATTTATATGGATTCTGTACCGGATTAATATCTAAAGCAAATCCAGATGAATGATTCGAAAACTTTTTGCTGTTCGTTTCCAAACGAAAGTCGAAACTATAGGTATAATTATCATCCATCGACTTATTGTAGGTGTAGTCATATTGACTTACAGGCGTAACTTGTTCTATAGGAAACCGTAAGGGTAGAAGTTCTTCAAAAATACCCTTCAAATCAGAAACAACTGCTTTATTACAAACAATTTGTCCCTTGTGAAGCATGCTATCAAAGCCAAAATAGGTAACAGGTAACAAGACCAAATCATTGTCAATTAATTGTCTAGCAAGAAGATTTTCACCTGCCGAAAAGTTGTTATTTGTATTGTTAAGGATTTTTAATTCAAATATTTTTTTCAGTTCTTTCCATGAGTATTCACTGTCAATAATTGTATCATTTATTTGAGAAAACCCATTTACAGATAATATTAATAGCAATCCAACAGTAAGAAGTTTAATCATATCTATTTAAGTAAAATAATTCCTACTTGCATTTTAGGTTAATATAATTATTGGTTTGCGGATACGGTTTTTAGGGTTCAGTTATAATTCTTAAACAAGTTACCTATAAAAAAAAAGCGCCGCAATCTACTGATTACATACGCTATTATTAAGTGATCCCGTTGGGACTCGAACCCAAGACCCCATCATTAAAAGTGATGTGCTCTACCAACTGAGCTACGAGATCTTTACCCTTTATCAACTTAAAAGATAACCCTTTCTCGTTTTGGGAGTGCAAAAATAGGGGAATGTATGTTACTGGCAAATTTTTATTTTTACACAGTAGTTCTTTTTAGGATATTAGCAAATAATCTTACGCTGTACACTTACATTTGCACCACAATTATACAAAGTATATGTCTTTCTTTAAGAATAAAGTAGTAGTAGTAACAGGAGGCAGCGATGGTATTGGAAAAGCCTTAGTTGATGCTTTATTAATGCAGGGTGCCAAGGTAGCAACCTGTGGCAGAAATTACGATAAGCTCTATCAGATTCAATCTACTTATGCTGGCAAGCCTTTATTAATTCATACAGCAGATGTGAGTAAGCAACAAGACTGCGAAAGTTTCATCAATGTGGTAATAAAAAGTTTTGGCCATATAGATATCCTCATTAATAATGCAGGTATATCTATGCGTGCCCTATTTCAGGATGTAGAGTTAGACGCTTTACGCAAAGTAATGGATGTAAATTTCTGGGGAGGGGTATACTGTACCAAATTTGCCTTGCCAAGCATCATGGCTAATAAAGGATCTATAGTTGGCATTTCTTCCGTAGCAGGCTTCAGGGGTTTGCCTGGACGTAGCGGCTATTCTGCTAGCAAATTTGCGTTGAATGGCTGGATGGAGTCTTTAAGAACCGAGCTTCTAGAAAGTGGGGTAAACGTTCTATGGGTTAGCCCCGGCTTTACAGAATCTAATATCCGTAATGCCGCTTTAGACAGCAAGGGGAAAGCTTTGGGCGAAACAACTATGGACGAGAAGTCTATGATGTCTAGTACCGAATGTGCACAACACATCATGAATGCAATAGAGAAAAGAAAGCGCACCATAGTTTTAACCTTTACTGGAAAAGAAACTGTCTTCATGAATAAATTTTTCCCTGCTTTAGCAGATAAACTGGTTAGAAACTTCTTTTACAAGAAAGGAGAATTGGTTAAATAATTCATTCTATTCAACCCTTTAAATGGCAATCATAACTCTTTCAACAGATGTAGGACAGCAAGACTATCTAGTTGGCGCTATCAAAGGGCAACTGTTATCACAGGAAGATAAACATACGATAACAGACATCACACATTATCTTTCCAATACCAACTATCCTCAGGCAGCCTATATCTGTTCAAACGCTTTTAAATATTACCCTGCGGGAAGTTTCCATATAGTCATCCTTAACTTCTTCGATACCGAGATCAATCACCTATTAATAGCAAAACATAACAACCAATATATAATTTGCCCCGACAATGGAATTCTCACCCTCATTGTAGGCGAGAAGCCCAAAGAAGTTATCAAGCTAGGGTTGCAACAAGAGCATAATCTGTTGGGCAGAACGGGCATCATAGCCAAGGCAATCACCTATATATCTAATAATGCAGGTTTCTTTAAACCAACCGACGCAAACACAGTATCTATTGTAGAAAAATACCCGCTAAAACCGTCCATTGGAGCCGATTGGATAGAAGGACAGGTATTATTTATAGATAATTTCGAGAATGTAGTCATTAATATTACCCATGAAGAGTTTGAAGAACAAAGAAAAGGACGCTCATTCGTTATATTGATATCTCGAAATGAAGAGATTACAAACATCAGTAATAACTATGCAAGTATTTCGGAGGGAGATAAACTCGCTTGGTTCAATTCAGCAGGGTATTTAGAAATTGCAATGAACAAAGGCAGGGTTGCCAGTCTTTTCGGCTTGCAAGGCTACAACCAAAACCTAATTAAAACAGGTTCCGTTACCCAAAATAAATGGTTCTACGACACTGTCAAAATATTTTTTGACTAGGCTTAAAATATCTGGTTCACTAGCGTGAATTACTTTTAAAGTCCCCTCTTTTCCATGATTTAATAAAGTCTGCCCAAGCCAAAGGATTAAAAATATTCATAGGTGGCAACTGACCTGAATAATAATACTTAGCTGCCCGTTGTTTTAACTGATAGTTTACCGCTTCCCTTCCATCCATGGGCAAGGAAGCCAACATCAATCTTCGTGAGGCTTCATCCGTATTTTTACGTGCTACTTCATAGTTGTCATCTGGCACTACATCATTTACAAAATCTCTGTCAAATTGCTCCCTTGTAGGTCTTGGTTTAAGAATAGTTGCTGGTAAATATGCCGTATCGCTTACCAATAACTGAATCACACTGTATTGGTTATCTGTAAGATTATGGGGGATATCTATTATTTTGTTTTTAAATCCAATGGAAGAGAAAGTTATTTTATCTCCCTTCAATACAGCAATAGAAAACACCCCATCGCTGTTGGTGATGGTACCCCTTCCCTTTCCTGTAACTACCACACTAGCGGCGGGGATACCTCGCAGACTATCTGCCGTCATCACAATACCAAACAATTGAACCACTGAATCCTTCAGCATTGCAACTGGTGTCTGCGCCTTTACTTGCACCGAAAAAACCAGCAGCAACAAAGGAAAAAGTAAGAATACGCCTTTTTTCATTCAAAAAATATTAAAACTGAGGGTTAAATTTAGCGAAATAGAAGAATAAAACCGACTTCTGTTATAATTATCAACAAAGTAAAGAGGTGACGGGTTATTTTTACGGCCAAACTATTTTTTTAACAAAAACTTCGTGATGACAGAGGCAAACATTTTAAAGGCGTTGAGTAATGTACAGGAGCCAGATTTGGGCAAAGACCTGGTTACTTTAAACATGGTTAAAGATATTGTAATTGACGGCAAAAAGGTGTCATTTACAATTATTCTAACTACTCCAGCTTGCCCAATGAAAGATATGATGAGCAGGGCGAGTGAAAATGCAATAAAGATTCTGGTAGATAAAGAAGCCATTGTAACCGTAAACTTTACATCTAATACAACGAGTACCCGTAAGGATTCAAAACTAATTTTGGGTGGCGTAAAGAATATTATAGCTGTAGTTAGTGGAAAGGGAGGCGTTGGAAAAAGTACGGTAGCTGCCAATTTTGCCCTTAGCCTGGCAGAAGGTGGTGCTAGTGTTGGGTTGATGGATGCCGACATTTATGGCCCTAGTGTGCCAATTATGTTTGGTGTACGTGGCGAAAGACCAATGATGAAGGATGTGGATGGCAAAGGCGTGATTGTGCCACTAAACAAATACGGTATAAAACTAATGAGTATTGGGTTGCTGGTAGATGAAAAGAACGCCGTTGTTTGGCGTGGCCCAATGGCTAGCAGCGCCATCAAACAGTTTGTGACCGATGTAGATTGGGGCGAACTGGACTATCTGGTAATTGATATGCCTCCTGGCACCGGCGATATTCACCTTACCCTGATGCAAACCGTTCCTGTAACGGGCGTTCTAATTGTTACTACGCCGCAAAACGTGGCCTTAGCTGATGCAAAAAAAGGGATTGCGATGTTTGGTCAGGCACAGATAAACGTTCCTATTATTGGGTTGGTGGAAAACATGGCTTATTTCACGCCTGCTGAATTGCCTGAGAACAAGTACTTTTTGTTTGGTAAAGAAGGTGGAAAAAGGCTTGCAGACGAATACGATTTACCTTTCTTAGGACAGATTCCATTGGTGCAATCCATTCGTGAAGGCGGCGATGAGGGTGTTCCTGCTATGAAGGGTACGGATGCTATTTCGCAACAAGCTTTCAGAGATATTACCTCAGCAGCAGTACGTAATATAGCTATTCGCAATGCCAATATGCCTCAGACAAAACCTGTTGAATTAGTGGTTTAGTTGAGAGGATTTAGGTGTAAAAATTGAATTAGTAGGGGTAATTAAAATTGATTATTATAATGCCCTCATAAAGTATACCCCAAACATTACAAAATTTGCTACTTAACTTAGAAAATATACACAAAACTTTTGAAAGCTTACTTTATACTGTAGATAATATATCCAATAAATCATAGGATTGTTAAAGAGTAATTATACTTTCTTATACACAAGATAATCGAACCCCATTAGTTCGAAGGTTTCTTTGGAATTAAAATGATAAGGCAACCCAGAAAATACATTCTCGAACGTGCCTTCTATCCAAGGATTATCTACTGTAACCGAAATTTGATTGGCATTACTAAGATTGAGAATAACCATGGCCACTTCTTTTTCGTATTTCCGCAAGAAAGCAATTATACCATTATTATTCGAAGGCAGAATAAAGGTTTCTCCCTTGGCTATTGCATTAGTTTTATGCAGGGCCAATAAAGTTTTATAAAAAAGGTGCAACCCGGTTGGATAATGCCAGTCTATATAATCTTTATTAAAAAACTGTAATCGCTTTTTATTGGGCAACTCCTGACCAGAATAGATAAGGGGCACCCCGTTTTGCCAGGTACTGGTAAACACCGCAAATGGTTTGGCAGCAGGGCCATATTTCTCTAGTTCAGTTCCATTCCAACTGTTTTCGTCGTGATTAGACGTAAAAAACAACTTAAAAGCATCAAATGGATACTGGCTATACCCATGTAATACATTATATATATCGGTAATACCCACCTCCCCTTTAATATATTTTTCGGTAACGTGCATCCATTGCCACGCATAGCTTACATCATACACGTGATGGTAAGATGGCTCTTCGCATTCTGCCAGCCAAAACAAAGGTTTTAAACCTTCACAAGCTGTTCGTGCCTCGGCCCAGAAATCTAAGGGAACTAAATGAGCCATATCGCATCTAAAGCCATCAATATCAAACTCTCTCACCCAAAAGCGCATGGCATGTATCATGGCTTCTCGCATATCTTTATTGGCATAATCAAGATCTATTACATCTTCCCAACCATTCCTCTCTGTAAAATACCCTAACGTATCTCTTTGATAAAAATCTGGGTTACTCTTTGTCCATTCATGATCCCATCCTGTATGATTTGCCACCCAATCCAAGATAATTTTAAACCCTAACCTATGAGCTTCATCGACTAATTCTTTAAAATCATTCAACGTGCCAAACTCGGGATTGATGCCTACATAACTGCTACAAGCATAGTAACTACCTAAAGTCCCCAACCTCTTTTGGATACTTATTGGGGTAATAGGCATCAGCCAAAGAATCTCTACCCCCATATCAGATAACCTAGGCAGGTGCTTAAGAAACGCCTGAAAGGTCCCTTCGGGTGTATATTGGCGAATATTTACTTCATATATATTACTACCAGTTGCCCATGCTACTGTATTAAAAGATCTTGTCATGCTAGTAGAATTAAAATTGTAATTTAAGCAAATAAAACCTTTATTTTTATTCGCTATGAACAAAAATGATAATTCGGAGAGAAAAGTAAGTCTTCTGCAAGCTACCGCTATCAATATGATAGATATGGTAGGAATAGGTCCCTTCGTTGTATTGAGTGTGGTTGCGGAGATAATGGGCGGTACTTATTTTTTGTATGCATGGATAGCGGGTGCGGTATTGGCTTTTATTGATGGTACGGTCTGGAGCCAGTTAGGTGCTACCTATCCTATGGCAGGCGGCAGTTACAACTTTTTAAAGGAAGGATATGGCGGCAAATGGGGCAAGCTGATAAGCTTTCTTTTTGTATGGCAAACACTCATACAAGCCCCATTGGTAATTGCTTCGGCTGCCATAGGATTTTCGCAATACTTCTGTTACATCACTCCCCTATCTACTATGGAAAGTAAAGCATTAAGCGGAAGCATCGTTATATTGATAGTACTATTATTATATAGAAATATAGAAAGCATTGGTAAAATAAGTGTATTCCTTTGGATAGGTGTGATGGCTACTATGTTTTGGATTATTGGCGGCGGAATTTTTCAGGGCAACTTCATGCAGCCGATCCTACATATAAATGATGGATTGGTTGTTAATCAGGCATTTGCAGCGGCCATAGGTTTTGCAAGTGTAAAAACAATGTATAGCTATCTGGGGTATTACAATGTATGTCAGCTAGGGGGCGACATAATCAATCCACAAAAAAATATTCCTCGTAGTATGTTCATTTCGATAGCAGGTATTGCTGTTTTATATTTAATGATGAACATCAGTGTAGCATCTGTACTCCCATTAGCCGAAATTGAACATAGCAAGTTTGTAATCAGTTTATTTATACAGCGTATAGCGGGGCAACAAGCCGCCACAATTGTAACTGTCTTAGTTTTGTGGGTAGCATTTGCCTCCGTTTTCTCTGCAACACTTGGTTATAGCAGGGTACCCTATGCTGCGGCAAAAGATGGAGCCTTCTTTTCAGTGTTTGCCAAATTGCATCCTACCAAAAACTTTCCTTATGTTTCCCTTTTGTTTTTGGGTGGTGTTGCCTTTGTGTTTAGTTTGTTGTTTAAGTTGAAAGACGTAATTGATGCGATTTTGGCGATGCGCATTCTGGTACAGTTTATTGGTCAGGCAATAGGATTGCTATTATTGGTTAAACGAAAGGGACTGAATCATTTTGCATGGAAGATGCCGATGTACCCTATCCCTGCCTTGGTGGCAATTGTGTTATGGGCATTTATTTTCTATTCAACCGGTAGTAAGATGATGCTAGGAGGGGTTACTGTTATTGCGCTCGGTTTGGTGGCTTATGGTATAAAACGTTATTTCGAGAAAGACTTAATAGTTGATACTATCTGATTAATAAATGAAGATAAAAATGGTAAATAATTTATGTATACAAATAGTTCAATTAAGAAAAAAAATAACCGCTACGGATCGCAGCGCAATTAACACAGAAAAGCAAAGAGAGGGAAGCTTAATGTAGGAAAATAACGTTTCACCATTAAGCCCCAAAGCAGGGTCGTTTTGAAGTATAATTCTTAAAATAATGACAATGATTTATGTGTAGTAACTCGATTACGTTCATTTTAAAAATTTTATATTAATGATTACTTATTGGTTAGAAAATCCGGAGGAACATGACTTTCCTGCTGCGCAAGATTATTTAGAATTAGTTTTTACACCTGAAGTAGCCAAACAAAAAACAGACCTACTACGAAAGGCTACGACTGTACAAAAAAAGGCCAAGGATATCTTACGAGCAAGTATGTTATCGATGTTGCCTGAAAGTAATATACACGTAAAGGCCAACATTAAGAAGGTACAAAAGGGTGGACAGTTATCGCCCATACTACTTGTTAGAGGCAACGATAAACTGATAATTGCAGATGGCTATCACCGGGTATGTGCCATTTATTATTTATCGGAAGATTTGGTTGTCCCTTGTAGACTCGTATAAACTTAGGTTAATACCTTAATTAAGCTTGCATATTTAGGTAAGATGACGGCAATTGTGGATTAATCATTTCACCTAATTATCAAGTATAAATTACTTTCGCACTAAACTCACATAATGAAGATAGGCATATTAGGAGGCGGTCAATTAGGAAGAATGCTATTGCAGGCAGGCATAAATTATGTAGTAGAAACTTTTGTTCTTGAGAATGATGAGCATTGCCCTGCTGCACACTTATGCCATCACTTTACCAAAGGTGATATAAGGGATTATGACACTGTTTACAACTTTGGGAAACAACTAGATGCGATAACGATAGAAATAGAATCTGTAAATGTAGATGCACTAGACCAATTGCAACGTGAGGGTGTGAGGGTTTATCCAAATCCGGCAGCCTTACGAATTGTAAAGAATAAAATTACTCAAAAACAGTTTTTTAAAGCAAACGACATTCCCACTTCCGATTTCAAGATTACAAATGGATTGAGTGACCTTCCACTCCACGAAAGTTTCCTTCCTGCTGTTCACAAGATTGGTGAAGGCGGCTATGATGGAAAAGGGGTTCAATTAATGAAAGAAGCTAAAGACTTTGTAATGGGATTTAATGAACCCGCAGTACTAGAGAAGCTGGTTGTTATACAAAAGGAAATAGCTGTTATTGTTGCTGTAAATGATACAGGAGAAACCACCATTTATCCTCCCGCTGAAATGGTTTTTGATTCAAGATATAATTTATTAGACTATCAAATTTCTCCTGCCCGATTAGAAAAAGAGGTCTTTTGGAAGATAGAAGCGATAGCCTTAAAAGTTGTGAGAGAGCTAAAGAGTCCGGGCATCTTTGCTGTTGAACTTTTTGTAGATTTAAAGAAGGACGTTTTGGTAAATGAAATTGCGCCGAGGGTACATAATAGCGGTCATCATACTATAGAAGGTAACTTTTGTAGTCAATTTGATATGTTTTGGCGTATCCTTCTTCAACTTCCCTTGGGAAATCCTGCTGCATTATTACCATCGGCACTTGTAAACCTCGTGGGAGAAGAAGGCTACAATGGCGTTGCTGTTTATAATGGGTTAAAAAATGTACTTACCCTCAACAATGTATTTGTACATCTTTATGGAAAGACACAAACTAAACCTGGTCGTAAAATGGGGCATGTTACTGTACTTGGCAATGATTATACCGAACTTACCCATACAGCTCATAAGGTAAAAAACATGCTACAAATAGTCAGTGAATCTTTTTAGTAGAGGTATCTTACGCTAGTTATTCAACTTCTTTTTTAAGTTTACAACTTCCTCTTGCAAATTATTTACCATTCCAGCCAATTGGTTTACATCCCAACGGGGAACTGCAGTAGCTTTTTGTAGTATATATACTGCTTTCCATATTTCAAGTACATCTTCCTCTCTAACCGAATATGGTTCATAGATTGGATTATCGCTTATTAACGTCAATTTGTTGTTAGTCTCCTTTTCTTTGGTAATTCTTTTATAAACTATACCTTCATTTTTAGATAATACTACATAGCTATTATTGTTCTTTAGTTCATCCATCCTTTCAACTTTTTCACCAACGATAACACTACCACTAGGCGTAGGCAACATACTATCACCTACAATTTCAAAGGCACGATATTGTCCAGGTGCAAGCATTGGCAAAGTGAACGTATTTAGCTCATCTACAAAATCAGGATCGGCATATCCAGCCATATAACCTGCGGCTGCTCTGATGGGTACAAATTGTACTATTGCAATATCGGCACTCAATTTTAACTTTCTACGTTGTTGTAAGTAATCTCCCCCTTTTGGTTTATCTAAATCTTTAAGAAGCAGTTCATCCAAACTTAGGTTAAATATTACACTCATTAACTCTAACACTTCAAGTTTGGGTTCAGCACGTTCCTCTTCGTAGGCACCAATAAGAGAACGTTTAACATTTAACTTTATAGCGAACTCTTCCTGTGTCCAGTTTCTTGACTTGCGCAAGTAGCGAAGGTTTTTTCCTGCATAGCTCATATTAACTAATTTAGTTTGCGCAATATTACTAAATATATTAGCTTAAATGAAATTATTTTTCAATTAAAGATGAATACGTTTAGGAACATCTCCTAAATTTTATCAAAATTTAGAATATTAATGCATTTTATATAAACAAACACTCAATTAAATGACTTTTTATTTTATATTTGTAGCACTTATACTACAATGAAGCAAATACCCCACTACATATTCAAAAGAATAATACTATGTTTAATAGTGTTTGGAATAACCTTTATCACACACTCACAGAATTTAAACTTTAAGAAAGCACCTTCAATTGGCATTTCTCACTTTGTTAAAGACTTTCCAAATGCAGCTAAAATATTTAAATTGAGTCCTTGGGGATGGAACAATGAAAAAACACCAGGCATAAATGGATTTTATATAAAAGGTCTTTCAAATCATGTTGATTTTGTAACATCTCTTGGGATTTGTAACACTAAATACAAGAGTTCGACTGGATACTTTTATTATCATTCTCCAAAAAGTGGAAATGATGGTATAGAAAAAATACTAATAGATGCTGATGCAAGGATTAATTATAAATTGTTAAAAGATAGATTTTTATTTACACCATATATAAGTACTGGAATTGGTTTGTCGTTATATAACTGGACATATATACTCCCGACAATCCCGGTTGGAGGCGGTTTTCAGATTAAAGTATATAGAAATTCATTTGTTTATTTACAAACTTTATTAGACTTAGGACTAATTAATACTGGTTCGCAGAGTGCTACTAAGGAGAACTTCAATTATTCAATTGGATTTTCCTTAGCCATTTCAAACTTAAAAAGAAAACCAACTTCACACCTTCCTATAACAGTATCACAAAATAATACATCTATTTATTCTAATGAGAAAGATACAGATGGAGATGGGATACCAGATAGTTTAGATTTGTGTCCAAACGAAAGAGGTTTATTAAAGTATCATGGCTGTCCTATACCTGATAGTGATGGTGATGGCATAAATGATGAACAAGATTCCTGTCCTGCCATAAAAGGAGTGGTAAAATACCATGGATGCCCGACACCTGATAGTGATGGCGATGGCATTAATGATGATCTAGATTCCTGCCCTACCATAAAAGGAGTGGCTAAATATAATGGTTGCCCAATACCTGATAGTGATGGCGATGGCATTAACGATGAGGAAGATTCTTGCAAATATCAAATCGGAGTAAGATCAAACCACGGATGTCCAGAAATTAAATTTGAGATAAAAGAAATTGAAAAGAAGAAGAGTTACTTTGGATTTGGCAAAATCATTATCAATAACGACATTAAATCCTCCTTGGACTATGTGGTATCTATTTTAACTAAATACCCTAACATTACAATTGATATACAAGGTTATACTGACAATATAGGTGGCTTAAAGATAAATAAAATCATTTCTTTAAAACGTGCCGACGCTGTTAAGAATTATTTTATAAGTAAGGGTATCAATAGCAATCGAATGGAAACGAATGGTTATGGCATGAGCAATCCAATAGCTAGCAACAAAACTAAGGCTGGACGTTCACAAAACAGAAGGGTAGAACTTCACGCTAAATAAAAATAAATATTCTATAAAAGAAAAGGTTGACAAAAAAATGTCAACCTTTTCTTTTTAAATTTGATTAGTTTTAATAAATCCATTCATTTGCTAAATTTCTTATACTTAGACGTTGTTTGAGTTAATTGTTTAGAGATACTTATAGCGTTTGTTTGATTTGAACAAAGCAAATTTTGCAGCCATAGTCC
>Ga0114962_10003845_pt1 | contig 12092 bp, 20 predicted proteins | sample C_130820_MF_Meta_FD_87017 | JGI IMG/M metagenome (GOLD analysis project Ga0114962, IMG submission 87017) | Freshwater microbial communities from Lake Croche, Canada to study carbon cycling - C_130820_MF_MetaG | ecosystem: Environmental > Aquatic > Freshwater > Lake | place: Lake Croche, Canada... | reverse complement strand
TACCCCAGACAAAAAACTCTACTCAAACTCATCTGTCTAGAGACTGAAAATTTTAACGATTATGATCTAGAAGTAATTGATGGCTGGACCAAAAACTTCACTCGGACTGGAACCAGTATTGGTGTAAGTCCTGACATCTGGACCCGTATAGAATATCTCAAGGCCAATGGCTACAATCACTTTCGTGAAGTAATTAACATTACTGGTCGTCGTGGTGGTAAAGGCCACATTGGTGGTATTATCGGAGCCTATCTCAACTGGAATATGATACAACTAGATGACCCACAGTGGCATTATGGTATCGACAAGAGTAAAGATATGTATATGTTCTGTGTGGCTACGAACATTCAGCAGGCCAAGCAATTCCAATTTGCTGACTTAGCCAACACAATCATTGATGCTCCATGCTTTCAGCCCTATATTGCAGAAGCCAAAGAATATGTAGTATGTCTTAGAACTCCAGCAGACATTAGAAGAATTGCTGCCTTTGAAGCCAGAGGCATTCGTCCTAGTCGATTAATTGCCAGTGTTAGAAATATGGCTGTAACCAGTAATAGTAAATCTTCTCGTGGAGCTGCAGCCTTTGGTGTTATGTTTGACGAGTTTGCCCACATGCTTGTGGGTACAGATGGTCCTAGAACCTCTGATGAAGTCTACAATGCCATTACTCCTGCATTGGACCAGTTTGGTAAGGATGGATTTATCTATATCCCCACTTCTCCTTTTACGAAGGTGGGCAAGTGCTACAACCTATATGAGAGTGCTCTCCAACTAAATGAAGACGGTACTCCAGCCTTCCCAGATATGATGATGTGTCAACTTCCTAGTTGGGGTCCCTATGAAGACTGGGATGACCCTAGAGCCACTGGAGGCTTTAATTTCCGTAGTGCTCCTCAACTGTATGATGAAGCCATGCAACGTTTGGAGAGGAGAGAGCCAGATGCATTTAAGGTAGAGCGTTTGAGCCAGTGGGCCGAAGTTACAGATGCCTATCTTAATCCTAAGATTGTAGAACGTATGTTTGAGCCATTTAAGGATGCTACAGGAGAGCTTAGATATCTCGAAGAGCAAGAGGAAGGAACTATGGCCTTTGTCTATCAAGGACACTGTGACCCTTCCAAGAGTGGTGCCAACACTGCAGCAATGATCTGCCATGTTGAAAAAATTCCAGACCCTGAAGATGGTGAAGTCTGGTTTCACGTTATTGTTGACTGGATGAAAGTTTGGGATCCAGAGAATTATACAGAACATCAGATTGACTATGAAGAGATTGAAGAAGAACTGGTAGATGTTCTTCAGAGGTTTAGAACCACTAAAGTATTCTCTTTTGACCAGTATGGAGCCTTCGTTACTCTTCCTCGTTTGAAGAAACGTTTGAAGCAAATTAACCCTCCTCACAAGGTTATAATTAGAGAAGAAAAGTTCTCGGGTCAAAGTAACACTCGTAGAGCAGAACGCTTTAAGAGTGCACTAGGTATGGATTGGGTTCACTCCTATCGTGATACTTTTGGAGAGAATGGTGTTTCTCTATTGGAATTGGAACTCAAGTTCCTCCAAGAGGTTAATGGTCGTGTTCGTAAGCAGGACTTTGGTCCAGTTCGAACAGAAGATATGTCTGACTGTCTAATGGTATGTGTTGATGCTCTTCTAGAAGACAACTTTGTCAAACTAGAAATGAGAGATCGTTTGAGTAGTACAGAACTCTACCCAGGAGCACAAGGTGGATATCACACTAGAAATGCTGTTGACTTTAGTCAACTAAGTGCAAGAGACAAGCTTAAAAGATTTGGTGCTCAAAGATCGTCCACTGATTATGGTGGAATGAATAGAGGCCGTAGGTAATGTGGTCTTGGATTCTTGCCATTGTTGGCTCTCTGGGAGTCTATGTAGTGGGCAAAAAGAACATGTTTGGTTGGCTTATTCTAATGGTAAGTGAGTGTCTTTGGACCATCTATGCCATCACTACCCATCAGTATGGATTTATATTTGCGGTTGTACTCTACAGTGGAGCTTATATTAAGAGTTATCTACACTGGAGAAAAGATGAACGAGACCAAGCCTAAGACAACTGAGCAATATTGCCGTCTCGGCATCTTTACAGAATGCCAACATTGTGGTTATAGACTAGATGCTGAACATGCACATTACAAATGTCGCAATTGTGGCTGGCGTGATAGTTGTTGTGATTAAGGAACGCTAAAATGACCGTAGAGGAACATGATGGAAACATTACTCATCACTATACTATTCACTATCCTGCTCATCCTGAGCGCACCTCCGATCCACATTACAAGGATTTTAATGCTTACAGAAGACGAACGAAAGATACTGCGAAGTGTGCTATTGGTTTGCATCGTAATGATTTTAGTGAATGTGATCTAAAAAGTCCTCTAGAACTTCATCATTCACATATTGAGTTTAGCTTACAAAATGGTGTGGAACTAAAATGGTTGGAAGACGATTACCCCGGTGTAAGTGACCCAGATACAATTGGTGCATGGATTGAGACTGCTGCTAATTTAGAATGGCTTTGTTTGTTCCATCACAGAGGCCATGGTGGAGTTCATACAGCAGCTGCAGCTGACTATGAAGCAGAAAAATATGTTAGAGGTTTAATTAGTCCTCAAAAAGATTAAAGTCCTCTGGGAATTCATGTCCTGATTTTTCTATTATCAGTTTAATGATCTCTGTACTAGCAGCCAATTGGTCGAATGAATTATCCATTACTCCCACTAGACCCAACTCTTGCTCCAAACGATCTCTAACATCTCTACGATCAGAACCGGTTAGCTCAGCTACTTCTCCCAATAGGGCAACAAGCATCTCAGCATAATAGTTCATAAGTGTTTCCATGGCACTAAATCCTACATTAGTGGCACTGGAACTCATAATCATTTCAGCATCAAAGTCTGTAATTAAATTCTCTATATTATCTTCCATACTATCACTTTCTCCTAGAGTATCAATTACTCTAATGGACCGCCAAAACTCCAGTAGAAGGAGAATGGAAGAAAAAAACCTGGCAGGTTTGGCGATCCATTACAGCAATTGATAAAACGGGCAGTTTCAGTCATACCCAGGACTCAAGTGGGAAAGCACTCGACTCTTACAACGATTATAATTCAATCCCTTGACTCTAAACAACTTGTTCAAATAGATTGGCTACTGCCCAATCATATCTTTCTTTTTCATCCATACCACCCCACCAGCCTTGTTCTAATCTACGAACTGCTTCATACCTACAGGTATCTTTAACCCTGCAAGGTTCACATATTCTTATTAGTTTAGTTCTATTTCGGCCACTGGGATGTTCACTACCATATATAAATATCTCGGTACTCTCACCAGCACAATTAGCATGCTCTTGCCAACCCTCACGGGCAGGCTCAAGTTCTTCAGCCAATTTCTTAAACTGTACTTTACCAATCTTAACTGGGACTCTATCAATCGTCATACAACGATCTTTGTCTATCCATTCAGTTAGTGTTCGGTTCTTACTAATCTGCCAGCAAACTTCATATCGAGAGTCATCTTCACGCAATACTGTACCGTATAGATCACGATCAATAGTGCGTTCCTTAACTTTCTGTACATAGTTACCTATCATAACTTCTCCTATCTATTTAATGACTTACTACCACTAATTCTACTCTGACCTATATCAGCACTAGAAGCACTAGAACGTCCAGAGTCAAATCCAGCATTAGAACCTACAGACCTATAGGCAGCAGGACTTCTGGGGATACTCTCCCAGTATTGCTGAATTAGAGATTCTTTATCCTTAAGTACAAGAGCAAAGTTATCATTACCAGAATGTCTAGCAACAGTCATTTGCTCTTTCTTAGCCAAAGCCAATCTAGTATTAATTACACTAGCATAACCAGCAAAGAAACTTTTCTTCCAAGAAGTGGTATTAATATCAGGACGCTGTATCTTTATTGCTTCTAGTTCATGAATCATACTAGAGGCCATATCGATAAGTAGCATACGATACATAACCATTACTAACTCTATATCACTTTCATAACCATAGATAGTTGCATAGGTCTTACCCCGTAACACTCTACAATAGTTATTCTTGGCTATAGCATGGAGTAAGGTAATCTTATCTAGTATATAAGGTCCATCAACATCAAACCTTAACTGGATAATTTCACCATTCTTGCCGGACCCAAAGAGTTCATGACCTTCTACTTGATACTTGGTCATTAATTCTTGAGCCTTCTGCTGTAGGGCAATGGCTTCATCGGGATAGGTAGTGGAGTGAGACTTTTCTAAGAGAGCCTCAATTTTTCTAACTATATCTTTGAGCTTACTATCCAAAGCATTCTCCTTACTTACTATTTATTATTATAATTCCTATGTGGAGAGGAATCAACTCCTTTTACCTTTCGGTAGTACCCCACAAGGATAATAAGTCCTTGTAGGGTTTACTACTTAGAATCCAAAGTCATAGAATACTCGTTCACGAGCATTATCTAGTTCTTCATTTAGTAGTACAATTGCATCATCTGAAAGATCGTTATCTGACCCAAACCAATCGACGAGATTTTCTCTTGTTACTGGCTCCATTATTATTTCCTTCCTGCTACAGTTAGTTCAAACCTAGCTGACTCCAATAGAGATATTGCATATAAAAAGTTTGGATTAGAACCTTCAAGATATTCAAATGCTTCTAAGAAGTCACCTAATTGATTGTCTAGTTCATCCAATAGTGCTTGTGTTTCCTGTTTCATAGTTAAAACCCCAATTCTTTGAGTAGGTCTATTTGTTCTAGATCTACATTCAATATCTTAGCTGCTTTAGAAAGCATACTCTCATAGTTATCCAATTGCTCTCTGAGTGCTGGAATACCATACTCAAGCAATTGGCTAACTTCTGGAGTTTTTTCTTTCTCATTTTCATAAAGTTCAAGACCCAAATGTAGTTTTTCTAGAACCTGGCTAAACTTAGCAGATTGCTTGATAAACTCTTTGGCAACTTGTACCTTTACTTCATCACTTGCTTCCATTATTCTCCTTTATTGTTGTACTGCGCGGATGATGGAGATTTGACTCTCCACCAACCTTACTACTCTTGTAACTGCTCATTGTATTTGTGCCCACAGTCTATGCAAGTTAAATTTTCCCAATACTTGCATCCACAGTCAACACATCTTACAATTCCTTCTAGGTCAAGATCGCTCAAAGACATACTAGAAGCAAGTGTCACAAGTACAATGGCTGTGCTTACCACTCTTGCAAAAACTACTTGCTTCATGTGGAGGCATCATCTGGTCATCCTTATACTTTTCACAGTAATCACAACCTTCCTTGTACCGTTCTCTCATACTACTCCTTTCCATGGTGTTTGCTTACAATGCTTACATACTGCATCCTTTTGTCCAGAATTCATTGATGCATACCAATCACACTTAGTGCAAAATAGAGTAAAGTCATCTGCATGACCACCAATATCAAATTCTGCTTGACAACATGGAGTCAATAGGTCATAAGTACCCAAAGGCTCATTGCAGTTTGTACAAGTAAAATATGCAATACCTTCATCATTGTCCTCTTGATTACAAACTTCTATATAGTCATTGTATGTTAATGTCATAGTGACTTCTCAAAATCTTCCATAGCCTCTACTAGACCACAATCACTACAGATGTTTGTCTTATTGTCTTTTCTAGACAAGGCAGGAAAGCCAGTATAGAAATTAAGACACATTGGACATTGTTTTTCATCTTGCATTTTATTCTCCTCTTGTTACCCATTTCTGGGAGCACCCCAGGCAGGCAATGAACCCACCTGAGGTTTGTTACTTATTGGTTAGTTTTTGCATTTCTACATCATAACTGTCACACTCTTCTGCTTTATGAGCTGAAGGGTTCAATACTAGATCCACAAAACTCTGTGGAATACTAGTAAGGTTACCTTCATCATCAGGGAGTCCAGTTAGCACTATGTCACCTAAGATGAGATCTGTCTTACCAAATGCTGCTTCCCATAGTATGGTGGCAAATGGGTTAAAAGGCAAGTTATCAATCTTGCCTTCTTCATTAATCCACATGGTAAGTCCCAATAAGTCAACACACTGAATAAAACCACCAACTGCATCTTGAAGTGTCTTCAAACTAGTATCTTGTTCGAATTCAATATCAATCTGTTGTCCTTCAGTGGTTAAAACTACACCTTTGACTTTATTCATACTGTCTCCTTAACGACTCCAGCATCAATTAGTGCTTTAGCACAATCAAAATTTTCCCAACCCACTTTATATGGATCAATTCCAGTTAATGATTCAAAGTCATAAGTTGGCTTACCCCAATCATGTTCTTGGATTGCTCCAAAGATACCGTCATCAGGCCAAGTAAATATTCTGTCTTCAGGAAACTTATAGTTAAACCATTCACTATTTTCAGCAATAAGAAAACGTGACTGCTCTTCACCATCTCCAAATACCCACATGCTATCATTCATTGGTTCAGCACTAAAGAACTCACAATAGTAATCAAGGAATCCATCTGACCTCTTATCAATTTTGTATTGATCATACATTTCTTGAAATCTGTCTTTTAATAGATTCTCAGCAACTTCATGAATGTCCAATAAACTTTCAAATACTTTATCAGAGTCAACACTAAAGTCACCTCGACAGCTAGTATAGTCAACCAATCTATATTTCATATTTCTCCTTACTTGTTATGTATATTTTAACTCTTCCCAGAGTAGCACTTCAAGTGGGTATTGAGCCCACAAGAAGTTATTTGTCTTTGTGTCTATACTTATGAGCCCCATTACCACCATTCGCATATTGTATCTTACGATAGTGGCTATTGGCTTTGTAGCATCTTTCACAACGACAACCCCAACCTTGATAACCAACTTGTGTACCATGCCATGGTTCAAGTCCAGTTTTGGGAGTATTCAGTCTTACTATTCTTTTCATGGATGCTTTTTTGTTAGTACACAACTTACACTTACATCCCATTTGGATACCCAATTCTGTCCCATGGGAGTCACTTAGTGTAACTTTATTTTGTATATCAAGTTGTACTTGTCTTTTTTCTTCACGAGTCAAAAAGCCTTGACGTTTTCTATTTCTAGCAGCAACTTTTCGTTGATCAATTTTAAATGCCTCATGACAAGGCTCACAACGACAACCCCAATTACGATAACCATTGACTGTACCATGATACCATTCAGTTCCGTCTTTGGGTCTGGCTATTCTCTTGGCCTTTTGAATCTTATTAGTTTCCCTACCAGCAAGTTTACAAAGATCACATCTACAACCATAGTTACTATAACCATTAAATGTACCATGATACTCTGGATGCATCATCTTTTTTGTCTTGGCCATACTATTCTCCCTTACTATTCACTCATCTCACTATCGAAACAATCATCACATAGAATACCAGTTCCGTCTGTGGAATCTCCACATACTTCACATAATAATAGTTCTTATGCATCTAGATCCACTTCGAAGTCATCTATTTCAATTTCTTCATCACCAGTTACATTAAACCATTCCATACAAGTCATTAACAAATGATCATAGTCACCACTAGTTGCTTCAGTTATAAATTCATCAACTAAAGATGACATCCCATTTCGTTTGAGAGTTTTAGAAGCAATAGCCAAGATGTTAAAAGCATTACCATCTTTGCCAATAATTTCCAAGTTTAATCCTGTCTTATTCATTACTTTCTCCTTACTTGTTGAGTGGGTAGTTTACACTCTTGCCCAGGAGTTCACCAAGGGAGGCTAGTTCCTGGTAATAGAACATCAAACCATTACCAGGATTGAGGATTACTCCTCTGATTCGTGTATTGCTCCAGCAACCGCAAGGGTTGTCCGGAATGCACGAATAACTGTTTCATATGGAGCCCATCTATTGACTGCAAATGACTCTTCTGTGAAACTATCATCAAACTTGTCTCCAGTAACAGGGTCAAACTTTTGTAGTCTGGCCTTAACTGGAGTTGCACTAAGGGCATTAATCTCAATTACTTCTCCACGATAGTGGTATCGAGTTGTGCCTTTCTGCAATCCAAGATGACGAGCATCAATAAAGGTAACAAAGTCACCAACCTTCACTTCAGTTATGTCCTTATAGGCCAAACTTTTGAGAATGTCAGCACCTAACACTGTACCATAATCTTGCTTACTCATATTGCTCCTTAATTGTTTATCTCTTCCGAGAGCACCTCACATAAACTTGACTCTATGTGAGGTTTACTACATTACTTCCAATAGACACAACGAAGATGAACTGCCTTTTCATACTTACTGTTGGCAGTTATCTCTTCATCCTGTCTTATATATCCACCGCATGACGGGCATACTTGTGGTTCACCGTCAACAAACCTTAAAACCTTGTTCTTAAGGTTCATCATGTAGTCACTTAGGATAGTTCCCAATTGCTCCATCTTAACTTATTTCAAGGATGGAACGGATGGCCTTCAATTTGTTAAAAAGAATACTATTCTCCTCAGACATCATAATCATTTCATATCTAAGGCTATGAATTTCTTCTATCAAATCTTCACGACTGCGGTTATCATCATCTTGAACAATAGTTGTCACTACTCTCCTTCCTGTAAGTCAATAAAGTCTTGGCATAGCTTTGTAGTTCGCTCCCAGATGACTTTTACTTGTTCAAAAGTAGCAGCTTTTTGACTTGCTAACTTCAAAGTCTCAAGATAACTCTCAGATGCTTTTATGTACATTGCATAGGCATCATCAAGTAACTTTTTAAGACTTTCAGTTGTTACTTTTACTTCATCCATACTTACTCCCTTGTTATTGGTTATTACTTATTATACCTCATTTCTGAGGAGCACTCCAGAAGAAATTTGAATTCAACTGGAGTTTGGACTAATCTAAGTCAGCCCACTTTTTATCCCAACATGCATCACAGGTACCTGAGATTAACATCTCTCTTTGCCCTGGAGTTAGTAATGGGAAGACATCTTGAAGCAGTGCACCCTTAGCCCATTTGTCAAATAGACTTTGTTCTACAAGATAGGATTCATTTACTTCACAACCATTACATTTGCAGTTAACAGTCAAATACTCATCATTAAAGTATGAGACATCTATCCAATGTTTTTCAGATAGAACACCTTTGACTATAATCATTTGTCACCTTCAAGCAAAGATCGTGTCTTTTCATCAATACGTTTCTTGGCCTCAAGTGACTCTTCACTACTCAATTGGGCTTCAAATTTTGCACGGAATTCTGGGTCTTCAATAATTTTGTTCACCAGTTCCATCATTTCTGATATATTACCCATAGCATTTCCATAGTGATCATGATCTGAGTCATTATCAGGACCATGTCCAACTATCTCATGCCACATAAATGGTGCTTGATTTTCATCAGTTGCAATTTTCTTGCCCTCTTTACCATGGCACTTGAAGATGTGATCTAATGCTTCTTCATAAGTAGACAGTTGACGTAGGTCAGGTAACTTGTCTTTCATATTTACTCCCTTGTTTGTTTTAATTTCCCTTTCGGGAGCACCCCAGGCAGGCAATGAACCCACCTGAGGTTTGATTAGTGATCGTGATCTGGATCATCACACTTGTGCTCTAATGGTTCCCCAAAGAGTGCAGTGTGAGCTTTCTGGAAAATATCCACTAATTCATTCATTTGCTGCATTAAAGCATGAGTTCCAAACTTGATAAATGTCTTACGATCTCCATCATCACCTGGAAACTCTTCCCATCCTTCTGAAAGTGCAAGAAATCCTACAGTTACTTCTGCAGTATGACTAGCCCATTCATGTATAGACATGATAAAGTCACCAAACTCAGCTCTGATTTTGGTTTCATCATCTAGTTTAAAGTCAAATTCAGGCATATGCCCTCCCTTGTATTGTTATTTAAGTGGGTAGTTTCAGTCATACCCAGGACTTAGTTTGTGTATGCTTTCCCAATACACTGGATTGGTGTATGCTTTCCCAATACACTGGATTGTTTTACAAGTTGTCTCTTGAATGGGTTAGGCTAACAGTGACCATTATCCTGTGAAAGTTCCTATACACCCACTTACAAGATAGCCATGTTACCCTCATGACATGGGTATGTAGGCTTATTAGCCACATAGGTCCCATAATAAGTTTGACCTCATTATGGGATGAGTAGTTATCATCAACTCAGGATGGAGGGTTACGAGTCAATACACCCACAGATAGATAGTTGACCTACAACTTACACTAACAGGTGGTTCCACTCAGAGATTGGAAATTTCTCCCATATGCTTCCCCATATGATGAGTTTTGATGGGTTCTTAGTGTGCCTTACCATCATGGACATAGTGGATTCGTTTACTACAGTTATCCATGGTAGGCCAGATTGTTGTCCTCATACTGGCTATTGGGTATATGTTTGAGCACTCATATACAAGTGGTTACAACCCATAGCAACTTGGGTTATGTATTAACTACATAGTCCCCAGGTCACCAATGACGGCAACCTGGGGTTGAGTCTAGCGTAGACTCTTGCCTGTAATTAAAGCTTCACGAATGATGTGAGGAGGATTGCTCCTATGAACACCACGCTTGAATGCCTTAACTGCAGTAGGTGTATCTGCATAGCAGATGATCTTGTGCTTCTTGACTAACTTAACACAATCAAGGAACAACTCGTCAGACCAACCATCACTTGAACTAGTAACCATTCCGTCACTAATCCAGATGATGGGTTCACCATGCTTACGCTTGCGAATAGCCCATGTTAAGGCAGGTCCGTCAACACCATTGCCTGCTCTACCAATATCTCCAATATGCTTGGGATCTACACGACGTCCACGAGACGCCAAAATCCAAGCATTGGGTTGATCTAAGTCTCTCTGAGAATAGGCCAAAATAACAGCAGCAGGTGCTGATGTCAAAATGTCCTCAATATTTTCATTAGTCAAGCTCATAGATCCAGAGATATCAACAACTACAATACCACCTTTCACTCTCACTTTGCTACCAAAAATTCTCTTTTGAGGGTCAGTAAGCAAACGGCTTGGGTACAATACTCTACGCCCAGTAGTCATTGCTGACTTACGTCGATGTAGATAGCCACTGACCTCTTGGATCAAAGGCATAGTATCATCAATACGTAAATCAGCAAATTGTCCTACAGCACCAGTATCAAACTCAAAGTCATCAGGTACATTCTTAACAGATAGTTTGGAGTCAGGTGTACTTTCACCAAAAGGCTTGGTTTTGCCTGAGGCAGACTCACCTTGGGCATCATCACCATCATCATCATCATCATCATCATCAGAATCACCATCAGAACTCATGGCCTTTTCAAACATTTCTTCACGAACTACTTCAGCAACATCATCTGGAACCATTGGCCCATAACCACTCCAATGATCTAACATCTGTGCTAATCTCACAGATGTATTAAAACCTCTTGGATAGTTAATATGTTCACCTTTAAAGTCATAAAGACAGGGTGTAGTATCACCAAGTACAGTCAATGCAATATTCAGATGAGGCTTCACATGTTTTACCATACCCCTTAGTGACTTGGACCATTCGGGTTTTACACTCCGAATACCAGATGCAAAAGAGTCAAAGGCTTTGGAGCCTATCAACTCAATTGCAGTCACTAAAGCAAACTCCCATGCTTCAGGTGTACCCGCTTGTGCTAACTGCATACCCAAATTCTTTTCACTGCCCTTAACAAGAGCAATGTTATCATATTCAAGTTTAGCAGTCACACTAGATATTCTCAAGTTCTCAGCAGCAGCCAACACATGTGGCTTAACATCTCTGGAACTAGAACATACAGCATCATATATTCTAGTATCAATAGGTGTAATTCGTGCCTTGGTTAATTCTCGTGCACGAACAAACCGACTAACTTCATCATCAAAAAACGGAACCGTCATTTGACCTTTGAGTAAGTCAGTGTTAACACCCATAGATGAACTTGGAGTATTGCGAACATCCCAATCAATAGGGTCTGATATGTCCTGTCGGAAGGACACCACTACCTCTGGTAAAGGTGGTGAGTCCTTCCGATCATTAGTAGACATACTCATGACTACAGAGTTACTTCAATAGACAGTGTACCTACCTTCACAGCATCAACAAT
>Ga0114962_10003844_pt1 | contig 12096 bp, 24 predicted proteins | sample C_130820_MF_Meta_FD_87017 | JGI IMG/M metagenome (GOLD analysis project Ga0114962, IMG submission 87017) | Freshwater microbial communities from Lake Croche, Canada to study carbon cycling - C_130820_MF_MetaG | ecosystem: Environmental > Aquatic > Freshwater > Lake | place: Lake Croche, Canada... | reverse complement strand
TGCTCCAACTTATGTCCTGCTTTTTGGAGAGCTGTACCTACTGTCGTCGTATCGACATCCTTAACAGAGTAGTGGTTAGTTATCCAATCAACGCCTTTTCCAAGAGCTGATATCAAACCTGGAGCTGATGCTACAAGGGCAGCTAGTGTTAATGCTATTTCATCTAGTTCACCGTCTTTAGGAGATGGTTCCGCACTCTTTGCAGCAGATTGAAGTTGACCAAGAAACCCTTCAAGGCCTTGCTCTAACTCGGCCTCTACTTCTTCTTTGGCTTCTTCAGCCTCTGTTAATAAGCCAGCTAGCCTCTTCATTCTAATTACTTCATTTAATCGTCCTTTCACTTACTTCGGTTTTACTATATTAATCAATTATCTTAACTACTTCTCCTTGCTCTGGATACCACATAAGTGTTCCACGTTCTAATTCCTCTCCAGCTTCGTCTTTAAGGACTACTACTGTACCGGATGGATAGGGTTTTAGAAAAGGGTATAGCTTTTCATCGTCGTCGTTAAACAATCCAGGCCACATCTTGCTTGGTAGCTCAATAGTGTACGTACCTTTCTTCATATTACGGTTATCTTCATGTACAGTAGCTTCTAATGAGTACTTGTGATCAGATCCGAATAATTCATTGACATCCTGATCTTCCTTTAAGATACCAGCTATTTGTTGTAGACGTTTTACTTCGTTGAGGTGTTGCATACTACTTTAATAAAGATAAACTACCGTTTACAAGTTTGATCACATCATTTACTTTAGATACTGGAATTTCTCCTGCAAATCCGGTATCTGATTTTACGTTGTACTTATCATTAATTCCCATATTCTGGATACTTTTAATAATTTGATCGTATCCTTTTTTATCTTTTCCTTGTACATACGTAACATCTATTTGAAATACGTTACTACCTTTCTCATGAGTTATTGATATTCCAGCACTATGTCCAGCAGATTTATGAGCTCCCCAGTTTAGTGATTCAAATGGCTTTTCTCCATACGCTTTAGCCTTTTCGCCATCTACTCTAATAAGTTTTGGTGATGTACTTGATAATGATTTTTTCACTTGTTCCCATTCACCATCACCTTTATTTTGAGTAGCTGATGCTTCAATTTGTGTAGCGTGCTTAATTTGGTTTTGCTCAGCTTGAGAGAAATTAGGAGAAGCTAACAATGCAGCTACAATGCCAGCAGTCATTAAACCTTTCTTAGCATATGTTTTAATTTTATCTAAAGCTGAACTAAACATACCCTCGTTTACTGTACCTATAATATCATCAACGATATCTTGCTCTTCTGGAGATAAGTCTTCGTCTGGCTTTTTTGCGTATGCATCATGATCATCCTCGTACTCTGGTGTATCAACATCATCATCATCCTCTGGATCAAATCCACCTTCAGTTACAATAGCTACATACTCACTTTCAGTGATAAGCCCAGCTACCTTTTGCATGTAAGCCCTTTCGTTAATTAATTGTTTGCTCATTTTATTTTTTCTATTTTATTTTGTTAAATATAAGTATCCTAAGAATCCAGTCACGGCTATCGATACTATTTTGGTGAATATTAATTTTGCTTTTAACTTCTTAACACTTTTCTCTAATTGACTAGCGTACTGACCTTGTACCTTAAATTTAGATTGCTCGTTGGTTATTCGCTGATCATAAATATCACATTTCTGAACATAGCCAGATATAATACTATCCTTTAATACTACAACTTTGTTAGTTAGTGTTAACTGCTGCTGTGCTAAGCCTAGCTCAGCTTTAGCACTATCACCACTAATTAAATCTTTAGCTACTTGCTTAGCTACTGAGTAGGGTAGTTTGATCGTATCCTCTACTGGGTAGTGGGCATTTCCAAAACTATCATACATTACTTTAATTTGGGCACTTGTTAAAAAGGGTAACACTATGCAAATTAATAATAATAACTTTTTCATTTTAAACAATCTTTAATATGTTATGTATAAATTTCAATTACATTGCCCACGTCATGTATCCACTCAATTTGCTATCATCAACACCTGGCTTTAAATCTTTTCCGCCAATTTCAATGTTAGCTTGCCCAGCTTTCCACTGTGCTATTGTAAAGTTTCTGTAGGCTTTGATACTTGCTTGTACCTTTTTAATATCATCAGGCCCTTTAACCCAGAAATCTGGCTTCTCCTTTTTGTAATCAGCTAAGACGGTCTTATCAAAACCACCGTGGTCCATTTTTACATCACCAGCATAGCCTTTATTACTTAACCACTTTTGAAAACTATTCCACTCTTTCATTTGGTCTGAGGTTAGAAGACCTTTCATCTCCTGCATTGCTTTATTTCCCTCCACTCCTAAATTAGTAGTAGTTTTGCTATCAAGGTTATGTAATACGGCACCTGGGAACTGAAATTGTGAAGTGAATGATCCAATAATTCCATCAACCTGTGTTCCAATTCTAGCAGTAGTGCTTTTGTTAGTAGATGTTTGCTTAGTAGCTTGCTGTGTGATTGCTGGCTTTTCTTGATTTGATAATTTACTTTGCGCACTTGCATTACCACCACCAAACATAGTTGCAGCAGTCATAGCAGCACCAGTCGCTAAGTTTTTTAAATTTAATTCCTCTAGCTGCTCATTATACTCACTCTCTGTTATAAGTCCTGCTAATCGTTGCATTCTTTTTAACTCGTCGATCGATTGTTTCATATTAGTATTTGTATCTTGCTTTAAAGAATGAATCAACTTGGGTTGGAGTATACTTACCAGCTGTGCTGCTTTGTTCATGATAGAATTCCCTGATAATAGTTGTTTTATCTGTTATACCTCCTATCATTCCATTTGTAATTTCAACCTCATTTTCATACCTATCAATAGTACTATCAATTACAAGTTGCTTAGCCTGTAAGGCTTCGTTTGCTTTTGATAGTGAATAATAGTTGCTTTGAGGTCAGCAGGCATTTGAGGTTTAGGAGTTAGTAGATAGATCAATCCGTAGGCTACCACTGCTCCTACCATTACAAGTAGGATAGTTTTGAAATTACTTTTAGCCTTTCCGGCTATCACGACTACTTCCTTTTGTAGGTTTTTTGCTTTCATAAGGTTGGAACATATTTAAAGGTAGCCTGTTATTAAAGGTACCCGAATCTCTTTCTACTTCATACTCTTCCAGAAAGCCAGTATTATCTGCATCCCATTGATTAAGGAAGGTTGTACGTGTACCGACTTCTGTATTATTAACTATCTTGCCAGTCTTTGGATCGTACTCATTCTCATTGGCAGGCTCTTGGTCAGGTGTAAAACCTATGTACCAGTCAGCATCACTACCTCTATAAGAGCTAGTCTTTAGTTCTTCAACTAAGCTGTTTACTAATCTTTTACGTACGAGTGGATCCATTCTATTATAAATAGTTAGAACTTATTAGAAATTCTATATATCATTTGCTCCTCTTCTGCAGTTAACCTATTCCATTTTCCATGGATCTTGTTAAGAGCTTCTTCGAATAATTGTTCTGGTATAGATATATCTTTATCTGATTGACTCGGTATGTGCTTCTTTTTAACAAGGTAAGCTATTACATCATCAATATCATCCTTACTACACTCTCTTAGGTATTCAAATGCATCAATATCTATATCAACACTTTCTGAAAAACTTGGCATACTACATTTATTTTAATTATTAAAAATCCATATCATCAAAGCTATCTGCAACCATGCTGATACGTTGAACATTGATACCATAACGTACAACTCTACTAGCTTTTCCAGTTTCATCATACTCATCTACAACCTTTCTCAAGAAACCACTTGACTTTGTTCTATCATTTACTTCATCAAAGATACAAGACATCTTCTCTCCAAACTGAGCAACATACTCATCGTAAGATAATACTTCTGAGATTCTTCCTGCAAGGAATGGTTGGTCTACTATTGGTTGTAATTCTTTATTGGTATCGTACCAAGTATTACCAACTTTAACAAAAGCTCTACTTCTGTCTGTAAATAAAGTTTCGTGCTTAACTACTGATTCTTGTGCCATAACTTTGATTTTTGTTTTTAGTTGTTATTTAATTATACAATAAAGATACTACTATTCTACATCTCCTCCAACTTCTTTCCAATAAATTGGTAACCACTCATCTGCAAAATCGTTAGCATCTTTCTCTAGAGGGTGTTCCTCATAAGATCCCTTATAGTAACCGTACTCTGCCATACTCTGCTGAGTGTGTCTATATTCATGAAAAAGACACTTAAGTGTTAACTCGAGTGTCTGTCTTCTATCACAGTAAAGGTATATTGTATTTGTCTTGGGAGTGTAGAGGCCTAAGTAGCCTTTCTTATACAACCGTGCTAAAGTTTTAGGGCTAGAGCTCCAGCTGTAGGTTAGCTTGTGTTTGAATACGCAACGCTTGAGAGGAGAGTGCTTCTTAGTATAGTTTAATTTATTCCTAAGTACACTCTCGTCTCCAAATTTCTGGATTAACCAATCCAGTGCGTTGTATATTATTCGATCTAATGCTTCTGCTTCAAAATCACTTATAAGATTATTCAGCATAGCAGATTAGTTTAGTTTGATTATCCTAATTGATCGATTCCCAAGTTACGCAAGGCTTGTTGCTGTGTAAGTTTTTCTTCTTCGCTTGAAGTTAATCCATCATATCCTGCAGATGCAAGGTCAGTTGAAAAATCTCGTTTGAAGTTATTTATCCACTGAGCTTTAACTTCTGGTGATTGATGCTCCAACTCTCTTTGAAACTCTGCTACAAATTCATCATACTGCGATGCGTCTGGATACTTACTGTCTAGCCAGTCAACCACTTCTTCATAAGAATCACCTTGAGGAGCATCTTGATCGAAATCAGCATCTTCAGCTGTCATAGTAAGTTCTGTCCTATTACCACCCTCTTGCATACCCTTAGCTTTGTCAACTAACTCTTTGATTGCTCCTTTAATCTCTTTTACAGATTCGATATACTGTTTAAGTTGATTACGCTCTTCGAGAGATAGATTTTCAAATTTACTTTTTGGTGATGCCATTTCTTCTTTCATAGGAGCATCGTAATTGGAAGTATCTTTAAATTCCTTACCATCCACTTTAAACTCACCACCCTTTTTAGTTTTAGCAAGTCCTGCTGTGAAAGCATTACCCTCAGCAAAAATACCTTCAAACCTTGCATCAATACCGTAGTTTGCAAAGTGTATATCTAATTCTTTTTCAAGTGCATCATAAAGATCTTCCTCTTCTGGGAAAAGCCAGTAGCCTTCTCTTGCATTCCACTCTGCATGTAAATTATCTAGATCTTGTAGCATTTCACCTATCTTAGTATTATCTTCAGGTGTGCGACCTACTACCATTAATCCTGTTTGTCCAGAGAGGGCATTCTCTAATTGTACACTTTCTTCTAAAAGACCTTTAGCAGATCCTTTTGCGAAGTTCTTCAGCATACTGCTGTAATCTTTTTGATCGATGTAATTCATTGTTAATTATTTTGTTATAAGTAAGTCCGTTGTTATGCTAATACTGAATAGAATTCTTTAAAGTGTTTGATACGATCAGGTAATCCGATAGTACCACCATTAACTCTCTTGGTTACAGAAGTGACTACAGCATCTGTAGCTCCACCGTCAGCCATTTTATGTAAACCATTCTTATTAAAAAACCAAGCTGCTGATAGTAATGGATACTTAGTTGCTACTAATTCTGGATTAGCACAAATGTCTTCGTTAATTGATTTACCGAATGCTGTGTAATTTTGTTTACCAGTTAACTGAATGTAACCACGTCCACAGAATTTGTAACCTTCTCCTGATGCTTCGGGACCATTGCCCATTCTACCTCCGTAGATCAAGTTAGCGATCTTTTCTGGCTTGCGTTCGTATAGTTTAGCTTTGGCTTCGTTAGGAAAGTACTTCTTGAATAATCCTAGCAATCCTTTAGCTCCGTAGTTTAAATTCTCTTTTACTGCTCTAAAGCCACCAGATTCATGACCACATTGGGCTAGAAAGTGAGCTAGACGTAGTGGTGTGTTGATTTCAAATTTAGCCATAACATCAGGTATCTGTGCTATAACCGAATCAGGAATGTGTCCTTTTAGTTTGTTTAAGTCCATATTAGATTAATTGTGTACTATAATAAATAGTACATATTAACCTAATCTAACTTTTCCCGATCTTCATTGAACAAGTCCTCACCTTTATAGTCCGGATGCTCTCCATTCATTTTATCTATTCCACTTGCCCAAGCCCAGGCTATAGGAGCTAGTACGAGAATGATAATTCCAATGACTGCTAACTGTTCTTTTATATGTGTTAGTCCCACCATGATAATATATGTTTGTCTAGAATGTTAAATAATAACTTCTTTGCTCTATCTGCATTAGTGTGAGCTATATTCATAGCAATATGCTTGTCTGAATGGTTGCCAAAGATTAACTTCTTCTTAGATCTAGTCATAACATCTATATAGGTTAACCTGTACTTATTAAAGTAGTCTTGATAGGCATTAGCTATCTCTTCTATTCGTAATTGCTTGTAGTCTGGTTGGTCTGCTATATCATCCCAATGAAATTCATCAGTACAATAGTCTAGGTATTCTTCCTGGTAGTACTCAGTTTGAATCTTATCTATAAGTCTAACACATAGCATCATTCGTTCAGCATCTCGCTTAGCATTTACATGGCGATCTGTCTCTCCAATATACTTAGCTTGGTTACGTAATTTAGTCTTTAGTATCTCCCAGATGTAATGATCATCCCAATCTCTATCCTTCCAGATAATTGGAAACCAACGGATTATATTCTTAATACCTTGGTAAAAGTCTCGATGTAAGTGTTTAGCTTCCCATCTCCACCAGAATAATAACTTACTCATAACTTATCTAATTTAATTTTACAAACTCATTTGACCTCTTGCTCCCATCAACCTTTCCATATTCTGTGCTACTTAGGATCTTTTACTATATCAATAGTGAAACCTGTCTCACCTTCGGGTACTACGAAGCCAACACACTTAGCTGCTGTTGAATGTTCTGGACAAGTGGTTTTATATCCTAATGCGACTCTTTTAGGATGAATTTCTTTATTACAGGTTTTACAGTAATGTGTCATAACTATTTGGTTTTTAAATGTTTACTAGTTTGTTTGCGGTATTATTAATGTTGGATCAGCTTGCCCTCGTTCTATCTTCACAATCTCATATACAACGTACACTAGATTGAAAACTAATATTAAACTTCCGTACCAACCTAACCATGTACCAACTTGTATCTTATCAAAGAGTGATACTAATACTAATACTATACTATACGGTATGATAAAGAAAAGACAAACTATGAAGGCTCTTACAAGACTACCTAACACTTTCAGCGGATATACTATTAAGTATCTACTTAGAGGCCATGCACACAAGTTATAAATTACTAAGTTAACGCAGCTCCTTACTAACCATAGTAGGATAATAATTGGGAAGATAAGCCAGAGTAGCCAAAATAACATATGATTCTCTTTTAGTGAGCTATAAAGATACAGGTTTATATCTTCTCAACAACCTTTTTTACTTTCTTTTCTTTTCTTGGGAGATCGAAGTTCTCGACTAGGATGGGACCGTTGGGTTGTTTACTTCTATCATAAGTCCAACGGGCTTGGAGCTTTCCTTGTTCGTCAAAGTATTCACGAACTTGTGTTTGTGGGAGTTGTATTGCCATAACTTATTATTAATCAATTGGATACTTCTCAACTAGTGTATCTATTCTTAACTTATCACTAGCTCCTATAACTGATTTATCCAACTGGGATGATAAAAATTTAATATCTCTCTCGATATCACTTAACTTTGCTGATGGACCCTTTACCATCCAAAACTTAAACTCATTGGCGAGCCTCTCTTTTAACTTACCTATCTTATATGGATAATTGTTCTTATTGGCTATCCTCTTTAACTTCTCGAACTTATCGAGATCATCAAGCATCTTGTCAGATTTTCTCTGTAAGCCTAAGAATTTGAGATTCATTTTTTGTTCTGGATTAGAGTTGATACAATAATTGTTCTCAAATCATTTATTGCTCTGGTGTTCTCTTCAATAATCTTTGCCATCCTATCTCTTTCCTCTATTAGTAATCCAGTCATTTCATCTTGGAGGGCATCTACTTTCTTTTCTAGTGAATCGTTGCGAACTATCATTCTATTGTAGGAGTTCCAGAATAGGTATCCAAGTGCGAGGGCTACAATACCAAGTATACCGTATTGTATTAATGTACCCTGTATGACAGGAGTGTTGAGTTGTAATAGCATTTTGTAGTTTTAGTTTAACACACACAATTTATGTACCAGTAGATCTTCCCAGTAGATAGCACACTTAGCTAGTGTAGATATCTTAAACCTAATTGAACCTCTTTCCAACATGCTACACATTAAACTGATCCATGCTTCTCTGCTATCAACATGTAAGTATTTATGCCTACCTTCCGGTACGTACTTCTCTGCTAATAGATCGAGGACTTCATATGTTGTAGCGTTTATCATAAACTAATAATAAATAGGGATATGTATCCGTAAAACCTACTTGATCCACTCTAGAATCCCCTGTACGAACGCTTCTCCTGGATTTAATTCTGGATTTTTCTTCATTGCTATCAAAGCAAAGTAGATAGCCTCTATCTCTAATCCGTGCTCAAGTACTGTATCTAATTGATTACTAATAATCTCTAACTCATCAGCAGGGACTTTATTTATAGTTATGTCTCCTATTTGCATAATCTTTATTTTTAAATCTTACTAATAAATTCATCACCTTCCTGGTAGTCGTCATTCTCTACTAGTCCTAAATCTTTAAAGTGCTCTAAGTAGTAATCATCAATCCCCATATCAACCTCCGCTGACTTTTGTTCAGGTGAGGTTATGTCCTCCATATTCTTAATCTGCTTATCACTAAATAGATTACCAACATACAAAAAATAACAATTGTAACAAAGCATTTCTAGATTATCAAATCTCCAATCATTCTTATCACCATTCTTAAAGTTTAGGATAATTGGTTGCTTGTAGTCTATAACTCTTTTCTCATTATAGTTACACTTGTAGCATTCACTTCTCAACCTTCCTTCGTATAGCAATCTAGCTTTTACTTTCTCAATACTGAAAGCCTTATACTCATTCTTAGTTAGTATCTCATCTAGCCTCTCAACTGAGAACTGATGGTTCCAACGAACCTTTGAGATTCCTTTTGCTGTTATGTTCTTATGTAATTCAAATAAGGTAAGTCCAGTTTCTTGATCTACATATAGCTTGGAGTACTTCTGATATGTTTTATAATCCATTCTAAGATACCTAGCAGCTTGGTGGTTAGACATAGTATGCTTCATAGCATTCCTAATCGTACCTTCTGAAAGGACCTTAGTTGGTCTACCTGATCTATTATTCACCTAATGCTGGATTTATGGCAACCAACACTCCCCATAGCTCTAGTGGATTGCTTATTGTGAATGCAACTCCATCTTCATCCTCTAAGTGATTTAGAGAACCGTCTGGATTAACTCTATCCCATAAGTACCAGTTGATCAGCTCAGTTCCTGGTTTACCAAATTGTAATAGTAATAGAGCATCTATAACTTCTAGGAATGACTCATCATATTTGCTGAAGTCTAATTCTAGATCAGCGTACATTAGACTTTGTCTTGTTGATATTTGATCGATGGAGTTTATGATAGTTATAAACAGCTCTCTCTTCTTGTCCGCTTGCTTCTTCTTCTTACGTCTAACTAAACTCTTTACATTCAGTAATGAATTAATTGCTAGCTGTATCTCCGATAGTTCCTTCTCCATCTGCAATGTTTTTAGGTTTTACTTTAATTGGTTGCCTTATCTTATCTATCAACTGTTTAATCTTCGTACACTCTTCGAACTTCTCCTCAGCGAGATTGTACTTAATAAGTTCCTCCAAAGCATCTACCCATGATCGTTTAGGTATATCAATAAAGTACCCTGTTACATTAATCTCAAATAGGGTTGCAAATGTTTTCTTATTATTGAAAGCTTCTTCAATAGCAGGATAAGTTTCCTGCTTTGTTAAGTTGACTAGTGATTCAGTGTCACATAGCTCTGCCATTGTCAAACCCTCCAAGGGCTGAAACATAGCTCTTGGTATTACTCTCTTTGCCATAACTGTCTTAGTATTTTTATAAACTCTTAAATAGATCCAGCAACTTGATATGCTCAGCTAATGGTTCAGTTGGTAATTCTTCTTTGGGTTCCTCTTCTGGAGTCTCTTCTTTCTTCTTGGGTTGCTCTATGCCTGACTTAATTACACTTTTAACTAAATGATCAGCCAATGATGTTAGTGGTAATAAGAAACCAATTACATTCTTATACGGATTCTCTACATCGTACATAATCTGTAGCCCTGCTTCACCAAACTTCTTCTGTAGCTCAGTTCCAATCTCATTGGCTAAGTTTTGCAACTCTCTAGGATCTTCAGGAGGGTTGCTTAGAACAAATTGTAGTTTAACACCCTTCTTAGTTTTATTCACGTTAGTATCGAACCTAAGTGTTAATTCCTGTCCTGCTACATTCACAGGGTATGTTGGTACCATTGCTGGTAAGCCTTCGTTTAATTTCTTCATACTAATAAATATCTTAGTTTTATTATAGTGTGTTCTCCTGTGTTATGTTGTCTAAGGCATGTACAGCTTCTCTGTAGCTATCTTTACTTTCCTCATTTGCATCTTGAGTAAACTGCCAGTTGAAGTATAATTCGTTTACTGGCTTGAAACCGTAGAACTCATGTACTTGCTTTTGAATCTTTACCACCTCACTACCGTTCCAGTTCTGTCCTATAAAGATAAACCCGGATTCAATACCTTCCACTACATTTCTTTCTCCTAAAGTCGTATGTCTATTCTCAATCCAATCTAATCTTTCGATTAGTTTTTGGTATATCGCATTAGCCTGTCCCCATCTAATAGATCCTAGAAATATTACGGCATCTGATTCAAACAAAGGTGTTGCGATCTTCCAAAGTTCATCATCAGCATTGTTAACAGAAGCCCAGCACCTTAAGTTGCCTGATGGATTCTTACTTGCATCATTTAACTTTGCAGCTCTAACTCCACAGTTGTTACCATCCTTACTTGACACGTTACCTTCACAGCTATATATCTTTAGTTTGGATACATCTATTAATATGCACTTGTGCTCACCAATACTTCTTTGCATCACTTGAGCAATCCTAGTTGACTTAGGAACATCCTGTCCGTCCTTAGAGGTGAAGTCTCCTCTGTTAGAAGTAGTTAGTAGTAGTACTTTCTTCTTGGTACTTAAATGCTTTATTGCTTTTTGCAGTTGCCTTTTGAATTTAGAATCAATATCTACTTTCTCTTCTCGCAACAATTCTGATAACTTCATCATGTATATAAATAGTTTACTCTATAGTTAATAGTGAATAGTCAAATGGTGGATTGATTACTTTGAGATGATCCTCCATTGTATTAATAATCTTCCGTACATCTATAATAGCTCCTCCAACTTCATAGGTATCTGGTTCAGCATCCTGTAGTAGTGCTGCTAAGTTTGGAATAGCGTCTAGGAAAGTCTTACCGTGCTGCTCAACATCTTTAACTATGTCAAGTGTTACTTTAATATTATACTGATCTGGTTCACCTATTCTGTAGATGGCACTGTAGTCTGTTTGATTGTAAAACTGTTTTGCATTCTCCCAATCACTGTCGCTAAACTTTAATAGTTGGTTTGCTATAGTATGTTCGGTTTCATATATCTTCAATACCTCATCAAGCTCAGCCTTATCTTTTAACCACACTGTGGTAAAGTACGGCTCAAGTTGAGCTAGTAAGGGTATGCGATTAGGAGTATCACATATTAATACTAGATCCGTATCTAACTTAACTAATTTACTCTCTCCGTGATTGAAGTTTCCCCACTTCCTAATAAATCTCCTCAACTCTATTTGATCTGCAACATTCTGCAACTGAACTTTAAGCTGTATCTCACTATTACTTTGATCAAACCAATTCTTACCTCTTGAGCTAACACAGCTGAAGTGGTATACATTTGCATTGAAGGTTTGCTTTATCTTAACTCCTTTCTGTACAAACCTTTGTAGCAAGTC
>Ga0114962_10003843_pt1 | contig 12099 bp, 10 predicted proteins | sample C_130820_MF_Meta_FD_87017 | JGI IMG/M metagenome (GOLD analysis project Ga0114962, IMG submission 87017) | Freshwater microbial communities from Lake Croche, Canada to study carbon cycling - C_130820_MF_MetaG | ecosystem: Environmental > Aquatic > Freshwater > Lake | place: Lake Croche, Canada... | reverse complement strand
CTTGGTACAACGTACCCCAAGATGTTAGACAAAAGTACTGGCCTGGTAAAGACAGATTACCTGTTCAAGGTTTAGACCCAAATGCTCCAAGAGCGGTTTATAATTCGGTTAACTCATTTCAAGGAGTTCCTTATGTAACGGGTGATGTATATTATTGTAATTGGCCTCAAATCGTTACAAGAACAGGAAATCAAAAAATGTTCTTAGATACAACATGGGGACATCCATTTGAACAAACGTGGATGAGTCATATGTATCAGTTAGTTAAAAAGTGTGAGTTGTATCCTGGTTTATTACTTATGACACCAACAGAACACGATAGATTCGAACATTACGAAAGAAGTTTAAGAAAAGAGTCATAACAATATATTTATTGTTATGGAATTCTTTATTAAACAAAATGCAACGCTACCTGTACTAAAAATGCAAGTAGTAAAAGATGGTAGAGCAGGTTACTTGGAACTAATGCAAGACTTGGAAGTCTCTACTATTTTCTTTACAATGATTGATGAACAAACAGGAATTCCTAAAATTGTGTCTGCCCCTTGTGAAATCGTTTCACTTATCTTACCATTAGGAGCAACACCTGAATATTATATCTATTACAAGTTTACGGGTAGAGACACAAATACACCAGGTAGGTATGTTGGTCAGTTCTTGATTAAGAACGATGAAGGAAATTTAATTCTTCCAATCAGAGAAGAATTGTATATTAACATTCAACCAAGTTTTATTTCGGAAACTGCTTGTTGTTAATTTGATTAATCGGATTTTTCATTTATATTTATTTACGAAGGTAAATTTCACGACGCTGTGAAAGCTAATAAACCAAAGAAATAATATTATGATATCTAACGAAGAAATTGAATCTTTCTTACACGGCAACGACCCTGAAGAATTTATTGTGGCAATCGAATTTGACTACGCATCCAACTCCATTTATAAAATTAAAGAAATTCCTGGCAAAGGAAAAGAAATCCGTAAGGACACATTTACCCCATTTGCTTGGGTAGGTGATTTACGTAATATTAACTTTTACGGTGGTTCTAAAGAAGCTCAAAAAAATGCAATGACTAAACATGGTATTACAATTGATAAATTGGATACTCATGGTGATGAACGATTAGAAAGAGGTATGACCTTTATTGTTAAATCTCTCAAAGGTTATCGTGAACTAATCCAATTCTTCAGAGAAGGTGGATGTGACCCTTGGGGAGAAAAGACTAAAGATAAAGTTATTGTTCTTCCACCAGTAGAGCAATATCTTATATCAAAAGAAAAACGACTATTTAAGGGGTTTGAAAACTACAATGAAGTAACCCGACTTGTATATGACTTAGAGACGACTTCTCTTGAACCACAGGACGGTCGTATCTTCATGATTGGAATTAAAACAAATAAAGGGTACCACAGAGTTATCGAATGTATTGATGAATCTGAAGAACGAAATGCAATCATCGAATTCTTCAACGTAATCAACGAATTAAAACCAAGTATTATTGGTGGTTACAATTCAGCAAACTTTGACTGGCATTGGATTTTTGAAAGATGTAGAATCTTGGGACTTGACCCAAAAAAGATTTGTAAGTCATTACACCCCCAACATTCATTCACAAGAAAAGATGGAATGTTAAAACTTGCAAACGAGGTGGAGACATTTACACAAACTTCGATTTGGGGTTATAATGTTATTGACATTATCCACGCAGTTCGTAGAGCTCAAGCAATTAACTCAAGTATCAAGGCGGCAGGTTTGAAATACATAACCAAATTCATTAATGCTGAATCACCAAGTCGTGTGTATATCGAACACGATAATATCGGTAAGATGTTTCTTAACCAAGAAGAATATTGGTTAAACACACAAAATGGTAACTACAAGAAAGCCAACAATCCTGCTTACGATAACTTAGATACAAAGTTTCCTAACGTCTACAAAAAGATTACAGGTGATAAGATTGTAGAGATGTATCTTGACGATGACTTAGATGAAACCTTAAAGGTTGACCAAGAATTTAATCAGGGGTCGTTCCTACTTGCTGCGATGATTCCAACAACATACGAAAGAGTATCTACAATGGGTACTGCAACTTTATGGAAAATGTTGATGTTAGCGTGGTCTTATAAACATGGACTTGCAATACCTGAAAAACAAGGTAAGACAGACTTCGTAGGAGGTCTCTCACGACTACTTAAGGTTGGTTATAGTAAGAACGTACTTAAACTCGATTTCTCGTCTCTGTATCCATCTATTCAGTTGGTACACGATGTATTCCCTAAGTGTGATGTGACGGGTGCAATGAAAGGAATGTTAAAATACTTCCGTGACACTCGTATTAAATACAAACAACTTGCAGAAGAATTTTACGAGACTGACCGTAATAAGTCAGAGTCATATGGTAATAAACAATTACCAATTAAGATTTTCATCAACTCGATGTTCGGTGCCTTGTCGGCTCCACAAGTATTTGCTTGGGGTGACATGTACATGGGAGAACAGATTACTTGTACGGGTAGACAATACCTTCGTCAAATGATTAAGTTCTTTATGACAAAAGGATATGTTCCGTTGGTAATGGATACGGACGGTGTGAACTTCTCGACTCCTGATGATTCAAAAGACAGAGTTTATGTTGGTCGTGGATTGAATTGGAAATCTAAGTTGGGTAAAGAATATTATGGACCTGAGGCTGATGTTGCCGAGTATAACGATATCTTCATGAGAGGTGAGATGGCACTTGACACGGATGGGGTTTGGCCTTCATGTATTAACTTGGCTCGTAAGAACTATGCGGTTATGGATGCCAAAGGTAAAATCAAATTGACAGGTAATAGTATCAAGTCAAAAAAACTTCCATTGTATATTGAGGAGTTCTTGGACAAAGGTATTAAGATGCTATTAGAGGGTAATGGTCAGGCATTTGTTGAATATTATTATGAATATTTACAAAAGATATTTGATAAACAAATACCATTAAGTAAAATTGCTCAACGAGCAAGGGTTAAACTATCTCTTGATGATTATAAGAAAAGATTGACAACTAAAACTAAGTCGGGTAATAGTATGAGTCGAATGGCTCACATGGAACTTGCAATACAAGAAAATCTTGTGGTAAATCTTGGTGATGTTATTATGTATGTTAATAATGGATTAAGGTCATCTCATGGTGACGTTCAGAAAAAAGGTGATGGGGTTCAAATCAATTGTTATATGTTACACAAAGACATTTTGGAAAATGACCCTAATCTAACAGGTGATTATAATGTCCCAAGAGCAGTAACAACATTTAACAAACGAATGGAACCATTAATGGTTGTATTCCAAGATGAGGTTAGAAATAACTTAATTGTTAATGACCCTGAAAATAGAGGTATATTTACAAAATCACAATGTGAATTAATTAATGGACATCCATTAGGTAATGGTGACCAAGATAGATTACAAGAAGATGTACTTGATGTTACAGAACAAGAATTAAATTATTGGGAAAGACGAGGTTTAAACCCTGACTACATGTATGATTTTGCAGAAGAAAATTGGAAAGAAAAATTAGGAATTCTTGAGACCGTCTGATGATAAAATATACCAATTACCAACACAAAATCTAAATTCAATACACGCATATTTGTCGGCAATTATTTCATCATAATCTTCGTCAATTCTACCTGTGTCAGGTTTAATTGTTAAACGAGTCATTGATTTTATAACCACGTGGTCTGTTGTTTTTGAATCTAATATAATTGTTGATTCTTGTACATTTCTAACGATAACACATTCTTCACCGTTTGTTCTGTATTCTGTTTCAGATACTATTGAAATTTCTGATGTTTCAAGAATTTCACCATTAATCAATCTTGTTGATGGTATTGTTTTTATAATTGCCATAATTTAAATTACATATATTTGACGAGGCATCGCTCTGAATTTCATTTGTTTATTTAGATTTTCAGCAAGTAACGCTTCTTTTTCCATCACTTTTTCAGGACGTAATCTTGTTAACCAACCTTCAGGTCCTGTCAATTCTTCAATTAATTTTGTTTTTTCGTCTTTACCTTCGGTTAGTAAACTTGTGTAGTCCATCATTAATTCTGAGTCAGGAGCTTTTAAGTTTCCACTATATTTTCCTCTAACTCTACCTAACGTTTCCTTAACATATGCGGTGAACCATCGTCTTACCCATTGTTGTGCGGGAACGTTTAAATCAACCCAATTCATTTCCTCTAAAGGAACTTCATTCGGCATTTTAATTACGTCAGGATTATTTTTTAAACAATCAGCTCTACTATCAGGTGTTACGTCATAGTACCAATACCAAACAGCCCTACCAACGTATTGACTATAATTACCCCAATTAAAATGAGCACCAGGTGCATTGTATAATTGTAAATCTTTTTTACCGTCAGGTAATGCTGTAATTCTATAAGTTAAAGAACCACCAAGAATTCTATTTAAAATGTTTTGTTCTTGCATTCTTATTAGGTAGTCAAACCCTGACATCATGTAATAAGAACCCTGATTTCCCATTTGAGCAAAACCTGCTTCGTTTGCTCCAAGACCAGCTCCTCCAAATCCACCAATACCACCCATACCAAATGCCGTAATTGGTTGATTACTAAACCATAAAACCTCATTGATTTCACGACCTGCCGGAATTTCGTAGTTTTGTTTGTTTTGTTCAAGAATGATATAATCTTTTTTCAATACCCACGGACCTTCAGCTTGAAGTCCTACAATTTTTGAATATGAATACGCAAATTGTTGTTCAAAATCCATTGTTCTTGTGATTAACGCTTGAGCAACAGATTTTTCGGTCATGTTAAGATTAACCAAATTAACCCACTGACTATCAATTAACCAATTCAAAATATATTGTTCATAATCTTGAATAGATAATTCCATTAAAGAATCCATCATTTCGTCAGTGACTTCAACACTACGTAATGGAGCTCCCAAGAGATGTTTAATTCTTGTATAAATTTTTGACCTTTCTGGTTCTGGTATAACTGCCATATCTAATAAATATCTTTTAGTTTATTATATACTATATAAAAGTGAGTCAGGAGGAAAAACAAAATTACCTCCAACAATTTTTGGTTTTTTATCAAACACTAAAACATTCTTTCCTCGTTGGAAAACCATCCAATCGGTTTTATATAATTTAACACTTGCGGTACCTTCCAAAGTAATTCCATCTTCAGTTTTTATCATTTCTCTAAATGGTTTAACTTGTGCGGTGTACAACTTACCATCTTTAAATATCTCTAAATCGACACCTTGAATTGCATCTTTTTTATTTCCTAATTCACCAACCAACTCAACTTTGGCTTTTTGACCAAAAAATCTTTTAAGGATTGACGCAGTAATTTGTTCTCGTTTATCACCAGCTTTATTCTTTTCAGTTAAAGTTCTTAATAGATTAATAAATGTTGAACTTTCTTTATCAAAAATTCTATATTTGAAATGGTCTAACGCACTTACAAATCTTTCTACCTCTTTCTTTTGTTGTGCAGGAGTTTTATCTGTAAACGATATTGGTTGTTTATTTGGTATTCTTGCAATAGCTTGATTTAAATCTTTTAACAAGATACAAAACGCAGTATAATTTGTGTTTAATTTATTTATAACTGACCTACCAGGTCCTTCTATATCATAAACGCCAGGTAATTGATTGTTGTTTGGTGTTTCAATATAATTCTCATTAAAAACTTCTTTAAGTATTCTATTAATACCATTCATGTAAGTCCATTTAATATCTTGGTTTACGTTGAATAACATTCTATAAAATTCATTATCAGATTTTGAGCACATTTTAGATTTACCCTCACTTAACACTTGTTTCATTTTGGTAGATTCTGCCAATTTGGTTTCAACTTTCATCTCATACATTTTGGTAACAAAATCCCAATTAACAACTTTCCAAAAGTTTGTGATGTATTCATCTCTTTTGTTTCTATATTTCAAATAATAAGCATGTTCCCATAAATCTAATCCCAACAATGGAAACCCACCATTTTCAATCACATTCATTAATGGATTGTCTTGGTTTGGAGTTGACATAATTTTCAGTGTGTTATTGGAAGTTAAAACTAACCATACCCAACCTGAACCAAATCTTTCTTTACCAATTTTATCAAATTCTTTTTTGAAGTTTGTAAATGTCCCCCACTGTTTAGTAATCTTTTTGTAAAGTTCACCAGTTAGTTTCTTAGGTTCGGGGGTTAACATATTCCAAAACAAAGCGTGGTTAAATGCTCCACCTGCGTTGTTTCGAATTGTTTTATCAAAACGACTAATTGTTTTGATTATTTTTTCTAAATCTAAATCACCGTATTTCTTTTTTGATAATGCGTCGTTTAGTTTATCGACATACCCTTTGTAATGTTTATTGTAATGGAAACTCATGGTTTCGGGGTCAATAAACTGTTTGAGGGCTGAGTAGGAATAAGGTAGTTTCTCTATTCCGATTTTTTTCATTTCTGTAATCAACAATTCTTTTTCTTTTGTTACGTGATTTTCAAGTATCTGTAACTCTAATTGTTGGATTTTCTCTTCTGTTTTTTTCATAGTATTGGATTATCCGTTATATATAAATAATCCGTTGTTCGTTAATATCGCAGTTCGTTGATTCTTTGTAGGATTTCTTCTGCGGCATCGGCGGGGTGTTGGTTGTCTCCCATTACGGTGGCAATAACTTGTTTTTTATTGTTTAGGATATCGTAGATGATACCTTCGATGGTGTTTTCGAATATTGGATAATAAACCAAAACATTATTTTTTTGACCGTAACGATAAGCTCGGTCTTCAGCTTGGGCGTGGTCTGATGGTAAGAATGATAAGTCATTCATGATTACAGCTTCAGCCGCGGTTAATGTAATTCCGACACCTGCAGCTTTAATATTACCTACAAACACTTTAACTTTTGGGTTATCTTGGAATTGGTCAACCGAGTTTTGTCTTTCATGTTTTGGCATCGACCCATCAAGTTTAACCGCCGCCTTACCAAAGTGTTCGGTAATTTTATTTAAAGAATCGGTAAAATTACAGAAAATAATAACTTTCTTGTCTTGTTCAACAATGTTCTCAGCGAGTTCAATAGTTTGTTCTATTTTTTCATCGGCAATAATTTGTCTAATTTTTGTTAACTTTGAAAATTGAACGGTTAATGATTTAGATTCGTCAGGGTTCTTGTCGTACCAATCGTAATATTCTCCCATCACATTTTCATATGATTTTGATTTTAATCTTAAATAAACGGGTGTGATAATCTTATCAGGTAAATCAAGAACATTTTCTTTTAATCTTCTTAATGTTAATCCTACAGTTCGGTCTCTTAATTCTTCCAAGTTTGACGCTCCTGTCACGTTCCAAACTTTTCTTCCACCAACATTAAATTGGTATCCTGAACAATAACGGATTGCGTATGCCATCCAATTCTTTGCTACAGGTGAATCAATTATGCTTAATAAGTTGAAATAATCGATTGGTCGTGATGTCATTGGTGTACCTGTCAACAACCAAAGTCTTTCGGTATTTTTAACGATATCGTTGATTAGTTTCGTCCTCTGCGCCGTAGCATTCTTAATATAATGAGCCTCATCGATAATAACCAAATCAAAGTTGGAAGCAAGAACTTGCGATTCGTTTTTCTTCTTAGGGTCATGGAAATTTTTAATTATGTCGTAGTTTATGATTACAAAATCAGCTTCAGTACTGAAATTTTTACTTTCGGCAATGTAGATTGATTTGTCAGAATAATTTTCAATCTCACGTTTCCAATTAATCTTTAATGTTGCGGGACAAATAATTAATACTTTCTTTGACCCTGATTCTAATGATGCAATGATTGTTGATGTTGTTTTACCAAGACCCATATCATCGGCAAGGATAAACTTTTTATTCTCAACTAATTTTTGAATTGCTTCTTTTTGATGTTCAAGTGGTGGACGATGAGAATACTTTGAATAATCAATTACAACATCTTTAACAGAATTATCTTTGATGATTGCCGCTTTTGGTAACCAAAAATCGTGAAGTTCTTCTTTGTCTAATACTTTACCCCAAATATGATAAGCCTTTTCTTTATCCGCCAATAACTTCTCAACCCATACCTTTTGTGGGATTTCTGTATATAATTTGTCGTCAGCCAATTTCTGTGCAAAGTACGAGTCAAGAATTACCCATTTTTTTGCAACCTTTGGTTGTTTGTTGTGAAAATTAATAATGTATTCCGATTGGCTTCTTGTTGGATAAAACTTTCTATTAACTTGTGATTTGCGTTTTAATTCCAAGATATAGTTATTGCCACCCTCATATGACTCAAGAATGGACATTGCCTTTGATTCTAAACTAACATCACTCATTTAATATTACTGAATTTACTTAAATATAGTAAAAGTTTAAGTATTTATCAATATATGGAGAAATTAGTTCCGATAACAAGATTAGGTAAATTCTTTGGCGCAGAAGATTTTGACTTAGATATTTCTATGGGTGAAGAATGGTTGGTAGGTGATATGAACTTTACAATCGTTTTATATCGTGTTGACAGATACCGTACAAAAACAGATGATGTTTATGGTGAGGTGTTGGAAGATGGTATACAATTTATGGCACCAATAGAATTAAATGGTTTAGTTCAAGTTATGGCTCCAACCAATAAATTACTTGGTAGTTCAAAGGTTAAACAAGATGAACCAGGTAATATGAAATTTTCTATTTATCAAAAAACTCTTGATGACATGAATGTTAACATTCTTATGGGTGATTACATTGGATATTATGAAACAGAAGACCGAGTTAGATATTACACGGTTATTGAAGATGGACTTGTTAAGTCAGATAATAAACACACTTATGGTGGATACAAACCGTTCTATAGAACAATAACTGCAACATACGTAAGTGAAAACGAATTTAGGGGATTATAATGAAAGTCGTTATTACAGAAACACAATTCGATAAATTATTTTTAGGTAAGAAGGTGATGGTATATTACAACTTACACAAACATACATTTTCGGTAACGTACGACAGTAAAGTTATTATGCATGCCGACTACGTTAAGTTGGGAGATGTTGAGTTTAGAGTTAGAAAAGGTGGTAAAGAAAAAGTTCGTTCAGAAAAATCAAAAAACGTTCATGCATTTGTGATTGGAAAATTATTGGATTATTGTGAATATCCTTGTGATGATATTCCAAACCCATCATCAGATATGATTGTAACTTATAATCCATATAAAAATGATTCATTTGTTTATAAACAAAGTGGAGAACCTGTTTATGGAGCCAAGGAGGTTGATATGATTAATTCACAAAATAAACTATTTGTAGTAAAAAAATAATGCCATTACCAAGAACAATAGTTAAACCGACATTACCTTTAGTACCAAAAAAAGTTTTATCTAAACGTAGAGAACAACTTTTAGAATATATTAAAGAAGATGGGACTTATTTACCAAAATCTGTTTTACACGCAGACTTGGATAAGGGTATGCTTAATTTTGTTAAAGAAGAACTTAAGGTTGTTAGTGATGGAAAAATTGTTCCTTTATTGGATATTATTATCACATCACAAAACTGGTCACAATATACTGAAACCGCATTGTTTGTGGATTTAGACAATAACCCTTCCCCGCCATTTATTACGGTAGTTAGAACACCTGAAGTTAAATATGGTACAAACCCATCACTTCAATATACAATTCCAAATAGAAAACAATTTTATTATGCCTCAGTTCCAACATGGAATGGAAACGAACAAGGTATGGACATTTATACAATTCCACAACCTGTTCCTGTTGATATTAACTACCAAATTAAAATCATTTGTAATAGAATGAGGGAATTGAATCAACTTAATAAAGTTGTAATGCAAACTTTTGCATCAAGACAAGCATATACGTTTATCAAAGGACAATACGTTCCAATTATAATGAACAATGTTTCAGATGAATCTCAAATGACTTTAGAATCGAGAAAGTATTATGTTCAAAGTTATGACTTTACCATGTTAGGTTATTTGATTGACGAAGAAGAATTTGAAGTGAAACCTGCAATTCAAAGAGTCACACAATTAGTTGAAATGGAAACCTCATCAAGAAAAAGAAAAATTGATAAGTTTCCAAAAAATCCTGATGAATTTGAAATGCCTTTCTTGTTTGTTTCGGGCAACACAATTTTAACAGATGTTATTGATTTTACTGCCAATATGAATTTGGTCTCAACAGATAATGTTGATACGTTCGATGTTTATATTAATGGTGATTATTATGGTAGTGATATTCAGAATATTGAAATCACAACAAACGATGTTTTGAGGGTTGAAGTTACAAAAACGGAAAGCAATTTATCATCACTTGTGATATACGAAAACAAATTAGTTTAATTTTCTCCATAGATATCTTTCTTCTCTTTACACTTTTCGATGATTAAATTCTCCAAAAATTTATAAATCTTAATTCCACGTTTATCACAGTACTTTTTCAGTATATCGTGTGATTCAGGGGATATTTTGATGTTCTTTATTTCTTTCTTGGTTTTCATGGGCAGAAAAAAGGCAGAATTTATTCATACCTATTATAAATACTTATCTAAAAGTAAAGTTTTTTCATCAAAACTCTAATATTTATCAATAAAATAAATCTGTAACAGAATAATTTAATAATGGCAACAGCACAAGCAAATCAAAAAGTATTCGTATCACCAGGCGTATACACATCTGAAACCGACTTATCATTCGTAGCCCAAAGTGTAGGGGTAACGACTTTAGGTCTTGTTGGGGAAACTATAAAAGGCCCAGCATTCGAACCAGTATTCATAACAAACTACGATGAGTTCCAAGCCTACTTTGGTGGAACTGAACCCGTTAAGTTTTATAACACTCAAATCCCAAAATATGAGGCGGCATATATTGCTAAATCATACTTGCAACAATCAAACCAATTGTTTGTTACTAGAGTATTGGGTTTGTCAGGTTATGATGCGGGTCCATCTTGGAGTCTTTCATTAATTGCTAATGTTGACCCAACAACTATAAGTAATCCATCAAATGGAATACCTTTTACCGCAACATTTACTGGTACTTCATCAGGAAATACGGTTACGTTTACAAGTGGAGCATTACCAACACAAGTACAAACAAATTTAAACAAACAATATAGATTAAATGACGGTTCAACATCTACGATACAAGCCGACTTTAATACATACTTAGGAAACATTATTGACACACCATCTCTTTCGGCAACAACATCCGTAATATATGGGGCAATTCCAAATTCTGACTATACAGGTTTAACCTCTACATATCCAGTGGTTAAAGACCCGTATAATTGTGTTAATAGTTTTGATGATAATGATTTAACAGCATCTCAAAATGACCCGTGGCTTTACGCTAACTTTGATATTTCATCAGGAAATAATTATACGGGATACGCATTCTACTACGTGGTTACTAATTTAGTATCAGGTGGAACTGGTGTTTTCACAGGTACAATTACAGGTGAGTCAATGACTTTTACAGGTACGGCTTATACAGATTTCAATAACATGGTTGTTGGTACTCTTCGTTCAAGAGGTCTTACAGAGTATGTTAATAATACATCAAGTGTTGAACACGGACCTGTTTATCAAGTAGGTATTGATTACAATAATAATAACGCTTGGGTACCAAACAATTTACAATTAGTTTGTACAGGACAATATTCTGGTGTTACACAATCACCTTTCGCAAGTTTCTTGTTATCAGGTGTTACTAAAGATAATAATACATTCTCATTTGAGACTTCGTTATTGGCGTCTTCAGCAAAATACATCACTAAGGTGTTAGGGGTTGATAACTTTGGTAAATCAAGATTCCAAGTTCCAATTTATGTTGAGGAAATTTATCAAGGAAGTTTAAATTACGCATACAATCAAGGTTATATTCGTGGATTAAATTGTGACTTAATTGCACTACCAAGTGCGAGAAGTCAATCAAGTCAGTCAATTGCTTGGAATTTAGAAAAGTATCAATCACCTGAAACTCCTTATTTGGTTTCTGAACTAAGAGGTAATAAAGTTTATAACTTATTTAAGTTCATATCAATTTCTGATGGTGAT
>Ga0114962_10003842_pt1 | contig 12100 bp, 15 predicted proteins | sample C_130820_MF_Meta_FD_87017 | JGI IMG/M metagenome (GOLD analysis project Ga0114962, IMG submission 87017) | Freshwater microbial communities from Lake Croche, Canada to study carbon cycling - C_130820_MF_MetaG | ecosystem: Environmental > Aquatic > Freshwater > Lake | place: Lake Croche, Canada... | reverse complement strand
TAGTGTATGACCAATTTTACCCCTATAAAAGTAGCTATTGCAGATGACCATAAGATTTTTAGAGATGGTATCAGAATGGCTTTGTCTGGGAAAGAAATGCTCAAAATAATATGGGAGGCAGAGGATGGAAAGGATTTAATGCATAAAATTAAATTGAAGGCTCCTGATGTTTTATTGATGGATATACGTATGCCAGAGATTGATGGGATAAATGCTATTTCCTTAATAAGAAAGGAATTTGAAGATGTCAAAATCATAGTAGTAACCATGTATGATGATCAGGAAATGATTACTAAAATGATGGAAATGGGTGCAAACGCTTATTTAACAAAAACAACAGACCCAGAAGAAATTTATAATGCAATAGTAACCTGTAAAAATGATGATTTTTATTTCAATGATTTGGTAAATAGTGCACTTTTAGGAAAATTGAAACAACGAAATGGCGACAGAACAACTATTACTCCTGTTGTAAATTTTAACGAAAAAGAGTTAAAGATTTTAAAATTATTGGCAGAAGACAAAACTACTGAAGAAATTTCTAAAGTGATTTTTCTTTCACCACGAACAATAGAAACCATCCGCCAAAATATGAAGTTGAAGGTTGGTGCAAAAACTATTGCTGGTCTTGTAATGTATGGTATAAAAAATAAAATGCTAGTATAATTATATAATTACTAAGCCATGTTTGATTGCATACATAGTTAATCCAACCCTGCTTTTTACATCTAATTTTTCAAACATCGTATCCCTTAAAGAATCAACTGTTCTTGGGTTCATATTCATTTCAATAGCAATTTCTTTATAGGTTAATTCACTACATACTAGTTTTAAAAACACTAAATCTTGTTCAGTCAAGATTTTATCCCAAAAAGGAATTGATTCTCTTTCAGTAAAAAATCCTGCTAATTTTGCACTTGTGTGAACTGAATAATAAAAGCCATCAGTAATAACCGATTGAATAGCTTTTTGTAATTCATTAGGATGAATGTCTTTTTTCATGAAGCCCTTTACACCAGCCTGTAATAATTTAATGAGCATCAATTCTGTATCGTACATGGTTAGCATCAATATTGGTACAGTTGGATAGTTTATTTTCATCCAATTTGCACATTCAAGTCCATTCATTTCAGGCATATTATAATCAATAATAGCAAGGTTTGGTATTTCTTTTTTAATCAGTTCGCAGAATTCTTTGCCATTATCAGCTTCAAATATGACTTCACAACCTTCGAATGTATTTATCAATTTGGCAAGGGCATTGCGTAACAATTTATGGTCATCGGCTAAAGCAATTTTAATCATTTTGTTTTTTTTAGTATGGTATTTTTACCGAAATAGTAGTTCCTTTTTTCAAGTATGATTCAATTATAAATTGGCCACCAACCATTTCAGCCCTTTGTTTCATGTTTTTTAGTCCAGCTTTTTTGCCAATTTTTTTATTTTCTAGTTCTTTTTCTGGATTAAACCCAATTCCATTATCTTTAATTGTAAACAATAACTCATTTGATGAGTAGTTAAGAGCTATCAAGATAGAAGAGGCATTTGCATATTTTAAAATATTACTCAGTGATTCTTGTATAATTCTAAATACAATAAGTTCAGTTGATGTTTTAATGTATTGTACCTCCCCAATAACTTCTAATTTTAATTTTGTTTTGGCATGCATGCTCCATTTTTCCAATTCAAATTGGAGTGCTTGTGTAAGTCCGTGGTTTGCAATAAGATCTGCATCCAAACTTTTAGAGAGGTTGTTGAGGTCTGATAATGATTTGGATATCAGATCAACTGATTTAGTAACCAGTACATTTATTTCTAATGGATTTTTATAATCTAAAACATTTAGATTCAATTTGGCTAAACTTAAGGTTTGTATTATGTTGTCGTGAATTTCTCTTGAAATAAATTGAAATGTTTGCTCCTGGATTTCAACTTCCGTTTCTAAAATCATTTTTTCTTGATTGATTTTAAGTTCTTCAAGATCTTTTTGAAGGAGCAATGATTTTTCATTGTAGTTTTTTATTGAGTTAAAAATCATAACTCCATAAAATACTATTATGATTGTTGAAAAGAAACTTAATACCAATATTATATTAAAAACTAAGTTAGTTTGAAACATTTCAAAGATTTTATTATTGTTATATTCAGAAAGAGAAAACACAGAACTTCACTAGTTTTTATCAGAAGAAATGTATTGTAGTTTTGAAAAATCATTTTAGCAAAAAATGGTTTTTCAAAAATAATCAAATAACTATAAATTGAATCTACTGGTAATGAAATACCATATGCAAAAAATAAACCAATTATTAAGAGATATAATGGATCATTAAATAGTGAAGTTTTGTTTAAAGTAAAGGATATTTTTTTCAAGTAAATTTTTAAATAGAATAATGTTAAAATTGAAAATAAAAAATAAATAATTGTAAGATGATTATTTATATCATTTATGTCATTTAAATTGGGACTTAATATTGTATAAATTATTACTAGTATTGTTGATATAATTGTATAAAATACTATTACAATAGATCTAGGTGTTGATAATATTTTATTAAAAACAGAAACTAAAAATGTTATTTCTAAATAAGTTGTTATGATTTTGAGAATTAAATTAATAAATTTATTATTATTTAACGGACTAAAGCTTACTAAAGTAAAAATGCTTAAAATTAAATAAGTATAGAAAATAGTTTTATAGTTTGTTGGAATTAATTTAAAATACTTAATGATAGTAAGTATACAAATTACATATGATATATATACAGAGATGACAATAAGTATAACATACACCGTTTCCCAATTCATTTTCATAATCAAATTTAGCACGTTGTACCATAACCGACAAAGTTTTTACACCCCGTAATTTTGGGAAAAACACTACAACTTTAAAGTATTTTCCCCATCCAGTAAATTGGGTACTTTTACTGTAGTGAATTAACTTAAAAATGACCATCTTGCACTTAGTAAATAATCATCCAATTCCTGTATAAATCCCATTGAACTATGAAACTAGAAGAAACCGGCGAAATCATTAAAGTTATTATTGCCGACGATCACGCTCTATTCCGTGCTGGCGTTAAAACAACGCTATCCATGAAAAAAGATATAAAAATGCTTGGCGAAGCCGATAACGGTGCTCAATTGCTCACCCTCTTAAAAGTGCTGCAACCTGATGTAATTCTCCTTGATATCCAAATGCCTATTATGGACGGCATCACTACACTTCCTGAAATCAAAGAATTGTATCCCGATATTCGCGTTATCATGCTAACCATGCACAACGATCATTCCATGATTTCCAAACTTATGGAACTTGGTGCTAACTCTTACCTCACCAAAAACTCCGACGCAGAAATTATTTACGAAGCCATCAAAACTGTTCATGAACAAGAATATTTTTTTAATGCCCTAACCAATAGAGCTTTAATTGATGGTTTACGCACCAAACGTCAGGTTGAAACTACGCTTCCAGTTGATACTAAATTGTCTGACAAAGAAATTACCATACTCAAATTGATGTGTGAAGAAAAAAGCACAAAGGATATTGCTGATTTGGTTTTCTTAAGCCCTCGCACTGTTGAAGCTATTCGCGATAAGCTTAAAGTAAAAACCGGTGCAAAATCTATGGCTGGTTTAGTAATGTATGCCGTAAAAGCTGGAATCATTACAAAATGATATGATTTGAAATGATTCTTTTAGGATTATATTAGCAGAATGCCTGGATATATAAATTACAATGGGACTATTTTGCCCGAGAATTCAGCTTTTATCTCTGCTTCTAATCGTAGTTTCCGCTACGGGGAGGGTTTTTATGCTTCTGTTAGAGTCGCAAACGGTATTGTTTCTTTATGGGATCTTCATGTAGAACGAATAAAATCAGCTATTGAAACCCTTGGTTTCAAACAACCTAAGTTTTTTTCTACTGATGTTTTAAAAGAGCAACTGCTAAAACTGTGTATCAAAAATAATGTCCCTAAAGCAAGGGTTAGAATCACCTTTTTTCAAGGTAGTGGTGGTTTATTTGATGATTCTAACGATTCTCTTGAATATATAATTGAAACATGGCCTCTACTTGATGTAATCCCTCGTTGGAATGTAAATGGTCTTCAAATCGGTATATTCACTAATGGGTTAAAAGCCGTGGATGCTTTTGCTCCAATCCAATCTAACAGTGCAATTCTGCAAATTATGGCTGCCAAATTTGCGAAATCCAATCTTTGGAATGATGCTCTTATTTTAAATCACTTCTACAGATTTGCTGAATCTGTTATCGGCAATATTTTTTGGATTCAATCCAAGCAAATTTTCACCAACCCGCTTTCAGAAGGTCCAATTGATGGTGTAATGCGTAATTATCTTGTATCAAAATTACCAGTTATTGAAAAACCTCTTTCAACTGATAATATTTCTGAAATTGATGAAATGTTCATTGCTAGTCCTGTTCGTGGTATCCAATGGGTAAAATCTTGCAACAATACTGAATTTTCTAATTTGCAAATTCAAACCATTTATAATTCGGTAATCATTCCTCTTTTTTCCTAAACTATCAACCAAAAGCTCAGTTTTATGTTGTTTATTTTATGACTTCAGTTTCTGTTTTTTGGTTTCGTCGCGATTTGCGTTTGGAAGACAACCATGGCTTGTTTCAAGCCATGCAATCTGGATTTCCGGTAGTACCAATTTTTATTTTTGATAAAGCTATTCTTGATAAATTGCCCAATTCTACTGACAGACGGGTAGAATTTATTCATCAATCCTTAATCGCTATTCAAGATAAACTCGTTTCAATTGGCAGTTCTTTAGAAGTTTTTTATGGACTTCCTATTGAAGTTTTTAGTCAATTGTCGGAGCGATATATCATTAAAAACGTGTTTACCAACCACGATTATGAGCCTTATGCACAAATTAGAGATGCTTCTATAAAAGATTTACTTCATGCAAAACAAGCAAGTTTCTATACTTTTAAAGACCAAGTGATTTTTGAAAAATCGGAGGTGATGAAAGACGATGGACATCCTTACACCGTTTTTACACCTTACAGTAAAAAGTGGAAACAACGTTTAAAAGATACTGGTATTGAAATTTTTGCATCAGAGAATCATTTAGACAAACTGTATAAACAATCTCCGAAGCCAATTCCAACTTTAGAATCAATGGGATTTCAACCTGCTAGAATTGATTTTCCTTTGGCTATATTTCAAGAAGATATCATTAAAGAATATACTGAAAACCGCAACTTTCCTTGGAAACTAGGTACAACAAGATTGGGTGTTCATCTTAGATTTGGTACCATTAGTATAAGAATGTTGGCAAAAGTAGCTGTTGATTTATGCGAAACGTATCTTAATGAGTTGATTTGGAGAGATTTTTACCAAATGATTTTATGGAATTTCCCTCAAGTAGGAAAGGGGAAGGCTTTTAAACCAGCTTATGAAAGAATTCAATGGAAAAATGATGTGGTAGATTTTGAGCGTTGGTGCAATGGAACAACAGGTTACCCTATTGTTGATGCCGGAATGCGCGAGTTGAACGCCACTGGATTTATGCACAATAGAGTAAGAATGATTGTTGCGAGTTTTCTGTGCAAGCATTTGTTGATTGATTGGCGTTGGGGAGAAACATATTTTGCAGAAAAACTTTTAGATTTTGATTTGGCTTCTAATAATGGAGGTTGGCAATGGGCTGCAGGTTCTGGTTGCGATGCTGCTCCTTATTTTAGAATATTTAGTCCCAAGTTACAAACCGAAAAATTTGATAAGTCTCTAAGTTATATCAAAAAATGGGTGCCTGAATTCCAAGAATTTACATATCCAGCTCCTATTGTTGATCACGATTTTGCACGAAAAAGATGCTTAGAAAGTTACAAAAATGCACTAGCTCTAAATAATTAAGAATTAGGAATTAGGAATTAAGAATTATGGAAAAAAGGTATTTTGATTTAAGATTTAGGAATTAGGATTTTGGAATTATGGAAAAAAGATATTTTAGATTTAGGAATTTAGATTTAGGAATTAAGGATTTTTTTATCTATTCACAAACTCTGAAAAATTTCAAAACTTCCAGTTACAGGCTCTGGATGTAAAATGTTTGCTGTTTCTAGCAATTGAAAAACTGCTTGTCTACCTAATTTACCCAATTGTTGGCTAAATTCATTTACATACAAGTCAATATGCTTGCGCATGATATCGGGTTGCATTTCTTGTGCATTGTTGATTACAAACTCCGATAAATTTGGATAATTGTTTTGTGAAAAATCCAAACTTTTTTGTATCAATGTGTTTGTATTTTTCATGGTTAAATCAACAAACTTTCTATTCATTACAATGCCTCCTAAAGGAATTGGACATTGGGTTTCTTGTTCCCAATATTCGCCAAGATCAATAATTTTATGCAATCCTTTTTCTGCATACGTAAATCTATTTTCATGGATAATTACCCCGCAATCTACCAACCCGCTACTTACAGCATTTTCAATTGAGGAAAATACCATGAAATTCTTCTTCTTTGCATTAGGAAAAGCCATTGCAAATAAAAGATGTGCAGTAGTATTAATTCCTGGAATTGCTATAATACAATCTTGTATTTTTTCAATGGGAATTGGACTTTTTGAAACCAATAATGGTCCAACTCCTTTGCCTAAAGCTCCTCCAGCATCTAATACTTTATAATTGGGTAACACTTTAGATAAAACGCCATAACTAATTTTGGTGATGTCTAATTTTCCCTGAACTGCCATTTTGTTTAGGGTTTCTACATCTTCCATTACTACCTCAAATTCAATATTTCCGGTATCAATTTTTTTATTTACCAATGCATCAAAAATAAATGTATCGTTTGGACAAGGCGAAAATCCTATCGAAAGTTTCATCAAATTTTATTTAGATAGTTCGTTGATTAATTGAATGAGTTCGGAATTTAGTATTTCAATTGCTTCTTTCATTTTCCAATTGGCTTTGTTTCTATCTCCCACAATGTTTGATATTGCCCTCATTTGAATGAATGGAATTTGCTCTTTCAGGCAAACATAATGAAAAACAGCTCCTTCCATTGATTCTATATCTGGATTGTATTTTTTAATCAAAGCATCAATTAAAATTGGATTTGTTGAAACTTGATTAACCGTAATACCTGTTACTTTCTGATAATTGAGGCGATTTATCAACTGCTGGTGAGGATTTGATAATTTTTTTTCAAACCAAATTCCATTGTTGTTTTCCTCTAATCCCATATCAAATAGATCTAACCATTGGTTGTTTTCTAAAACACCACAATCGCCCAATAGTTCATCTTTCACAATAACTATGGATTTTGAATTCAAACTTTTATTAAAAGATCCCGCAACACCAGCTTGTATTACTAAGTCGAATTTGTTGTTTATCAAAGATTTAGTAAGATTAAAGCAACTATTTAAAATACCAACTCCTGTAATGATTATTTCAATTTCCAAGGTTGAAACAAACGGGTTGTCTGTTTTAATTCTATTTGTTAATGGCTCAATTTCTTTATGCGTTGCAGCAACCAATGCTAATTTCATGATACAAATTTCTATTTTTCTAATCAATTCATAAGGAATGATGTTATCTCAATATATATTAACTTTGCAAATCTCAAAATGGGTATAGTATATTTAACAAGAATAGAGCACTTTAACGCTGCACATAGGTTGTATAATCCTTTGTGGTCAGACGAAAAGAACGAGGAAGTTTATGGCAAGTGTGCAAATGCGAATTGGCATGGACATAATTTTGAATTGTATGTAACTGTAAAAGGTACACCTTCATCAGAAACAGGATTTGTGATGGATGCCAAAAAGTTGAGTACAATTGTCAACAAATCAATAATTGATATAGTTGATCACCGTAATTTAAATATAGATGTGCCTTTTATGGAGGGGAAAATAACTTCTATTGAAAATTTGGTTATTGGTATATGGGAAATTCTTGATCCATTAATTCCTTCACCCGCTAAGTTACATTGCGTAAAGCTTGTAGAAACGCCAAGAATATTCATTGAATACTTTGGTTAATTCTATTAAACTAAATTATTTATTTATATGTAATTTTAGTTTAAACATATTTTTAATTGATTGGTGGCTTCATATTGAACTAATTTATAAGATTATCGTTATATCATTCTACTAATGGAAAAAGTCGCAGTTTTTAGAAAAGAACATTTTAATGCCGCTCATCGCTTACACAATCCCAATTGGGACGATTCTACCAATCAAAAAATTTTTGGTAAATGCAATCTTCCCCATTACCATGGACACAATTATGAACTGATTGTGAGAGTTACAGGAAAACCAGATCCTGAAACTGGTTACGTTATTGACATGAAGATTTTGTCTGATTTGATTCAAGACAATGTTGTTAATAAGTTTGATCACCGTAACCTTAATCTTGATGTTGCAGAATTTAAGGCATTGAATCCTACTGCAGAAAATATTGCAATAGTTATCTATCAACTGCTAAGACCGTTGATAGAGAGTAAATTTGATTTGCAGATTACATTATATGAAACACCAAGGAACTTTGTTGTTTACCCTGCAGATTAAGTTTGAATAAATATTAATCATTAACAAATTTAAATCCGTAATCGGGAAAATTTATGGCCTATACAAGAACAGAACATTACGACCAAGCAGTAACTACAGCTTTAACAGAACATTATCGTGAAACACTCGCGTTATTGGGTGAAAACCCAGATCGTGAAGGATTGTTGAATACACCAATGCGGGTAGCAAAATCAATGCAAGTGCTAACTCAAGGTTATCAAATGGATGCCCATGCAATTTTGAATTCGGCAAAATTTCATGAGAAAGTAAACGAAATGGTTATTGTAAAAGACATTGAGATGTATAGTTTGTGCGAACACCACATGCTTCCTTTTTACGGTAAAGCCCATATTGCCTATATTCCCAATGATTGGATTACCGGTTTAAGCAAAATTGCAAGGGTAGTAGATGTTTTCTCAAGAAGATTGCAAGTTCAGGAACGATTAACCACTCAAATTCTTGAAGCAATTAAAGATACATTACAGCCTTTGGGTGTTGCAGTTGTAATTGAAGCATCACATTTGTGTATGATGATGCGTGGTGTACAAAAGCAAAATTCGGTAACAACAACCTCAGCTTTTTATGGTGAATTTGAAAAAAATGAAACCCGTAGCGAGTTTATTCGCCTAATTGGATCTAAGTTACATTAGGGGTCTGTAAATTTAGCTTATTGTCATTGGTTATAAAGCCTTAAATTTGTCTTCCAATTAGAAATTATGAAACAAGGGTTTGTATTTCCAGGGCAAGGTGCACAGTTTAAGGGGATGGGAAAGTCGTATTATGATAATAGTGCTTTTTCTAAAAAAATATTTGAACAAGCCAATGAAATTATTGGCTTTAGATTGTCAGATATTATGTTTTCAGGTTCTGAAGCAGATTTACGAGAAACAAGGGTAACACAACCTGCTGTATTTCTCCATTCCATTATTGCATACAGAAATATTGAAGGAGCCTCTCCTCAAATGGTTGCAGGGCATTCTTTAGGTGAGTTTTCAGCATTGGTTGCAAATGGTTGTTTAAGTTTTGAAGACGCTTTAAAATTAGTTAGTATAAGGGCTGAAGCAATGCAAAAAGCCTGCGAATTGCAACCTTCAACAATGGCGGCAGTTTTGGCTTTAGCTGATGAAAAGGTAGAAGAAATTTGTAAAGAGGTTAGCGAAGAATTAAAAGATATAGTAGTAGCCGCAAATTATAATTGTCCTGGACAATTGGTAATCAGCGGTTCAATACCTGCCGTGGAATTGGCAAGCGAAAGATTAAAGAAAGCTGGAGCGAAAAGGGTTTTAATACTCAATGTTGGCGGAGCCTTTCATTCTGCGTTTATGGCTCCAGCTCAAGCAGAACTCTCTGCCGCAATTGAATCGGTTAAATTTCATCATCCGATTTGTCCGATTTATCAAAATGTTGTGGCAAGAGCAGTTTACGAGCCAGAAGATATCAAACAAAACCTAAAAGATCAACTTACTGGTCCTGTTCGTTGGACACAATTGGTGAAAGCAATGGTTGCAGATGGTGGAACTACTTTTACTGAAGTTGGTCCTGGTAAAGTGTTACAAGGACTTATTGCAAAAATAGAACCTACCGTAGAAATTTCTGGCTTTTCTTAAGATTTTCAATTTATAAATTCATGGATATTTTTATCAGAAGGGCAAAAAAAGAAGATTGCCCCAGATTATTGGCATTAGTAAGGGAATTGGCAATTTATGAAAACGCCCCTGATGAAGTAACTGTTTCATTGGCACATTTTGAAGAGAGTGGCTTTGGAGATAATCCTGTTTGGTGGGGATTTATTGCTGAAGTAGATGGATTAATTGAAGGATTTGCCCTATGTTATGTTCGCTTTAGCACTTGGAAGGGGCAACGTTTATACCTTGAAGATTTCTATGTAACCGAAAAGATGAGAGGCAAAGGTATTGGTAAACTTATTTTTGAAAGGGTTGTTTCTGAAATGAAAGAAAAGGGATTCAATGGAATGGTTTGGCAAGTTTTAGAATGGAACGAACCTGCAATTAACTTTTACAATAAATACAATGCTCAATTTGACAAAGGCTGGATCAATTGTCAAATTATGAAATAAAGTCTCATAATTCAATAATTATAATTAAGATTATTTGATATTGATTTTTCAAAAAGGACAAAAGCCTAATTAGAAAATTTCCAATCAGGCTTTTAGTATTTTTAGGTACGATTATCCAAAAACCCTTAAAGATGTTCCTGATAATTGGGTTGTATATTGTTTTAGATTAGTAGTAGCCGGACCAACCAATACTGCACCAGATGTACTGAAAGCCGCTCCGTGGTTTGGACAATAAAATCTGTTGTTGTTGCTTTGGTATTGAACATTTGTGCCTTGATGTGTGCAAGCTGCAGCTACAGCAATGAAAGTTCCTGATACTGTTTTTGCAACTATCAATCCATCTTTATAAATAAATCCGCCAGTTGTATTTAATGCAGAATATGTAGCACTTGTTAAATCTAATGTAAAATCAACTGAACTTGGAGGTGTTGTAGTGCCTCCTCCCTCTGTTTTTGAACATCCACCCATACACATTCCAACTAAAATTGCGGCACTTCCTAATCCAATTTGCTCTAAAAATTGTTTACGATCCATTTGTTTTATGTTTTTATATTGAAAAAAATAATGTTTGTTTAAGGTTCTTAAAAGTAGCGAATTCCATTTGTATAGAATCCTTTTCTTTAATTATAGTTGGTTTTTTAACATATTAAGTTTTATCCATTTCATCAATGTTTTTAATATGTCGTAAAATTTTATTGTATTAAATTGTCTTTTTGGGAGATAATATAAATTTGTATTTCCTTATATTAACCTGATTTACGTAATAGAACTATTTATTCAAATTCTTGGATAAAGTCAATCTGCAATATTCATAAACAAGTATCTAAGATGTTGGCTAGATAGAGAAATCTTTTCAATTTTTATATTTCGTAAATTGGATCAATAAATCAAAACGATCATCAATAGATAAAACAATGAGTATTAAAGATGCATACAACAACTGGGCGGTTCAATATGATACCAATAAAAATCTAACTCGTGATCTTGAAGGGGTTGTATTAAAATCTATGTTGAAAGATTTAACATTTACTAGTTGCTTGGAAATTGGTTGTGGTACAGGAAAAAATACGAGTTGGTTAATTCTAAAATGTGATGAAGTTATAGCTGTTGATTTTTCTGAAGCGATGTTGGATAAGGCAAAAGAAAAAATCAGTTCACCCAAAGTTAAATTTGTTAAAGCAAATATTTTAGAAGATTGGCAGTTTATTTCATCAAAAGTTGATTTGGTGTTATTCAGTTTGGTTTTAGAGCATATACAGTCTTTAGGATTAATTTTTCTTAAAACTAGAGAAACTTTAAAATTTGGTGGATATGTTTATATTGGGGAATTGCACCCTTTTAAACAATATTCCGGTTCAAAAGCTAGATTTGAAACTGAGGAGGGGATGCAAGTTTTAGAATGTTATACGCACCATTTTTCAGATTTCATTGGGGCTGCAACTTCTTCGGGTTTTAGATTGGTTGGTTGT
>Ga0114962_10003841_pt1 | contig 12101 bp, 12 predicted proteins | sample C_130820_MF_Meta_FD_87017 | JGI IMG/M metagenome (GOLD analysis project Ga0114962, IMG submission 87017) | Freshwater microbial communities from Lake Croche, Canada to study carbon cycling - C_130820_MF_MetaG | ecosystem: Environmental > Aquatic > Freshwater > Lake | place: Lake Croche, Canada... | reverse complement strand
GTAGGGCCCAGTAAAACCTCGAGCTTTCACGTGGTTGGAACCCTGTTTGACAGAGTTTGGCTAGAAGGTAATCCTGATAACCAGATGCGAGGCATGCAAACCGTATTGCTGGGTTCAAGCAACAGTGCGATTGTAGAAATGGTCATTGTAGGGGTGGGCTCATGCATCAGGGTGGACCACCATTTTGCCAATGCCTCACAAGGCGCAATTGGTTTGATCTCTACGCTGGATAAAACCAAAGCGCCCGAACTTGAACACCACAACATGGAAGCCAGCGCAACACCAACAGACCCATTGGCTGTACAAGGAAAAAACGCGTTTGAGAGCAAATGTTCAGCCTGTCACTCGGTCGGACAGGGTCATAAATTAGGTCCTGACATGGCGGGTGTTACACAAAGACGCAAAGACGCATGGCTGACCCAATGGTTAACAGCACCTGAAAAAATGCTGGCCATTGACAATGAAGCCAAAGCCATGCTGAAGCAATTCAATAATATTCCTATGCCGAATCAAGGCTTAAATCCTCAAGAGATTAAGCAATATCTGGCTTATTTTCATTGGATAGATGCGAGCAAAGATAGCCATAAATAAATCTAATTTATGAAAAGACTTTTAAGTCATTGGGCAACTGCAAACTTCTTTTTCCTATTAAGTTTCAATGCACTCGCTTGCGGCTATTGCTTACAAGACCGCATTGCATCAGTCTACGACCACGTGCTTGTTAAGCAAACAAAGCAGCTGAATCAAAAAATGCTTTATTTGGTATGGGATGGTCCTGCAGACCATAACGAAAAAACTCGACGAACTTTGATAGGAATTACATCGCGAATAAAAGGTGTAACTAAGGGCAGCGTTCGCGTCTCGTTAGAGCCTCCAACCATTGGACTAGCCTTTCAGCCCTCGAGCATTTCGAGAGAGCAAATTGAAACTGCACTTTTGCAAAAACTAAGAACTAAGAAAATCGTCATTTCCGCATTACCAGAATAAAACAACAACGTTGTAAATTAAAAAATTACTTGATAACAACGGGCACAAACAATTTGTAACCCAAACGCGTAACCGCTTTTATGCTCGGTTGCCCACCCAAGAGTACATCCATCTTGCGCCTGACACGACTGACGACTTGCTCAATACGCAGTTTATTGGTAGGTTCTGGCAGGTCTATGTCACCGAAAACCTCAATCAATCTTGACATGCTCAAAAGATCGCCAGACAAAGCCAACTCTTGTAATAACTTAGCTTCGCTGACCGTCAATTTAATAACTTCATTAGCAGGGGACATTAGTTGCAATGAGGCCAAATGGAGCGACCAAGCTTGGTTGTTAACTTGAGGAGAGATACGTCTACAGAGATTTTGTAAAACGGTTGTCAGCTCAGAGGGGTTGACGGGCTTAGTCAAGTAAACGTCAGCGCCAGAATCGTACCCTTCGTGTCGGTCAATACTTCGAACGCGGGCCGTCAGCATCACAATACCCATGGTCGGGTAAGCCAGTCGGACTCGCTTGGCAATGCTGATGCCGTCTTCTTGGGGCAAATTTAAATCCAGAACTATCACATCAGGCTTACTGATCGCAAGTTCTTGGTTTAACTCTTGCCCATCACCCACACCACGAATTGAAAACCCAGCGTCGACCAAATGGTGTTCCAATGCCTCACGAAGCGAAATATTGTCTTCAACCAAGATAACGCTGTTGTTTTGCGGCATAAAAATAGATCATTGAAAATTAATTATAAATTGCTAAATATTTATTTCAAATATCAGGTTTTCTCAGATTCTCAGTCGCCCATCCAGTAAATTGCATCCATGACTTGGCTTTCAATGTTGCGTGCAGTTTTTTCAATGCTGATATTTTCAGCAATGGAACTTGCTTGCGCTGAAAATGTCAACACACAAAATATTGTGCTGGACCTCACTGCCCAGGTGACAGCCTTTCAATTAGGAGCAGTTTTCACCTTGTTGATTTGGTGCACTATTCGACTTTTTCACATTAAAAGAAAAATATATTTCTTCAGTGCGGTTACTTTGATCTTTTCGATTGCAAGGTTGTTGGTAACGCAACCCAACGCATTCACGGCTGACTTAAACCTAACTGCAGCACAAATTTACCTGCTCACCCCATTCTTAAATTTAGGAACCATGGTCAATGGCTTATTTACCGTGCACTTAGCAACTGCGACACAAAAAGTTCAAGAGCAACGTAAATATTTGTTTTATCTAGCGTTTGCAGCAACGGTAACTAATGCGATATTGAGTTTATTCACCGAAAGACAATTAATTACAGGCATATCTTTTTCAATAATTGTGTCTCTTGTGATAATTATTTTTTACGACTTTATTAAAACTCTTAAAAATAATGAAGAATCCAAGACGATTGTGGTAACGCGAGCGGCTATTTTGTTGGTGCTAGCTGTTACTTTTGTGATTAATTTATCCACTATCCTCTTCCCGTCAATCGATTTTCTTCAATACCTCAAGACCTACAACTTACCCTTTTTCGCCTTTATCGTGTCTGGTACCTTGATCATGCATAAAGTTACGATCATTGACGAAGAAATATCCATCAAACGATCCCTAGATGCTACCAATGCACTCAAGATAGCTGCTGATGAAACTGCGCTTCGACATAACCAACAAAGGTTTTTATCGATGTTGATGCACGAAATACGTACTCCGCTAAGCGTCATCAAAATTGGTGCTGACACCATTACCAAAGCCCACCACCCCCATGAGCAAAAGCATATTTGGATCCAAAGAATTGACACTGCCATTGACAACATAACCCAGGTTATTGACAACTGCGTGCAAGCTGAGAAACAAGAAAGCGGCCTGATTCAGCCCTCCATACAAAAATATGCCATCAAAAGTGAGACGGAAAGTTTGTACAGGCAATATCTGAGCGCAAACTCTGAGCTAGAGACAAGAATAAAGTTTGAAATCGATGTGCAAGACAATACATTTGTTACAACAGATATTAACTACGTGCGCTCTATATTGTTAAATCTTATAAGTAACGCTTATAAATATTCGCCGCCTTTTTCCACCATATTGGTGCGTCTACTGAATGTTGATGATAGAGCCCAAAAATCTATATTATTCGAAGTAGAAAACTCTCTTGGGAAGGTGGAAGCTCCAGATCCAGAGCAAGTATTTCAACGTTACTACCGAGCCGAATCTGCCAAGAAATTTGCGGGAACGGGTCTGGGACTTTGGCTTTCTCAAACTTTGGCGAATCAAATTGGCTCGCGCGTAGACATGAAGATGACAGAGCAAAAAAATATCGTTTTCTTTTTCAGTTTAAAAATATCAAATTCATAGAATTTTTAAGATGAATTTATTTAACAAAGTGTTCAGTGGCGGTCAAATCGACAAACAAGTCGCTGCTGATTTAGCCACCAAACCCATAGCGGATCTTCATGACGAACCGCTTCTTGCTTTGCAGAGTCTCGCAGCAGGCGAAGAAACGCCCACTCCAAAATTTCAGCAAGCCACATTAGAGTCAAACCAAGCTATCCACCAGGCCCTTGAGCAAGAATTCGGCAATTTAGAGGCCTATGAAAATTTACAAAGTAAGTTAAATGTGACAGAGTTGGCGGATATCTACTCCACGCTGGAGAGTATTTCTAACACTGTTGGTAACCTTAATCAAAGCAACCAAAGTTCAGACGATTATTTAGAAAACTGGCAGCCTCTGATGGCGAATATGGACGCCTTCGTCGCCAAGAAAAAACAGCTGCAAAGTATCGAAAAACAAATGAAGCAGACTATTTCGGAGATGCATGAATTGCATCAAAAAATGATTGACTCCATTGGAATTGTCAGAGACTACAACTCCGAACGCGCCCAAATGTATCTAGAGAGAAAAAGGATAGCAGACGAATTAGGTCGTAAGTTACTGTAAAAATTATTCTTTTACTTGTTACCTAAGCAAAATATAAGTGCGCTGCACAACTCTGCGCTGATTGAGCGGAATTTCCATTAATTTTTCTTTGAATCGTTGGATATCGTAAACCGATAACCATGGAATTGGTTTTTTAGAAGCCACCACGATGATGGATTCATTCAGCGTGTCTTTGTCGTAGCCAGTTGGCGCATCCCAGTCCAACTCCAAACTATATTTGGCCTCAGCATTCTTGGCTGGGATAGTGATGGATTTCGTGATGTAGTTATCTTTGTCAATGTCATTGGGGAAAATTTTGACAACATTATCTTTATTGAATGCACTACGCCAATTAAATATGTGGATAAACATGGGGGCAGTTGGACTTATCCGAATAGAGAGACTATCACCTTGCCTAAAGTTATTACGGTTGAGTTCGAGCTGCAAATCAAAACTGGGGTCGGACTCCACAGACGGTGGCACCACATCAACCACCAGCAAGACAGTACAAACTTGCGCCCCAGGAACGGTTTTTACTGTCTCTGAGATAGTTTCACTTTTGCTGATACGCCCCTCCACCAAAACTGAAGAGTTTTGATTGATTTCGCACTTACGGTCTTCGCCTTTTTTGGAGTTTTGAAAGCACTGTAATTGCTGGTCAAAGGAGACCTTCTCGCCAGTCACCATAGCAATGGCTTTAGATTTAGCAGTTTCCCGTGCGTTGTCACATGCTTGGTTTCGAGATATGTCCGGCCCAAAATAAAAATCGGCTTTAACGTCAATCGGGATAGCTAAAGCATGATTACCATGCATCCCTATCAGGCAATAAAAAATAGCCGTATAGAGATACCTAGTGTCTATTCGCATTATCAGTAAACAACAAGTTGCTGTTGATCTCCAACGAATTTAGGATCCTGCTGCTTATTATTATTTAGCGCGAATTGTCTGGTTTTTTGCGTAACGTATTCAGCAAGTTGTCCCATACTCATTTGCTTAGTCGATTGAGCACCCTGTTCACCTGAAATGGCTTTGAGCAAGAAGAACGTGAAGATGCCATGCTGCAAGCTGTCGTCGCCATACGCAACTTGTTGATTGCTAGCAGCACTCAGCACACTAAACCCAGCCGGTAACGCTTCAGCGTTTAATTTTAAATGGACGGCTCTTTGGTTTTGGACCAGTGTCTGCCCAACGCGATTGGTTCCGCTAAAGCATGTATCTAAAAAAACTACGACAGATTTAGCCCCAGCTTGGCTGATTTGCTTGTAGAGGTTTTTTTGATTGATGGCAGTTTCTTCTAATAAATCTGTATTGACGTCAAACGGCAAAAAATACTGCTGCTTAACTTGCTCTTGGGACAACCCGTGCCCACTAAAGTAAATGTACACATCGGTTTTACCCGCATTAATATGTGCAGGCAACCAATATTTAAATGCCAGCAATATATCGGCGCGCTGCGCATTGTTATCGGTTAGTAACTTAACGTTTTCGGGCTTGACGCCTAGGTAACGGACAGCATGCTCTTTGAACTGGCTCGCGTCATTGATGGCATAACTGGCATTGGGCAGGTTTTTGTAATTTTGAACGCCAATCACAATGGCGACTGCATCGCGTGGTTTACCAATAATTTTTGCGGCTTGTGTGTCCGACTTATCAAATATTCGGTCTTTTAATATGCTCGACCTTAAAGTCTCAATCTTTTTTTTTTCGAAATCGGGATTTTGCAGGTCGTTTACTTTGTTGTTGGCATCTTGCGAAGACGCAGTTTTAGTCACCAAAGCATTGTTAGACCAAATACCAGTCAACGCTGGTTTTCCATTTGTAAATGAGTAAGTGCCCTTGCCTTCTCTTTTTCCATATTGGTACTCACCAACGTATTTATCGCCGTTAGAGAAGAAGTACATGCCAAAGCCGTGCTTCAGGCCGTTTTTGAATTCACCTTGGTAGTGGTCGCCTTGGTATTTGTCTGCGGTGAACTCTAGTATTCCACGCCCATCAAACTTGCCCAGCATGAAGTCGCCAGCGTAGGAAAATTCATCATCGTCAATGACGCCGCGGCATGAATGCCACTGACGAACGTCACCACCCTTGCAGGTAGGCAATACAGTTTGAGAGAACAGTAAGCCACTAGAAGCCATCAGCATTAGGCCGAAAAATATATTCTGAATAAGTTTCAAGAATTTCATCGGGTGATCTTTGAAGGTGCTTTTAATTAGATTGCGTAGTCGCCGTTTGCACTTGCTGCTTCAACGCGAATAAATTATTGGCCAATTTCTTTTTATCTTCATCCAAGGTTCGTTGCTGCGCCCACAACTTTTTGCGCTCTTCCAACAAGGCGGACTTTTTGGCTAACAAAGCTTGCGATACAGAATTACTGTCTTTAGAAGTCTCAGGCAAAGACTGCACAGCAACAGGTTCACGGTAGGGTGCTTCGCCAAATCTATCAGCGCCTTTTAGTGATGCTTTAGAGATTTCGTTGATAGCTTTCGAATTGGCTAAAGCCGTGGATTGCGAGAAGTTATCCATCTTCTTTTGAACGCTGCTTTCAACCACGGATGTCAATATGTCGACCTCCAAATTCTTATCTGCAAGATCGAGTTGGTGTTTAGCCAAATCAATTTGTGATTGGAGTTTTTGAATTCTGCTTTTCTCAATTTTGAATTTTTCTTCTGATTTGCGAATACGTGTTTTTTCTTGCAATACAGCCACTTGTTTTTCTCGGTCTTGGCGAATGATTTCCTGAATTTGATCTTGCAGATTTTGTTGCGTTACTACCGCTTGCGTCTCTTTGATGCGCGTCAGCTCTCCAGCCACCGAGTTCATTTGAGATTTTGTGGCCGCAAGCTGGTCTTCTTGGGACTGCATACGGTTTTTAATGGCCTCAACCGTTGTCGAAAGGTCTCGGGTGGTCTGCACCGATAGGCCCATTAAAAATGTACCCACCAGTGCAATTAGAAATGTTGCTATCCATTCAACTTTCATAGTCTCACCTGAAGTTTAGGAATCGAGTTAGTTGCAAGAAAAAGATCGGTTAACAATAGTTATTTGGAATTGCGCGCTACTTCAATTTCTTTTTCTAGATCTTCAAACGCTTTTGTTTTTCGAATTTTTGCAGCCATTATGTTACTTTTGTTAACTTCTGCTGCCAGGGCTTTTCTTAGTTCAGATGTGGGATAGCGTAAGCGAACAAAGGTTTGAAATTCAGATCCATTGGCGACAACTTCAATACGATCACGTTGGTAACCTTTCAACAAAATATCAGCTATCGTAGTTTTTGTTACACGCTCTACTTCTTTGTTCAGCACCATATCTTCAGCAGAACCGGAAGTCTGACCACCATACTCGGCCATACGCGCAGATATTTTCTCTCCCAGTGAGTTGGCTAATAGTCTTTTACCAGACATCATCGCCATATCGATGGATAACTGCATATCTAAAGAGCTCTCTGTAGCAGTGACAACCACTATGTCGTCACTGTTTTCATCCGATAAAAACCAATCTGGGACATTTTTGATGTTATTGATTACTTTTTCGCGACGATCTGCTTCTTTGGCCGCTACCGAACGTTGGTAAGCGCCGGAATCAGGAATGGATCGCACAATGGCGGCGCTCAATGAATTTTTACGCGCAACTTCGGCTCTTTCTGCGTCAGTTGCACATCCTGCTAAAAACATGGAGGTGGCTATAAAAATAGCGCCATTAACTTTTGAAAACATGTGATTCCCTTTGAACTAAATTGGCTTGCAAAAAACTGGTGGAGATTGCTTAAGAATTCAAGGTGTTTGACGACCCTTGTAGTCCCAGTTATCTCTCGCGAGCTTGTAATTTAGTAAACGGATTTAGTGATTCCTGAGATTTCCTGATAAATGGTGGCGTTTTTACAAATAATTCAACAAATTTGTAAAAAACAATAAATTCAATGCTTTGTGAACAAATAAAACAGGACTAAAAATGCAACTCTTTCAGCACTGCATCGCCAATCGCCAAAGAACTAGTGAGGCCTGGTGACTCGATTCCAAATAAATTAACCAAGCCTGCGACACCATGTTGTGCCGGCCCATGAATGCAAAAGTCAGCGGCCACCTCATGCGGGGCAGATATTTTGGGACGCATACCGGCATATCCAGGTAGCAATGCATGGTCAGGTAAATCGGGCCAGTACTTCCGCACTTCACTGTAAAACGCCTCTTCGTGCTCCAAAGAAACAGCTAGGTCATCAGGCCTATCCACCCACTGCACGTCGGGTCCAAACTTAGCTTGCCCTCCTAAATCTAGTGTGAGGTGCACACCCAAACCCGCAGCTTCTGGAACGGGATAAATTAATCTTGAAAAAGGGGACTTACCGCTCAAAGTGAAATAATTGCCTTTGGCAAAGTAAGCAGTAGGCACATATTGCTCTGACAGGCCTTTGAATTTGGCTGCTAGCCAGGGGGCCGTCAGTCCAGCCGCATTCACCACAGTTTGAGCCATTAGCTCTGTGCCGTCTGCCATGTGCAAGACAATGCCTTCAGGCGTACAGATAGCGCTTTCAACGGATGCATGAAACGCCACTAAACCGCCTGCATTTTCAAAATCGCCTTGCAAGCTCAGCATGTAGGCGTGGCTATCAATGATGCCGGTGCTCGGCGAATGGAGAGCGGCCAAACACGCAAGTGCAGGCTCCATACTTTGCGCTGTCGCAGCATTGATGTGCACCAAATCGGTCACGCCATTGGCATGGGCTTTGGCTTTGATGGCTTCAAGAGTAGGAACTTGGCTCTCATGCGTTGCAACAATAAGTTTGCCGCAACGCTTGTGTCCGATCCCATTTTTTTGTAAGTAGTCGTAGAGTTGATGGCGCCCCTGAACGCACAACTTGGCTTTTAGGGAGCCTAGTGGGTAATAAATCCCTGCATGGATAACTTCACTGTTTCGGGAGCTTGTACCCGTTCCGATAGCGTCAGCCGCTTCCAACACCATCCATTCTCGCGCCCCAAAAGGAGAAGCCGTTACCAGAGCTCTGGCAACGGCTAAACCGACTACACCGGCGCCGATTACAACGCCATCAACTTTATCCACGTGTCAGATTAACGCTTTTTTGCAGCTGGTTTACGCGCAGTAGCAGTAGCAGCACCAGAGGCGCTCAGTGCATTAGCAGCCAGGGTTTTGTAGTTAGTCTCAGCAACTTCTGTAGCTTGTTTCACAGCTTTTTGTACGGTTTCGAGAGCATTGCTACCAGCAGCAACGGCCGTTTTGAAAGCAGCAACAGCCGCCTCAGAACCAGCAGGTGCGTTTTTGGCAGCGTTGTCCACCATGGCGTGTAGAGTTTTTTGCGCATCAGCAACTTTGCTCTCTACAGTGCCTTGGAAATGTGCACCCGTACCGGTTGCAATTTCATACAAATGGCGGTTGTAAGCAACTGCTTTTTCAGCCAAAGGTTGAAAAAGGCTCGATTGCAAAGCCAACAATTCTTGAACGTCTTTGACGCTCAAGCTTGCGTGGATGTGTTCTTGTGAGTCGTTCATCGCTGACTTAGCAGCAGCCAAGTTCAATTCAATGAGTTCCTCTACGCCAGAAAAAGCTTTGGTGGTCAAACCAACCAAAGTTTCCAAATTGGCTTTGTTAGCGGCGATGATTTGTTCAGGGGTAAGTGTCATGTTGTATCTCCAAAGTTCAAAAAGTTTTTTTATATCGAATTGCTTTGACAAATTAATGTGCTGCTATCCAATCTGGTTAAATTCTAGGCAAGAAGCTTCTCAAAAAACCTTTTGTATCCAACATTGCGCATCTTTAGAGGTGACAGACTAATTCAATTTAATAAAAAATTAAACACCATGCGCCCAGTGTTTTTGCCACTCTTGTTTATAACGCGCAGCCAGAGACGATGATTTAAGAACCAAAAAGTTCTCTGCGTTACGCGTTTCTGCAGAGTTAGTGAAATTAAAACTTCCCGTGATCACAATGTTTTCGTCTATCACCATCACCTTGTTGTGTGAAATAGCGTGCTTGCCATCTTGCCGCATAGCGACTTGTGCGTTGTTCAGTAGATCGACCACATAGCGGTTAGTGTGGTCGCTCTTTTGATCCAACAACACCGACACCTTCACTCCGCGTTGATGCGCGCGAACGATAGCTTGGGCGATGGCGTTGTGGGTAAATCCATAAGCTTGCACCAGTACCTCGCTGCTACTAGCATCAATCGCTTTCACAATCGCTTGGGCAGCGCCTGCGGGTGGCGTGAAGTAAGCACCCAAAACTTCTGCTTGTATGGAACCGTTTGAAGTGTTGGTATCTGCGCTAGCAGTGCTCAGAGAGTCGCTGCCTTTTAAAGTGGCCAGCACTTGAAAAACGATAACACTAACAATAAAGAATAAAGAAAACCATTTTTTGCTCATAAGCTCCATGCTAAACGCTAATTGGCGAATTTGCTGTTTTTAGCGTTTTTATCAGTTTGCGCGTAGTAAAGTTCAAATGTTTTGAATTCTGCAAGTACTACCTCTGACGACCACGATCTTTCGCCCGCTACCAAGCGGGCGATTCTGTTGTTGTCACTCGCCACTTTTTCAAGCATGTCGGTGCAACGTATTTGCGACCCAATGCTTCCTGAACTCTCCAAAGTGTTTGATGCGCCGATGAGCGCGGTATCGCAAGTAGTTTCGATGTTTGCGATTGGCTACGGAGTGATGCAACTGTTTTACGGTCCTGTCGGAGACCGATGGGGCAAATACCGCGTGGTCATCCTCGCAACTTTAGGTTGTGGATTAGGGTGTATTTTTTCTGCGCTGAGCAGCGGTTTAGACCAACTCATCTTTGCGCGCATTGCTACAGCTGTTTTCTCCGCCGCCATCATCCCAATGTCGTTGGCATGGGTGGGCGATGCGGTGGATTACCACAATCGACAAGAAACTTTGGCACGTGTGGGGCTAGGAACCATGTTGGGAATTACGTCTGGCCAGTTTTTTGGCGGATTTTTAACCGACACATTGGGTTGGCGCTGGGCCTTTGTGATGATGGCGGGATTTTTCTGGATAGTGAGTTTTTTACTTTGGCGACATTGGAAACAACTTGACGCATCACACCACCACAAACATATATCGGCTGGTTTTTTCAAACAACTTTTTCTTTCTGGTAAGGACGCTTGGGTCAGAACCATTCTCTTCATTGCGGTGCTAGAAGGCGCGTGTGTGTTTGGCTTGCTGGCGATCACTGCCACCCACTTGCACAACAAGTTTGGAATTTCTCTCACCATGGCCGGTAGCACTGCTGCGCTTTTTGGTTTAGGCGGAATGCTCTACATGGCCACCGCAAAGCACTCGATACGTAAGTTTGGTGAGACGGGACTTTCACGCATCGGAGCCAGTGGTTTATCCATCAGCTTTTTAATCATTGCCGTTACACCTTGGTGGCCACTCGCCCTACCCGCTTGTTTAGGTGGCGGATTTGGTTTCGCCATGTTTCACAACACTATGCAGGCGCATGCTACGCAAATGGTGCCAACAGCGCGCGGAACTGGCGTTACCTTGTTCGCAGGATTTTTGTTTTTAGGCCAATCATTGGGTGTTTTAATGGTGGCAAATTTATTGACGCATTTTTCTTCAAGCTTTGTAATTGGTTGCGCGTCAGTTGTCGCACTAGGGCTAGGGCTTTTCTTAGCGCATTCCATTGAAAAACGACAGATGCATCGTGCTCATTCACAATAAGCTTTTGTATCGCCCCTATTTGAGACCCGTACGATGACATCTGATATTGAAGCATTAGCCCAACAACTAGAACTTCATCCTGACTACAAGGTACTGCGCAGACTCACGCACACCAGTGTGTTCAATCCGGGAATATCTGGCAACAAACTTTGCCGAGGTGTGGTGCTCGATACCGAAACTACTGGTTTCGATCCCCAACAGGACAAGGTGATCGAATTAGGCATGTTGTTGTTTGATTTCGACCCAGTGACGGGTGAAATTCACAAAGTGCTAGATGTTTTTGACGAACTAGAAGACCCAGGTTTTCCGATTCCACCCGCAACGATCGCGGTGCATCACATCACCGACGATATGGTGCAAGGCAAGCAGATTGACGATGCACAGGTCAACGCTCTCCTAAAAAACGTAGTGGTGGTGATTGCACACAACGCAGCGTTTGACCGACCTTTTGTCGAAGCGCGCTGGCCTATTTTTGAGACGCTGAACTGGGCTTGCAGCATCAAAGACATTGACTGGCGCGAAGAAGGTTTTGGCTCTGCCAAGTTGG
>Ga0114962_10003839_pt1 | contig 12110 bp, 9 predicted proteins | sample C_130820_MF_Meta_FD_87017 | JGI IMG/M metagenome (GOLD analysis project Ga0114962, IMG submission 87017) | Freshwater microbial communities from Lake Croche, Canada to study carbon cycling - C_130820_MF_MetaG | ecosystem: Environmental > Aquatic > Freshwater > Lake | place: Lake Croche, Canada... | reverse complement strand
CCACGAGCACCCGATTTACGTAGTCGGGCCAATTCGCGGTTAAGACGGTGAGCAAACATCACGGGCGCAGGCATTAGCTCGTCTGTCTCGTTGGAGGCGTAACCAAACATAATCCCTTGGTCGCCCGCACCCATCTTAGAGTGTTTTTTTCCTGAGGCTTTACGTTCATCAACCCCTTGAGCAATGTCAGGGGATTGTTTCGTTAAGAGATTAGTGAAGAAAACTTTGTCGGCGTGAAAGATGTCATCGTCATTCACATAGCCAATTTCACGGATAGCGGCACGGACGACTTCTTCAAAATTAACTTTGGCCTTGGTCGTCAATTCACCCGCGATCACGACGTGATTGCTCTTCACCAAGGTTTCGCACGCAACGCGCGAGAACTTATCTTGAGCAAAAACCGCGTCCAGGACAGAATCGGAAATAGAATCAGCCACCTTATCGGGGTGACCTTCGCCCACTGACTCAGAGGAAAAGATGTAGGAGTCTTTGTGATCCATAAGAGGCTATCGAAATAGAAAACCAAGGGGTGGCAAGTTCACATCAATATATCTTGATAGAAAGATACGTCATATTCTACATTTTAGCTCAATATTTTGGTTTAAGGTGATGGCTTGCTCGAAACGACTAAGTTTGTAGGGTTATTTCATGCGTGCCCAACTACCACAGCTCTTTCCCCGACCACGGGAACTGAGTCTCCGTGGTGGTTTTTTACCCGTTCCCAAGGCACCCCACCCGACTGCACTCTTTTTAAATAATCTGCCGCAGACGATTGCCGAGGCTGAAGCCACACTGGATGCTAAACAGACCACCCCGTGTCGCATTGAATACAGCGAAGCTCTGGGATCTGAGTCTTACTATTTAGATATCACTACGAGCGGCATTCACTTAAAGGCCCGCGACGCAGCGGGCGTGTTTTACGGAGCGCAAACTCTCCGACAAATCTTTGAGCAAAATCCTGAAGCTTTACCCTGCTGCGAGGTTTTAGATAGTCCGGATTTACCTATTCGTGGATTCATGTTGGATATCTCGCGTTGTAAAATTCCAACCCAAAATGAATTTCGCCAACTCATTCGCGCACTGGCCCGACTTCGTGTTAATCAGTTTCAACTTTATATCGAACACAGTTTTGCATTTCCCGGACACGACGAAGTCTGGCGCGACGCCTCACCTTTAACGCCTGCGGAAATTGAACAGCTCGACAGAGAGTGCCTGAGTCTAGGTATCGAATTAGTCCCTAACTTAAATACATTCGGACACATGGAGCGCTGGCTCCGTCATCCTAAGTATCGCTCGATGGCGGAATGCCCTGAAGGCTGGATTCACCCATTAACCCAGCAATTTAAGCCCATTCCTGGCACCTTGAAGCCCGATGAGGATTCCTTAAAATTCATTGGTGAACTTCTGGATAAATACCTTCCCCACTTTCGTAGCCGTCAGGTAAATATCGGAGGCGATGAACCCTGGGAACTTGGTCAGGGTTACAGCAAAGAAGAGGTTAATCAAAAAGGTAAGCACACCGTTTACATTAATCATCTTAAAAAGATTTGTCACTTAGTTGAGTCACGCGGACGTACTCCACAATTTTGGGGCGATATTTTACTCGAAGATTTAAATCTCGCGAGCGAAGCACCCGTCTTAGCGATGCCTGTGATTTGGGGTTATGACGCAGGTCATCCGTTTAATCAACAAGCAGAAAGACTCAACTCACTCGGGCGATCCTACCTCATCGCCCCTGGAACAAGCACTTGGCAAAGTTTTACCGGTCGACTTGATAATGCACTGACCAATCAAGTAGAAGCGGTCGCCGCGGCGATTAAACATCAGGCCCAAGGTGTTCTGATTACATCTTGGGGGGATAATGGTAATCATCAACCCTGGCCGACACAGTGGATTCCCCTCGCCAGTGGACTCGCTCAAGCTTGGTGTTTCGCCGCAAATCAAAAAGGTGATTTCGACAGGGCCTGCGCTATTTTAGGTAATCTTAATACCGATGATGCGGCATTAACCGCAAGCGTGCTTCAACACATTGGCCGGCTTGATTCTACTATCCAAAAATCCATTCGTAATAAGAGTTTAACCTGGGAGTTGCTCACCACCTCGCAGGAAAATCTCTCCGAAGTATTAAAAGATATCAGCCCCAGTGAATTAAATGACTCGTTGGATCTTTTAGAAAAAGGTCGGCAGTTAGCCGAAGGTATCAGTGATGAGTGTGTGCGTTCTGAAATTATTTTAGGGATAGATTGTGCCGTCGCGGGAATCCGTCGGGCACAAAATAAACCTCTTAACAGCCAAGAAAGAGAAAGTCTCGTTGCCGAATATAAACGAGTATGGCTGAAACGAGCTCGCGTGGGCGGACTCGAAGAAAGCCTAGCTAACCTAATCTAATTACTCTCCGCCCTTACGCGCTTTGCCCGTGGAAGAGAAAAAATCTTTTACGCGAGCTCGGAGATAATCACGATTAAGTTTCGCGATTACATCGAGTGTAATACCCTTAGGGCAGTGGGCCTGACATTCACCGTAATTAGTACAATTGCCGAAGCCGGCATCATCCATCGTCTTCACCATCGCTAAGGTGCGACGTTCACGTTCAGGCTGACCTTGAGGTAAAATATTAAGATGATTAATTTTGGCGCCGACGAAAAGCATCGCAGATCCATTCTTACACGATGCAACACAAGCACCACAGCCGATACATTCGGCCGCGTCCATGGCTTCATCCGCAATCGCCTTAGGAATTAAAGTGTTATTCGCTTCAGTAGCCGAGCCAGTGCGCACGGTGATAAATCCACCTGCTTGAATCACCTTATCGAAGGCAGAACGATTGACCGCTAAGTCCTTAAGTACGGGGAAAGCACGAGCGCGCCAAGGTTCAACGGTAATCGTTTCGCCATCGCGGAAGTTACGCATGTGTAACTGACAAGTAGTAACGCCAGGAATCGGTCCGTGCGGCATACCATTGATGGTCATTGAACACATACCACAGATGCCTTCGCGGCAGTCATGATCAAAAGCGATGGTGTCTTTACCTTCGCGGATGAGCTGCTCGTTGAGCATATCCATCATTTCCAAGAAAGAAGCTGATACGGGAACGGCGGCGAGTGAATATTCCTCGAAGTGTCCTTCGCCTCCGCGGAGTTGACGCCAGACGCGCAAACGCAGAGCTAAAGTGCGTTCGCTATCATGTGAAGATTGTTCAGATGGCTTAACCATAAAATTATTTATAGGAACGAGTGGTTAATTGAACCTCTTCGTAGGTGAGAGGTTCGATATGTCGCTCGGGCAATTTGCCCTCGCCCTTGAATTCCCAAACCGCGGCGTGAGCAAAAGTATCATCATTACGTTTGGCTTCACCGGCCTCTTGGTACTCGGTTCTAAAGTGTCCGCCGCAAGACTCCTCACGCGTTAAAGCATCGAGGCACATCATGATTCCGAAATCAAGGAAGTCGGCCACGCGACCAGCACGCTCGAGTTCAGGGGCTAATTGATTACCAGCACCCACGACTTTAATGTTTTTCCAGAAGTCATCACGGAGTGCTTGGAGGTCACGAATCGCGCCTTCGAGTCCGGCTTTATCACGAGTCATACCACATTTCTCCCAGACAATCTTTCCTAATTCTTTGTGATAAGAACGAGCTGAGCGCGTACCTTTGTTATTTAAAAACCAATGGGTGCGTTCTTCGACTTCTTTAACAACGGCTTTGAATTCAGGGCGATCCACAGAAGGACGGCCGCTCAAGCCAACGCCGGCGAGATAATCTGTGACCGTGTAGGGAAGAACAAAGTAACCATCGGCCAATCCTTGCATGAGTGCGGATGCACCTAAGCGATTGGAACCGTGATCAGAAAAATTAGCTTCACCGCCGACAAACAATCCAGGGATGTTGGATTGTAAATTATAATCTACCCAAAGTCCGCCCATGGTATAGTGCACCGCAGGGAAAATACGCATCGGCTGACGGTACGCATTCTCGCCCGTGATATTTTCATACATATCAAACAGATTACCATAACGCTCGCGAATCGCGGATTCACCGAGACGTTTAATCGCTGCCGAAAAATCTAAATAAACACCGAGGCGTTTGCCGTCGACTACTTGACCGACACCACGACCTTCATCACAAACTTCTTTAGCGGCACGTGAAGAAATATCGCGCGGTGCTAAATTTCCATAACTTGGATATTTACGTTCGAGGAAATAATCGCGGGCCTCTTCGGGGATTTCGGAAGCTGGTTTGGTGCAATCAGCTGAATTTTTAGGTACCCAGACACGGCCATCATTACGTAATGATTCAGACATCAAAGTAAGTTTCGCCTGATCTTCACCGTGAACAGGAATACAGGTTGGGTGAATTTGCGAATAACAAGGATTGGCAAAACCTGCACCGCGACGGTGTGCACGGAAGGTCGCAGTGACGTTGCAACCTTGCGCATTAGTAGAGAGATAAAAAACGTTTCCGTATCCGCCCGTGCACAATACGACCACGTCGGAAGCCCAGGCTTTGATTTCACCGGTGACTAGATCGCGCGTCACAATGCCTTTTGCTTGTCCTTCGACTAAAACTAAATCGAGCATCTCATGTCGGGTGTACATTTTTACTGTACCCGCTCCGATTTGTCGCGAGAGAGCTGAATAGGCACCGAGTAATAATTGTTGGCCGGTTTGACCACGGGCATAAAACGTGCGTGAAACTTGAGCACCGCCGAAAGAGCGATTGGCTAATAAACCACCGTATTCACGGGCAAAAGGTACACCTTGAGCGACGCATTGATCGATGATGGAAGTGGAAACTTGTGCGAGGCGATAAACGTTGGCTTCACGGGCACGATAGTCTCCACCCTTAATGGTATCTAAAAATAATCTGCGAACACTGTCGCCGTCATTCTGATAATTCTTGGCCGCATTGATTCCACCTTGGGCGGCGATGGAGTGAGCGCGGCGAGGGCTATCCTGATAACAGAAACAAGAAACTTCATAACCCATTTCGGCCAATGAAGCCGCCGCGGCAGAGCCAGCTAAACCCGAACCGACGACAATGACATGATACTTCCGACGATTAGTAGGAGTCACTAAGCGCATTTTCGCTTTATGATTGTTCCACTTATCGGCCAAGGGACCAGCGGGAATTTTAGAGTCAAGTTTCATGAACTTTATTTGAGTTGGCCGAGAAGAACGGCGAGAGGAATAGAAATAAAGCCTAACGCAATAACCCAACCATAAGCGGTGGCTAAAACATCTAAACGACCACGCCAGCGCTCATTACGTAAGCCCAATGTTTGAAAAACACTGCTAATACCGTGGCTTAAATGCAGGCAGAGTAAAATCATACTTACGATATAAAAGAGGGCGACGGCTGGTTGGGAAAATCCAGCAATAATCATTCCGTAAACATTAGGTCCGAATTCTTGTCCGCCTAATGCAATCATTCGGAAGGTAAAATGTAAGAGGTGAAAAATGATAAAGGCTAAAATGATTACGCCCGAGTACGGCATGGTGCGCGAGGAGAGCGAAGCGCGGCGCGTGACATCAATGGAAGGGCCACCCGCACGGGCGAGTCGATTTTCAATAGTGAGCAAGATGCCAGACCAAATATGCGCGATGACGCTAACAATTAAAACTGATCGAGTTACCCAAAGTAATCCAGGATGGGCATGAAGCCATTCAGCGTACTCATTAATTGCAGCTGCACCTTTGAAAACCGTAAGATTGCCAATCATGTGTCCGAGGACAAAGCCCGCGAGGACCAGACCCGAAAGAGCCATGATGATTTTTTTGCCGATCGAGGCAGGCTGGCAATTTTTACAGCAGGAACTGTCTGACATGGTATGTAAGGTTGAGGGCAATTGGACGATGCCAAGTGCAAATACCATCGTATCGACCTGTAGTATTATGCCACCTATTTGGGTTATTCCGAGAGGGGTATTAGTTTTTTCCTACTTAACTGTAAAATTCGCTCATAAGGGGGAACCTAATCCTAGCCATTTTCTACTAAAAACCGCTTGCCTCTCCGAAAGTTGGCTATGACATTCAAAAGTCCAGACCGGCCTACCGTTTAACGGACCAGCCGGTCTTATCTTTTTACCAAATTCACCACCCTCTCACTCCCCTAAAATGAAGTACATTTTTGTCACTGGTGGCGTCATTTCCTCCCTCGGGAAGGGACTGACGGCAGCGGCGATTGGTGCACTTCTCGAGTGTCGGGGATTAAAGGTTCGAATTCAGAAGTTTGACCCCTACCTCAACGTAGATCCGGGAACGATGAGTCCCTACCAACACGGCGAGGTTTATGTTCTCAACGATGGAGCCGAAACAGATTTAGACCTCGGACACTATGAGCGCTTTACTTCGGGCGAATTATCAAAGCTCAACAGTTTATCCTCAGGACAAATCTATGAAACGGTCATCCAAAAAGAGCGCCGGGGTGATTACCTTGGAAAAACCGTTCAAGTCATTCCACACGTCACCAACGAAATTAAAGACCGCATCTTAAAAGGCGGAGTAGGCGTTGATGTCTTAATTACTGAAATAGGCGGAACGACGGGTGATATCGAAGGACTGCCCTTCCTGGAAGCGCTTCGTCAATTCCAACACGATGCCGGACGCGAAAACGTTATCTTCCTTCACTGCACACTGGTTCCCTTTATTAAAGCAGCGGGTGAATTAAAAACAAAACCTTCGCAACAGTCGGTCGCAAAACTTCGTGAGATTGGTATCCAGCCCGATATTTTAGTCTGTCGCACCGATCGCCCCATCGGCGAAGAAAACCGTCAGAAGCTTTCTCTCTATTGCAACGTAGGTATTGAGTCTGTTTTTGAATGTCGCGATGTGACTGACTCCATTTACGAGCTGCCCGTAATGCTAGCCGAACAACGCATCGATGAGGTAGTCGTGAAACGGCTAGGAATTCAGTGCGGTCCAATAGATATCTCTCCATGGCGCGAAATCATCCGTCGCATTAAAGAGCCTAAATACAAGGTCCGTATTGGGGTAGTCGGAAAATATATCGAACTCCAAGATGCGTATAAATCCGTTTATGAATCTATCGTTCACGGCGGCATTGCAAACGAAGCACACGTAGAAATTGTCCGTATCGATGCCGAAGATTTAGAAACTCAAGGCACGGCCTCACTCGAAGGACTCGATGGCATTCTCGTCCCAGGCGGCTTTGGTAATCGCGGCATCGAAGGAAAAATCCTCGCCGTACAATTCGCCCGTGAAAGAAAAATTCCTTTCTACGGACTTTGTCTAGGCATGCAGGTCACCGTCATTGAATTTGCGCGAAATGTTTTAGGCTTAAAGCAAGCCCACTCTACTGAGTTTTCTCCAACAACACCCAATCCGGTTATCCACCTCATGGAGTCGCAAAAAGATGTTTCCAGCAAAGGTGGTACGATGCGTCTCGGCGTTTACGACTGCCAACTCACTCCGGGCAGTCACTCACTCAAAGCTTATGGTACACCCGTGATTCAGGAACGTCATCGCCATCGCTTTGAATACAATAACGACTATCGCGCCAAATTAGAAGCGGCGGGATTATTAGTAGGTGGCACTAATCCACAAACGGGGCTGGTCGAAATCGTCGAAGCCAAAGATCATCCCTTTATGATTGGTGTGCAGTATCACCCTGAATTTAAGTCCAAGCCCCACAAGGCGCATCCCCTCTTTGCGGCCTTTGTGAAAGCGGCTATTCAGAAGTCCCTCGGTTCGTGTTAGTTTAATTAATCTTAATCCTTTGGACTTGGAGTTAGGGGGCCTCTCGGGTTTGATGTTCCTGTGCGCATTCTCGATCGCCACGTACTCATTGAAACTGCGATTACTTCCATCGTAGCTACCAGCGCGTTTGTTTTCGTGATGGTCGCTGGCAATGTCTTGCAGCAAGTCGCAGGCGCGGTGGCAGCGGGCCGCGTCAGCACCTTACAAGGAATTGAATTAGTCGGCCTACTCTTTCCCGGTGTCATCCCCTACGCATTACCGATGGGCGTGCTTACCGGATTTCTCATCGCGTTTGGTCGCATGAGTTCGCAAAACGAAATCACTGCTATGAAAGCGGGTGGCGTAAAACTATTACGTATTGCCCAGCCGGCCCTAATTTTAGCCGCAGGTTTCACTCTTCTCGCCGCTTGGCTTAATTTAGAAATAGCACCGCGCGCTAATACTGAATATCGCCGACTATTAATAGGATCAGCCCGAGAAAATCCTGCTTCCATTATTACACCCGGAGAAACAAATGAAAAATTTAAAGGATTAATCATTTGGGCAGGTTCACGAGACGATGATGTTTTAAAAGATTTTCGACTTTGGCGGAGAGATATTAATGGTAAGTTGGTTCAATCCATTCAGGCCAAGGAAGCACGACTCGAACGCATCGATAAGCCCGATGGATCTATTTTCCTCCGCGTAAAACTTAAAGAGGCGCGGATGGAAAGTCGGGTCGATGAAAAACTCAGCTTCGCTAAACCCTCTTCTTTTGCCGCGGCTACAGACTCGGTGATGGAATTCCCAGCCGATGCGATTTTCAAAGACAGCGGAACGGTGGAAAGAAAGCTTCGTTGGTTAACTACAAGTGAACTACTAGAGGCGATTGATAAAGGATGGAAGGTAACCGCGCAGTCCACTCCTGAGGAAATTGCTCAAGGTAAGATGGAGGCACGCAAACAACTCATGGCGCACTTAGCATCGGCCTTCTCGATTTTTTCCCTCGCCCTCTTAGCTGTTCCTCTCGCGATGCGCGTGGGCCGATCCGAAACCTTCATCAACGCCGCCATCGCCCTCGGAGTTTGCTTAAGTTATTATATTTTAAGTTCCGCCGCAGCTTGGGTAAAATCTCCTGCCCTGCGTCCTGACCTCTTAGTTTGGTTGCCCAATTTAATCGTACTGTCTCTCGCCGTTCCGCTAATAAGACGAAACGAACAGTTCTAATTAACGGTCGCGTTGATACCAGGCGTAGAATGCGACGCCCATGTTGGTGAGGGCGAAGATTTCGTTAAAGGCCTTCATGACGACGGCGCCCATGATCATATCCTGACTCGCACTCAGCCAACAAATGCGCGGAGCTAATAAATAGGTTTCGTAAATGGGATGTTCGGCGAAAATGAGCGCCGCCCAAACGGGTAAATCCGCAATCATCAGTGCAAACGAGTAGAGCATCGCGCCGCCGCCGCCGAGTCGTGGTAAGACTTTGGAGCGAGACACCAAAGGCCAAACCATGAATATTGCCGGCAAGAACATCATCCAGTGTTCGACGATGTGAAGCGGGCGACTGCTCAGTGCGGCATCGTAGAGTTCGGGAAAATGCCAAACTGAGAAACTGAAATTAAAAAGAATACCAGCAGTCAGCGGATGCACCAAAAATCCTAGAATCTTTTTAAATCGAGGATGATTTAATAAAAATGGATCGGTGAGTTCGGGCGGTAAACCTAAAACTATCAGCGGCGCCGATACATAAATCAGCAACATGTGCTGCATCATGTGCGCGGAAAATAAAAAGCTCTCGCCGATTTGGTCGAGCGGAGAACCCACCGCAACGTAAGCAAAGAAGACGCCTAAATAAAAACTGGTGCTGCTCTTTAGGGGGTAACGGGTCAGCGATGGCGCAAGACTACTACGATACGGTCCACAAATTAAAGTATATCCCCAAAGAACACCGACAATTAAGAGTAGTAATAACGGCTCGGTATGCCAGTGGAGAGGAATATTCATTTATAGATTTCAACGACAACCTAGCCAACTTATCGCTCGGTGGAGCGATTAACTAAACCACTTGGTATCAATTCGATTGACGGCGAAAAGAGATAAGAGAGCGGTGAAAGTGGCAAAGGCTAAACCCATACCAGCGACGAAAATCCAAAAGAGTAAGCGGTGGTCATAAATCAAATGCATGAACCAAAGAATTACGGCGAAAAATTTAATCGCCGAGAGTGCGCAAAGTACCGTGAGAATAATCGGCAATGAAACAGGTAAGAAAATCAGAACGATTTCTACACCCGTAATCGCAGCCAACCAAAGAGCTAAGGTGATGAAATGGTGGTAACGACGAATCTCTTCGGTAGCTAAATTATGATCGGCAGCAGCGTGTGACATGAGAATGAAATTATTTAGTTAAGGGAAGTCCCGTACCCCAGAAGCCGGTTGGTCCGAGATATTCAACGAGGTAGACAGCGGTAAAGATGATAATCCAAACGATGTCCACGAAGTGCCAGTAGAGTCCGGCGATTTCTACATCGAGTGCACCGACATGACCACCGAGTTTGCCCGTGAAGCTATAGAAGTAGAGAAGGATCAACCACAGCACACCGATGGCCACGTGAGTGCCGTGTGTGCCGGTGAGCACGTAGAAGGTAGAGCCAAAGACGCTGTTCTGAATCGTGAGACCTTGGTGGAAAAAGTGGGTGAATTCAAAGACCTGACAGCCTAAGAAAATTAACCCGAAGAAAATCACACCGAGAACATTGCGACGGAATGATTTAATCTGTCCTTTGTGCATCGCTGACACTGCTAATGCCATCAAGAACGAGGACATTAAGAGGATGAACGTTGAGAAGGAGGTTAACTCGATATTGAATAGATTTTGGATGAAACGTTGGTGGCCTTCTGCATCAGTGAAACCTGTTGGATAAAGTTTACGATAAAGCAAGTGGGTCGAAATAAGTGTTCCGAAGAACATGCAATCCGAAGCCAAGAAGAGCCACATGATGAGCTTCTTGTGGTCGATCCCCGTTGAGGTTGGGGCGTGCGAAGATTCAGCTACTTGAGACATGATTATTTAAATTAGTAAGATGAAGTGTTAGCCGTAACAGGAGCGGGCGATGTCTTCGTAGGAGTTTTGAGCATGTAACCACCAGGACCTTCGAGAGCCCAGAGCCAGATACCTAAGAACATCACACCAAAACCAGAAATAACAACCCAGCCAGCATGAGGAACACCCATCGATATGAGTGGCATGCCGATACCGATCATCAGGAAACCAAAACCTGCAACGAGAGGCATCCATGATTGCGAAGGCATGTGTACGCCGTCTTCACCGCCGTCGTTTTCATATCCAATCTTCTTAGTACCATACTTGTCTTCGAAGTGAGCATCGCGGGTAGCAATAATGGGACTACGAGCAAAATTGTATTCGGGTACAGGTGATGGCAGAGACCATTCGAGTGTGCGGCCATCCCAGGGATCGTTAGAACATTTTTCACCCTTAAAGACGGTCCATACTAAATTAGCGAAAGCTAAGAAAACTCCGATGCCCAAGATGAAGGCGCCGATGGTCGCTACATAATTCCAGGTCTCCCAGCCGTTGCCAGCATGGTAGGTGTGCGTCCGACGCGGTTGACCCGCTAGACCCAAGTAGTGCATCGGACCGAACGCTAAATTGAATCCGAGAATCACGAGACCCGAAGCGATGTACGCAACGCTCGCGTTTGGCATGCGCCCAAAAATCTTTGGGAACCAGAAATAAAGTCCGGACATTAATCCGAGAAGAACTCCGCCGAGTAAAACGTAGTGGAAGTGCGCGATCACGAAATAGCTATCTTGTTGTTGCGCATCAGCCGGAGCAGCGGAGTGCATCACGCCAGAAAATCCGCCACACATAAACATCCAGATAAATCCTAGAGCGAGTACCATTGGAGGAGTAAAGCGGATACGACCACCCCAGAGTGTACCCAACCAGTTAAAGATTTTAACACCGGTGGGAACAGCAATCGCCATCGTTAATAAAGCGAAGGCAGCTGTGGGTACGGCGCCGAGACCAGTCGTAAACATGTGGTGACTCCAAACCGCGAAGCCGAGGAAGCCGATGACTGCACCAGAGAAAACGATGATGGGATAACCGAAAAGTGCTTTACCCGAGAAGGTTGGTAATACTTCTGAAACGATTCCCATCGCAGGTAATACTAAAATATAAACTTCTGGGTGACCGAAGATCCAGAACAAGTGTTGCCAGAGAATAGGCTGACCACCCGCAGATGGATTAAAGAAGTTAGCACCGAACTGACGATCGAACATTAATTCAATCAGTGCGACGGTGATCGCAGGGAAAGCTAAGATAATTAAAATCGAAGTAACTAAAGTCATCCAAGTGAACACTGGGAGACGCATCATAGTCATGCCTTTTGTG
>Ga0114962_10003838_pt1 | contig 12111 bp, 13 predicted proteins | sample C_130820_MF_Meta_FD_87017 | JGI IMG/M metagenome (GOLD analysis project Ga0114962, IMG submission 87017) | Freshwater microbial communities from Lake Croche, Canada to study carbon cycling - C_130820_MF_MetaG | ecosystem: Environmental > Aquatic > Freshwater > Lake | place: Lake Croche, Canada... | reverse complement strand
TGAATTTGAACGAATTAAGGAGGCGTTTTTCACGAATTGTGCCGAGAAAGGCTATGATGCAATTATAGCTAAAGAAGTTTGGAGGCAAATGGAAAGTTTTAGCGGTTATTCATTTAGTAAAGCTCATTCGGCGAGTTACGCTGTAGAGAGTTATCAAAGTTTGTATTTGAAAACCTATTTTCCACGCGAGTTCATGGTGGCGGTGATTAATAATTTTGGTGGTTTTTATCGAACGGAATTTTACGTACATGAAGCGAGGCGCTCAGGTGCTTGGGTGGAAGCGCCTGAAATCAATGAAAGCGATTATGTTACTCGCTTGGACGGTGAAACGGTTTATTTGGGTTGGGTGCATGTCAAAGGCTTAGAAAAAAGAGTCATTAACGATTTATTATTGAATAGAGAGCAAGGCGGCCTATTTCGTTCTTGGGATGACTTTGCTCGACGGGTTTCGGTGGGCTTGGAGCAAGCCATTATTTTGATTCGGGTCGGAGCATTTCGGAATTTGGGAATGGCTAAAAAGCCTTTGTTGTGGGAGGCTCATGCCCGTTTTCATGGGAAAGTGCCTCAATTGGTATCCATAGAAATGTTTGCAGATGATACCGCAGATATAGGTGTATTGCCCGAATTATTGCATGATCCGCTAGAAGATGCTTTTGATCAATGGGAATTGCTAGGTTTTCCGCTTTTTGATCCCTTTTTATTGGTCAATGATGTCCCCAATGTTACATTAAATGCACACTTAATAGCTGATAAAGGAAGTATTTTAGGATATTTGGTTACCTTGAAACCGACTCGGACAAAAAAGGGAGATCGGATGTACTTTGGGTATTTTCTAGATCAGCAAGGCGAGTTTTTTGATACCGTACATTTTCCTAGCGACTTAAAAAAATATTCTTTTCAAGGTTCAGGGGTGTATTTAATGGAAGGAATTGTAATGGAAGAACATGGGCATCATTCTTTGCGCGTCACAATGATGCACAAAGTAGCTTGGAAAGTGGATCCGAGGTATAGTTGAGAATGTAGAATGTAGAATTAAGAATGTAGAATTAAGAATTAAGAATTAAGAATTAAGAATGTAGAATTAAGAATTAAGAATTAAGAATGTAGAATGTAGAATGTAGAATGTAGAATTAAGAATTAAGAATGTAGAATTAAGAATGTAGAATTAAGAATGTAGAATTAAGAGTGTAAATGTCAAATTAAGAATGTAGAATTAAGAGTGTAAATGTCAAATTAAGAATGTAGAATTGAAAATTTAGAGCATAATTTTTTTTTATACATCTAAAAATCTTGATTTTAAGAGAAGATATGTGAGGTCTTCCAATTCTTAATTCTTAATTCTTAATTCTACATTCTTAATTACCTCATTATTCCTTCTCAAACCCAATCGAAACGGAATTAACACAATATCTTAAACCTGTTGCGGTTGGACCATCGTCGAAAACGTGACCTAAATGTCCTCCGCATTTTCCGCAGGTGATTTCTATTCTACGCATTCCGAGGGTATTATCAACTATTTCTTTGATGACCCCTTTTTTGATTTCGTTATCAAAACTTGGCCAGCCACAATGAGAGTCGAATTTGGAATCAGAGGTAAAAAGAGGAGCGCCACAACCTTTGCAAGTGTAAACGCCTTTTTCCTTGTGCATTAAAAATTTTCCTGTGTATGGTCTTTCTGTACCTTTTTGACGCAAAATATAGTATTCTTCTTCACTTAATTTTGCTTTCCACTCGGTTTCTGTTTGTGGGATTTTTTCCATTTTGCTTAGGCGAATTGAATCGTTGTTATTACTTTTTTTTGTTTGACTACAAGCTTGTAAGCTTAAAATGAGAAAAAAACTAAAAGCAATGTATTTCATCTTAAATCAATTTTATATTTAACGCAGAAAAAGGAAAATTGTTTTATTCTTTTAGCTTAATGTTTTAGAGGCCTTAAAGCTGATTATTTTATGATTCGAAAGGTTAAATTAATTCTTGCATCTTTAACGGCTTTTTCTTTTGGGGCGGAATGTTCCCAAAAATGTTGAATGGCTCCTTTCATAATTAATAATGAGCCATGTTTTAAATGAAATTCTATTTTTTGTGTCTTATCATTTTTGTTGCGAAATAAAAATCGTCTTGTGGCTCCAAAATTCAATGAGGCAATTACTGGATTTTTTCCTAATTCTTTTTCATTATCACAATGCCAACCCATGTAATCATCCCCATCTCTGTACCAATTCAATAAAACGGAATTGAACTCTATTTGTGCCATTCGGTCAATGTGTTGTTTCAAATAAAGTAATCCCTCATTCCAAGGTTTAGGACTTAGTCGTAAACCTGAATAAGAATAATTTGTGCCTTCATTGCCATACCATGCCGAATAGCGGGGACAATAAATTTCCTTTCCGTACATTTTTAGAATATCCTGACTCCATTGTATATTTTTAAATGTTACTTCAGACAAACTTTTATTTCTCCAATTAATATCCTGTGATTCCCCATTTTCTGTCGCAATTAAATAATTCCAATATTGGTCACTCACTTTTTGATCAAAAAAACATTCGGAATAAAATAATTCACCGTTGGGTATCCTGATATCAAAACCATTTAATGCTTTATTCCAGACAGATGAATATCCATCCAAATGAGGAATTCGAAAGGGTATTTTACTTGAAGTGTCAAAATTTAAATCGAATAAGTCCATGAATGGATAGGAGAGTGTAGGGTTTCAGATTCTATGAGCGAGAGTTATCACTATTCAAATAGTACTTTTTCCATTTTGATATTGGCCCGCTCGTACACTCCATTTTCTAAATTTATTTCTTTAAATCCATATTTTTGATAAAGATGGATCGCTGATTTCAATTGTGTATTGGAATATAAAATAAGCGTTTGAATGGATAGATTTTTTGCAACTAACAAACAATATTCAAGTAATAATTTTCCAATACCCAAACCTTGCATATTTTCTTTTACTGCCATTTTACCTAATTCAAAAATGGATTCACTTTTTTTTAATAGAGATGCAGTACCTACAATTTCATCATTGAATTTAGCGTAATATATAAATCCGCCCTTATCAATGATGTATTTTTTGGGGTTGGATAATGTAATTCGATCACCCTCCTCAATGCTAAAATATTTTTCTAACCATCCATAATTGAGTAGCTGAATGTGATGTTGTAAATCGAGTGTAAAGTCGATTATTTCTATCTTATTATTCATTGAATTGTCGGAAGGAATTATGAATTATGAGTTATGGATTATGAGTTATTTGTTATCTTTTCTCTTTTCTCTTTTCTTCTCTTTTCTCTTTTCTTTTCTCTTTTCTCAATGCGGTAATTGATCTCTAAATTTTCCATAAATCCATGTTCCGGCAATAGCGCTTAGTATGACAATTAAAATGGCGACTGCTCCTGTACCAACCTGAGCAAATAGAGGTCCTGGGCACGCTCCTGTAATCGCCCAACCCAATCCGAAAATTAGACCACCATAAATTTGACCTTTGTTGAATTTTTTAGGAGTAAACGTAATTTCTTCACCATAAATCGTTTTAATCTTTAATTTTTTGATTAAAAAAACCGAAATAGCACCAACAACTACAGCCGTTCCGATAACTCCATACATGTGAAAACTTTGTAAACGGAACATTTCCTGAATTCTAAACCAGGATATAATTTCTGCTTTGACGAAAACGATTCCAAATATGATTCCAACGGCTGCATATTTAAAATTATAGTACCAAGGGTGTGATATTTCAGATTCATTGACACACATCGTATCCAATGAACGTACTTCAAAATCTGTTTCTTCTTGTTTCGTTTTCATATCTACAAACTTAAAATGAATGGTAAAATTAAATTGGCCATGATAAATCCACCGATCATAAAACAGATGGTAGCAATAAGTGATGGCCATTGTAAATCACTGAGTCCCATAATGGCATGGCCAGAGGTGCAACCTCCTGCATATCGAGTGCCAAATCCAACTAAAAATCCACCACCTACCATCATGATAAATCCTTTGAGCGTAAATAAATTTTCAAAAGAAAATAATTGATTTGGAACTAGACCTGAAAAATTGGTAATTCCATAATTGGCCAATTCTTTTGCTAGATCAGGATGAATGATAATAGAAGCGTCGGATTGTAGATATATAGTCGAGATAGCTCCACCCACAAAAATTCCACCTACAAAAAACATATTCCAGCTTTCTTTTTTCCAATCGTATTTGAAAAATGAAATATCACTTGGAAAGCAGGCAGCACATACGTGTCTTAAATTGGCCGAAATTCCAAAGTGTTTATTTCCCAAGATTAATAGGGTAGGGACAATCAGTCCAATAATAATTCCCGCCGTGTACCATGGCCAGGGTTGTAAAATTGATTCTATCATTTAGTTTAAATTTTCGTTTTAAATAATCCTGTTAATATATAGCCTAATAATGAAAAATATAATTACTAATCATTGGTTTTGAGGCAATGGAACGTTTTCCTGTTGAATAGCCAATCTTAAGGGTATAATTCCTAATGGAATATTAATAGCCACTTCAAAGTGGTTAATTCTAAATTCTTCGGTTTCTCTTACATCAACCACAGTTGTACTTTTGTCTTTTACAAATCATTTATTTTATAATAAGGTTGAGGGACAAACGTATTCAGTTAATGTAAATTTTTCAGATTCTTTGATTGCTTTAAATCCACCTTTCACATCAATCAAATTAGTAAAGCCTCTCGCTCTTAATGTTGATATGAAAATCATTGAACGGTATCCGCTGGCACAATGAATGAAATAGGTTTTATCTCGATTGATTTTTAGCATACTGTCATTGATGAAATCCAAAGGAGCATTTTCAACCTCCTCTACATGTTCAGATAGGTATTCACTGTTTTTACGAACATCTAGGATAATCCCTTCACCAGCAGCTTCACGTTTCAATAATTCATCTGTCTCAATGGATTCAATTTGATCGAATTCTTTTCCGGATGCTTTCCAACTTGCAAATCCACCTTTTAAATATCCAATGGTAAAATCATATCCAACACGAGCTAAACGTGTAATAACTTCTTCTTCGCGACCTTCTTCCGTGACTAATAAAATCTCTTGTTTGATATCAGTAATCATACTTCCTACCCATGGTGCAAATGAACCATCAATTCCAATGTTAATGGAGTTAGGCACAAATCCTTTTGAAAAAGTTTGGGAATCACGGGTATCTAAGATTAAAGCACTTGTTTCGTTGGCTGCTGTTTCAAATCCTTTCGGGCTCAAGGCATGTTGCCCCCTTTCGAGTACTTTATCTATTGAATCATATCCTTGAATATTCATCAATACATTCAATGGGAAATAAGCTGGAGGAGCGACCAAACCCGTTAGAACTTCTTTTTTGAACTGTTCTTTCGTTAATTCAGGATTTAAAGCATAATTGGTTTTCTTCTGATTCCCTAAGGTGTCTGTTGTTTCTTTACTCATATTTTTTCCACAGGCAGAACCTGCACCATGAGCTGGATAAACAATGATATCGTCAGATAAAGGCATTATCTTATTCCGCAAGGAATCATATAAATGTCCTGCTAAAATATCTTCTGTTAAATCAACTTTTACTTTTTGTGCCAAATCAGGGCGCCCTACATCTCCTATGAACAAAGTATCGCCAGAGAATAAGCTAGTAGCTTTACCATTTTCGTCAATTAATAAAAAACATGTCGACTCCATTGTATGTCCAGGAGTATGAATAACTCTAATTTTAACATCTCCTAAAGGAAATTCTTGTCCATCGGTAGCAGATATACAATCGAATTCGCAAGCTGCATTGGGTCCATAAACGATTGGAGCTCCTGTTTTTTTTGATAAATCGATATGTCCTGAAACAAAATCCGCATGAAAGTGTGTTTCAAATACATACTTAATGGTGGAATTATTGCGCTGAGCCTTTTCTATATAGGGTTGGACCTCACGCAAGGGGTCAATGATTGCGGCCTCACCGTTGCTCTCGATGTAATAGGCACCTTGCGCTAAGCATCCTGTGTAAATTTGTTCTACTTTCATTTTGTTCATTTTTGTACTGCTAACAACTATTTTATTTTATCGGGAAGGCTAATTGTTGAATCAGAATATAAATTCCCATTACCAATACGAACCAACCAAAACCTACTTTTAGTTTGTCGCCATCTATTTTTTTACTAAAAATATCTCCTAAGAAAATCCCTGCAATGGCTAACCCTGTTACGGTTAATAAAAATTTCCATTCAATGATTTGATGTCCAAGATCACCAGTGAATCCAATCAAAGATTTTGCTGCAATAATCACTAGTGAAGTACCAATTGCCTGTTTCATGGACAATTTAGAAAGCATAACCAGGGCTGGAATAATCAAGAAACCTCCGCCAGCACCTACTAAACCTGTAAGCAGTCCAACAACGGTTCCTTCTAATAAAATCATTGGATAATTGAATACTTGGGCTTCAGGTATATACGTTCCTGATTTTTCTTTTTCACATTGTTCACATTTTCCTTGTATCATTGAAATTGAGGCAGCAACCATCAAAATGGCAAATAAAACCATCATTAGTAGGGATTTTTCCACAATAAAATCGCCAATGGTGAAAACCTGATTTGGGATTAAAGGAACGATGAATTTTCGAGTAGCAAAAACTGCCGCAATAGATGGTATGCCAAAGATTATCGCTGTTTTGATATTGATTAATCCTTGTTTATATTTTGGGAAAGCACCTACTAATGAACTTGCGCCAACAATGAATAAAGAATAAGCTGTTGCTAAAATGGGATCCACATCAAAAAGATAAACTAATACGGGTACGGTTAAAATGGACCCACCTCCACCTATCAGTCCTAAAGAAACTCCAATGAGTAGTGAAGCAAAATAACCTATTATTTCCATACGATTCCCTTTGTTTTTGTGATACAAATTTCGAACCTTTATTTAGGTTATTTCGTGATTTTTATCACATTAAATTGTCTTTATCTCTACTCTCTTCTCTTTCCCCGTTTTCTCTTCTCTTATCTTTAAAGATTTAAATTCAATATCTCAATATGCTGTTTGTCCACTTTAATATGACCCTTTTCCGCTAATTTTTTTATTAATCTTGAAATAACTTCCCGAGAAGAATTCAATTCTTGAGCTATATCTGTAAAGGATACTTTTATGATATTCGTTTTTAGACTTTTTTGATGTTGTTTCAAATACCAAAGTAAGCGTTCATCTAGGTTTCTGAAGGCAATCTGATCTAAAGTGTCCAATAATTCTTCGAATCTAGCGCGATACGTTTCTAAGACAAATTGATACCAGGATTTATATTTACCTGACCATTCGTCCATTAATTCCACTGGAATGGCTAAAACTTCGGTATCAACCAATGCTTTTGCCATCACTTGACTCGAAAGATTTCTAACAGCACAGGTCATTGAAATGGCACAAGCTTCACCTGGGTGAATATTATACATAAAAATTTCATTGCCCTCATCATCTTCTCTGAAAACCTTGATAATTCCATTTAAAACCAAAACCGCAGAACGAATATTTTGCCCTGTTTTCATTAAAAATTCATCAGCCTTGAATTTTCTAATTAATCCAACTTGTTGGATTTTTTTTATCAATTCAGGTTCAAATTGTTTAAATAACGCTTCTATTTTATTACTCATTTGTTGTTAGTTATCAGTTTTTCTCCCTTCTCTCTCTTCTTCTTCTCTTTTCCTGTTGTTTTAATTTTAACATGAAGAAAAATGAAGGAATTAAGAACATTAAGATTAAGGGATACGAATTTTTTTTCTCTTCTCTTTCCCCGTTTTCTCTTTTCTCTTTTCTCTTTACAGGGTAACCACCCTCTGTTCATGATTACTTAAAAAAGCGGCATCAATGATTTTTAAGCAATTAATACCATCTTGGGATGAAACAATTGCTTGATCATTATTTCTTAAGGTGTTAAATACATTTTCATAAAAAGCCATGTATTTTCCTTGTTCAGATGTTATTTTGATTTTTCCTTTTTCAGTGTTTAACAAACCAAAATCATTTTCAGTTTCCATTCCCCAATTTTCCCCAAATGGAATCTTTCCGCTTTGTAAATCTGTCTCTTGTCTATCTGCTCTTGTTTTAACAAAACTTCCCAATCGACCGTGTAATTGATAAGAAGGAATTGCTTCTTTAATAAAGTACCCACCTTTTAGTCGAACTCTTAAGTGAGGATAGAATAATAATAGTTCAAAATAATCTTCCGCTTGAGTGTTATCTCTTAGTTTTCTCAAATCCGCATATACTTTTTCAGGCATACCAAAAAGTGATAATGCTTGGTCAATGATATGAGCTCCTAAATCTTTCACAATTCCAGCACCTGGTCCCTCTAATTCCTTATGAAGTTTTGGTGAAAGATTCGGATTGAATCGATCAAAATGAAATTCAGCTTCCATTATTTCACCCAATAGGCCACTTTCTTTGATTTTTTTCACAGTTAAAAAATCTGAGTCCCAACGCCTGTTTTGATACACAAAAACGTGTTTTTTTGTTTTTTTAGCTAATTCATCAATTTTTGTAGCCTCTTCTGTATTACACATAAAAGCTTTTTCAACCACAATATGTTTGCCTGCTAGCAGTGCTTTTTCAGCATATTCATAGTGAGTATATATAGGTGTGTTGACAATAACCAATTCTATGGAAGAATCCGCTAGAATTTCTTCCAAACTAGCATATGATTGTACATCAGAATAATAGTCTTGAATGACTTTTTTGCTTCTTTCCCAGCTTCCTGACAAGGTGAAGCTAGAATGAAGATGTAAAAAAGGGGCATGAAATACTCGGCCGGACATGCCAAACGATAATAAGGCTGTATTGATTAAATTCAGCTGATCTTTCATTATTATTCATTTTTGTTAATGGAAGGGTAAAAATAATCAAATATTAAGTTTAAAAATTTATTTCTGTTCATAGTAAACTATAAAATATTTTCACTTCTACAATAAATGGTATGAAGGCACCTTATAATTGTTGTTTTAGTTAAAATTGGTATATTTATTAATATGAGGAACAACTTTGTAACAAAACGCATGTAAGAATCTTAAAGGAGTAGAATTGATGCTATCAAAGGCAGTGTTAGATTAACCTATTTTAATGAATGATACTCTAATAAATTTTATATGAAACGAATGGAATTTTTAAAGAAATCAAGCTTGGGATTATTTACTCTCCGTTTTTTTAAATGGCCAAATCTTGCTCAAGCCGAGTTGGAATCTAATTGGGCAGGTAATTTAACCTTTCACAGAAAGGAATTATTGGCTCCCAAAACCAAGGAAGAATTAATTGAGATGGTCAAAGGAATCAAGAATGGAAAAGCATTGGGCTCCAAGCATTCTTTTAATACGATTGCTGATACGAATGAAACACACATTTCGTTGGTTTATTTGAATAAAGTATTGGAACTAGATGAAAAAAATCATTTGGTGTGGGTAGAATCGAGTATTCGTTACGGAACGTTAGGAAAATGGTTAGATGCCCGTGGCTATGCCCTACATAATTTAGCTTCTTTGCCACATATTTCGGTGGCTGGAGCAGCAAGTACCGGAACCCATGGTTCTGGCGATAAGAATGGTAATTTATCTACCGCTGTAGCTGCGATTGAAATAATTAAAGCAGATGGTAGCAGTTCGTTATTAACTGAGAAGGATCCTGAATTTTATGGAGCGGTTGTTGGTTTAGGAGCTTTGGGTATCGTTTATAAAGTAGCTTTAAAAATTCAACCTAAATTTGATGTAACTCAACATGTCTTTGAAGATTTGGCAATGTCACAATTGAAAAATCATTTTGATGAAATCTTTGGTGCTGGGTATTCTGTAAGTATGTTTACCCATTGGTTAGATAAAAATATCAATCAAGTTTGGATCAAAAGAAGAACAGATAAAGTCTATGAAAGCTTTGGAAATGAGCTTTTTGGAGCAAAAGTGGCTACCCGAAATTTACATCCAATTAAGTCTAATTCACCCATTAACTGTACCGATCAAATGGGTGTTCCAGGTCCTTGGTATGAACGTTTACCCCATTTTAAAATGGATTTTATTCCAAGTAATGGTGCGGAATTACAATCCGAGTTTTTTGTACCAAGAAAATTAGCCTTTCAAGCCATTATGGCAATAGAGTCTATGCATGAAGAAATCCATCCACTATTATTTGTGTCAGAATTACGAAGCATTGCAGCTGATAATTTTTGGATGAGCCCTGCTTATCAACAAGATGTCGTTGCAATCCATTTTACTTGGAAGCCCAATACCGAAGAGGTGGTGAAATTGTTGCCTAAAATTGAAGCAAAATTAAAGCCATTGGGTGCTAAACCGCACTGGGGTAAAATCTTTACGATGTCACCAGAAATTTTGCGTAGTAGATATCCAAAATACAAGGATTTTTTAGCTTTGGCCCAAAAAATGGATCCATCGGGAAAATGGAAAAATGACTTTTTGAAGAGAAATATTTATTCATAATTGTAAGGAGATCTATTCATGCAATATCTAAATGCCGATTGGTACAAAAAAAATGTACATCCTAGGAAAGTGGACGGTCATAAAAAAACGTTTGGTCATGTATTGGTTTTAGGTGGGAGTGAGGGGAAAGGCGGAGCACCCATATTAACATCAAAAGCTGCACTTAGAGCAGGTTGTGGTTTAGTTACAGCCTATGTCCCCGAAAATGTTGTTCAAGCTCTTCTTTGTGTTGCGCCGGAAATCATGTCTGTTGCTCATGATACACAAAGGTTTCTGAGTATTGATGTGGAAAAAGTAGATGCCATCGCTTTGGGACCTGGTTTTGGAACTGATTCTACTGTTCATGATTTACTATTACATCTAATTGTGACTTATCCAGAAAAATCTATCGTCATTGATGCGGATGGATTGAATGTGCTCTCTCAAAATCCACAGGAATTCGATTTTTTAAATCAAAATCATATTTTAACTCCACATGTGGGTGAATTTTCTCGTCTTATGGGAGACCAATTTGATTCCCTAAAAGTTTTTGAACAAGCCCATGCATTCGCTCAAGAACATGCGGTTAATTTAGTGATCAAAGGCAAAAATTCTCGGGTTTTTACTTTTGACGGTGAAATTTTTGAAAATACTACTGGTAACTCGGGGATGGCTACGGCAGGAAGTGGGGATGTTCTAACTGGAATGATTGCTTCTTTGTGTGCCCAAGGATATTTACCAAAAATTGCGGCTTGTATGGGTGTATACTTACATGGATTAGCAGCTGATACAGCCATCCAACATCAAAGTCAAGCGAGTTTAATTGCTAGTGATATTATAGAGGCGCTAAAATTAGTTATGAATGATGAGAGATGAATGTCAAAATAATTCAAACCCCATCATCCAACCTTTTCAGATTATTTCATCGAATACACCAACAAATCATACAGCTTGCATTCATGATTAAGACTTGGATTTTTTAAACGCAAGGCAACCTTGTGCTTGCCTTGTGGAATCAAATACTTCCAAGTCAGTTCGTGTCTACGCGTGGTAAATGAAACAGGTAATTTAGCCAATTCCATTAATTTGCCGTCTAGCTCAACTTCCATTTCAAATACATAAGGATCTAAAGATGCCCATTTGGAGGCCTCGCCGGTCAATACAAATCCATTTCCTTCAAATTCGAATTCCATTTGATCTTTCAAAGTTTTACCAATGCCTCTTCTCTCAATAGGCTTCATTCCTGCAAAACTTTCTTCCATTTTAACCGTCCTAGGTGATTCAAAAGGAATTTCAACCATATTGTTAATTACCTTACCTCCATGATTCTGAATATTTTGAAGCGCATGGCGATAACCCATTTCATAAACCTTGTTTAAGGAAGTACTTGTGTATTTAAATTCAATTCCTTCCGCTTCTTTCAAGCCCAATTTCCAATAAGCAGGGATTTTTTCATAACCCAACATCGTCCCTAATATCCCTCCTGCGGAGGATGGATTACAGTCGGCATCTTGTCCACAGCGTGTCGTTATATCCATTGTTTTGGTATAATCACCATTTCCATACAACAATCCAATGACCACATAAGCTGAATTAACGGTGGCATCAATGTTAAAAGGTCTAAATACGCCGTCTGGACATCCAATATCTTGTGCCCATTTTTTTT
>Ga0114962_10003833_pt1 | contig 12116 bp, 11 predicted proteins | sample C_130820_MF_Meta_FD_87017 | JGI IMG/M metagenome (GOLD analysis project Ga0114962, IMG submission 87017) | Freshwater microbial communities from Lake Croche, Canada to study carbon cycling - C_130820_MF_MetaG | ecosystem: Environmental > Aquatic > Freshwater > Lake | place: Lake Croche, Canada... | reverse complement strand
GAACTGGGCCTACGGCGGCGGTCTGTACCATATTGCCTGCGATTACCGTTTGATGATCGATAACTTGATGGACTTGACGCACGAAACCTATGTGCATGCCACCAGCATTGGCCAAACCGAAATTGACGAGACCCCCAGCAAAACCACGGTGGATGGCGACAAGGTGGTGACCAGCCGTTTCATGGAAAACATTCAAGCCCCCCCTTTTTGGCAAATGGCCTTGCGCGCAAACGATTTGCCCGATGACCAGTTGGTGGACCGCTGGCAGATTTGCCGCTTCACGCCGCCCAGTCATGTGCTGATTGAAGTGGGCGTGGCCTTGGCAGGCAAGGGTGGCTATGAAGCCGCGCCCGAGCACAAAGCCTACAGCGTCGTGGTGGATTTCATCACCCCTGAAACCGAAACCAGCATCCATTATTTTTGGGGCATGGTGCGCCAGTTCAAGCCGCATGACGCCGCTTTGACGGATCAAATCCGGCAAGGCCAAGGCGGCATTTTTTCTGAAGACCTGGGCATGTTGGAGCAACAACAAAAGAACCTGAGCGCCCATCCTGATCGCGCGCTGTTGATGCTCAACATCGATGCGGGCGGGGTGCAATCGCGCCGCGTGATTGATCGTTTGTTGGCCCAGGAAGCGGCTTTGAAAGTGACCGCATGAGCGCCTTGCCTGACACCGCCTTTGAAGTCGAGATTGCCAGCACCGGTCAGGTGTTTGAAATACCTGCCGGGCAATCGGTTTTGCACACCTTGATGTTTGAAGGAGTGGACATTCCATTTGCGTGTGAAGAAGGGGTGTGCGGTACCTGTTTGACCGGCGTCAAACAGGGCGAAGTGGACCACCGCGACCAGTACTTGACGCCCGAAGAACAGGCGAAACAGGATTGCTTCATGCCTTGCTGCTCGCGCGCTGTCACTGCAAGATTGGTTTTGGATCTGTAATCCAGTCATGAATCGGGATGGATGTGCATGAAAGTCCAAATGCCATGACGCTCTATAGAAGTCTGATTTCCGCCCCTTTGCTGGCGCTGTTGATGGCCTGTGGCGGTGGTTCCTCGACATCATCGACACCCGTGCCTGCGGCTGTTCCGTCCCCGGTGGCGCCAACATCCGCGCAACTGGCCCAGATTTGCGCCAAAGAAAATCCGCTCATCGCGGACGCGGCGGCCCAGACCACACTCGGTACGGTGGCAGATGAGAAGAATTGGATCCAAGCCTACATGAACGAGCGTTACCTGTGGTACCGCGATATACCCCAACTCAATGCGGACGACGCGCGCTACAACGTCACCAGCAACGGCGCCTTGAATCTGGTTCGTTCTGTAGTCAACTATTTTTATGACTCGCTCACCCCTTTGAGAACCGCCACGGGCAGTGCGGTGGACAAGTTCAGTTTTGTGATCGATACCGCTTCATGGAATGGTTTTGTTGGCAGTACCGATTGGGGTTACGGCTGGATGGTCAAGTCCAGCAGTGCTTCGGGTGTGCGGGTCGTCACCGTGTCCTATGTTTACCCCGGCACCCCGGCCATGGCCAGTGGCATTCAAAGAGGCGATCGCATTGTCAGCATTGACGGTGCCCTGGCTTCAGATGCCAGCACACAAGCTTCGGCCACATTTGCTGAAGGTTTGAGCCCGACACGTGCAGCCTCGCATGCGTTTGTGCTGTCCCGTGCGGGGACCACGCTGTCTAAAACTTTGCAGGCCTCTGCGGTCAGTTTGCAACAAGCTGAATACAAGGTGCTCACGACCTCTGCCGGCAAGACAGGGTATTTGCTGTTCAACAGCCATGTCCCGGGCGCAGAAAACATCTTGGTCCAAGCCATGACGAGCTTCAAGCAACAAGGGGTCACCGATCTGGTGGTCGACATGCGTTACAACAGCGGGGGATATTTGGCCATTGCCAATGCATTGGCTTATTCGGTGGCGGGCAGCGCACGCGCGCAAGGTCAAACTTTTGAAATGGCGCGTTTTTCAGACAAGCGCAGCGCCGAAAACTACGCCATGAAATTCTCGAGCCAGGGTTTGGGTAACCAGTTGTACCCCTCGCTCAACCTGGCCAAAATCTATGTGCTGGTCTCAGGCAGCACCTGCTCGGCCAGTGAGTCTTTCATCAATGGCTTGCGCGGCGTCGATCTGCAGGTGGAGTTGATTGGCAGCACCACCTGCGGCAAGCCTTATGGCTTTTACCCCCAAGACAATTGCGGTTTGACTTACGCAGGCATGGAGCTGGAGGGGGTCAATGCCAAAGGCGAGGGTGGTTTTTCAGACGGCATGGCACCGCAATGCGCTGCCATCGATGATTTGAGTCATCCTTTGGGTGATCCTGCCGAGGGCATGTTGGCCGTGGCCCTCAAAAGAATGCAGGGTCTTTCATGCAGCCAAGCCAGTGGTTTGGCGATCGGTGCCGCATCCCTTGCAGGCATGGCCTGGCGCGATGACAGTGTCGTGGTGCGACCCGAGTGGCAAAACAATAAGTTTCTAGCGCGATAAAACGCATTTCGCCCCATCGGTGGGTGGACCTGCGCGGCCCTAGGCGCCGCTGGCCGCTGCAGGCGGGATGGTGCTGCTTTGCCTGGTGATTGCCCGTGGCGCGCCTTTGCGCGATCAACTCAATCGGCCTTGACCCGGCCCGAACTGATGACGGGTTGCCAGCGTGCAATTTCGGTGGCAATGAGTTGGCCAAAAGCTTCGGGGGAGTCCGGCGTGGCCAGTGCGCCTTCAGCGCTCAGGCGTTTTTTCAATTCAGGCGCGTTCAAGGCGGCGTTGATTTGCTGATTGAGCTTTTGCACGATGTCTTTGGGCGTGCCCGCAGGGGCGACCACACCGTACCATTGGTCGGCTTCAAAGTTTTTGTAACCGGACTCGGCCACCGTAGGCAGATCGGGCAGGGCATCGAGTCGCTTGGGGCTGGAGACCGCCAAGGCCCGGAGTTGGCCGCTTTTGACAAAACCGAGCACTGCGGGTGCGCCGGTGAATACGAGCTGAATTTGTCCGCCAATCAAGTCGGTGACCGCAGGGACGGTGCCTCGGTAAGGAATGTGCACGATGGCCGTGCCTGTTTGCATCTTGAAATACTCGGTGGCCAGGTTGGCCGCGCTCCCATTGCCGCCTGAGCCGTAGCTCAATTGACCGGGTTTGGATCGGGCATAAGTCACCAGGTCTTGGACGCTCTTGACAGGCAGCGCCGAATTGACCACCAGAATGTTGGGCACGCGGGCCACCCAGGCCACCGGCGCGAAGTCTTTCACCGGGTTGTAGGGCAGTTTGGGGTAAAGGCTGGGGTTCACTGCCAAGGTGCCAATGTGGCCCATCAGCAAGGTGTAGCCATCGGCCGGGGCTTTGGCTGCCTTGTCTGCGCCTATGCTGCCGCCTGCGCCGGGCACGTTGTCGATGACCACGCTTTGACCCCAGGCTTTGGTCAACTCCTGTCCAATGGCGCGGGCCAAAATGTCGGTGCTGCCACCCGGCGTAAAGGGCACGATCAGGCGGATCGGTTTGTGGGGGTAGGGCGTTTGCGCGCAGGCAGTCGTTGATGCGGCAAGGACTGACAAAAGGCTGACCGACAGGGCGGCAATGTGGCGAACAAGTGGTTTCATGGTGTGGAACTTAAGAGTTGTTGTGCGGTGTCGCGGATTAAATGCAAAGTGGCTTGTTGTGTCAGTGTCGACGGCCTCAAGGAGCTGATGGCCGTGCTCAAGTCGATGGTCAAAGCCGGTGCGCTGATGGCGCGCACGCTGAAGGCCGAAGGTTGGATGGATCGGGCGACGGCATTGCGTGACAAGATGGCGGCACCCGCGCCGTCAGCCACCAGATCAAGGATCGCCGTGACGCCATCGATTTCAAAGGCAATGTGGGGTTGGCATCCGATGCGGGCCATGGCCGATTCCACATGCATTCGGATCGCATTGGGTCGACTCGGAATCACCAAAGGCAGCTGCGCTACCGCGCGCAAATCGATGGGCGCTGGGGGCGGGTCTTCTTGCAAGCCGGGTGGGCGGGCCTGCACCAAGAGCAGCTCTTCCCGAACCAGATGCGTCAACTCGCAACCCGTGTTGCGGTTGGCGTTGTAGAGCACGGCAATGTCTAGTCGGCCATTGAGCAAGCCTTCCTGCATGGCCGTGCTCAGGCCTTCACTGATGGACAGCTTCGCCTCCGGCATCGCCAAACGAAAAGCGCGTGTCAAGGGCACGGTTAAAACCCGCGCCACGCTGGGCGGCATACCCAGTGCCACTTGGCCGGTCAGACCAGTGCGCACCCGCCCGAGTTCTTCGCGGGCCCGCTCGACCTGGTGCAAGATGCCGCGGCCATGTTCCAGAAGGACTTGCCCCGCCTCGGTGGGGCTGGCCCCTCGGCCATTTCGCACCAACAGGTTTTGCCGCAGCTCCACTTCCAGCAGGCGCACCTGTCTACTCAAGGCCGGCTGGGCTACATTCAGCGCCAGGGCAGCCCGTGTGAAGCTGCCCATCTCGGCCACGCGCACAAAGTATTCGAGCTGTTTGAGGTCCATGATTTAAATTTTACATACCTTTGCTTTTGTTATGTAATTTCGTTCTATCTGCTAGATGAAGCTCAAGGGTTTTTTTAGGGGCTGGCGTGGGCCACAATGGTGATCAGTTTTCAATTCAAGAGCCTCTTCATGAAACCAGCTTTGATCATCGACTGCCACGGTCACTACACCACAGCCCCCAAGGCCCTGGAAACCTGGCGCAACCAGCAAATCGCAGGCATTGCAGACCCGGCCATGATGCCCAAGGTGTCTGATTTGAAAATCAGCGATGACGAGTTGCGCGAATCCATTGAAACCAACCAGCTCAAGTTAATGAAAGAGCGCGGCTCGGACATCACCATCTTCAGCCCCCGTGCCAGCTTCATGGCCCACCACATCGGTGACTTTCAGATCTCGGCCACCTGGGCAGCCATTTGCAATGAGTTGTGCTACCGCGTGGCGCAACTCTTTCCTGACCATTTTGTGCCTGCCGCCATGCTGCCGCAGTCGCCCGGCGTGGATCCGGCCACCTGCATCCCTGAGTTGGTCAAGTGTGTGGAGCAGTACGGTAACGTGGGCATCAACCTGAACCCCGACCCCTCCGGCGGCCACTGGACTTCGCCGCCCTTGAGCGATAAACACTGGTACCCGATTTACGAAAAAATGGTGGAGTACGACATCCCCGCCATGATCCACGTCAGCACCAGTTGCAACGCCTGCTTTCACACCACCGGCGCGCATTACCTGACCGCAGACACCACCGCCTTCATGCAGTGCCTGACCAGTGATTTGTTCAAAGACTTTCCGACTTTGAAGTTTTTGATTCCGCATGGCGGCGGCGCGGTGCCTTACCACTGGGGCCGCTTTCGGGGCTTGGCGCAAGAGTTGAAAAAGCCGTTGCTGCAAGACCATTTGCTGAACAACATTTTCTTTGACACCTGCGTGTACCACCAGCCAGGCATCGACTTGTTGACCAAGGTGATTCCGGTCGAGAATATTTTGTTTGCTTCCGAAATGATTGGTGCGGTGCGCGGCATTGACCCTGAAACCGGTCACTACTTTGACGACACCAAGCGCTACATCCAAGGCGCCGATATTTTGAACGACGAGCAGCGCTTCAAGATCTACGAAGGCAATGCACGCCGCGTGTTCCCGCGCCTGGACGCCCAACTCAAGGCCAAAGGCCAATAAAGTTTGTCATTCCCGACTTGATCGGAAATTCATTGCATTTCAAAAGGAAAATCCCCATGACCACCTTAGGCATCGTCAAACGCAACATCACCCGCGCAGACAAAGCGGCGGTTGACAAACTCGGCCGCTTTGGCGTGGCCACGGTGCACGAAGCCATGGGCCGTGTGGGCTTGATGCAGCGTTACATGCGCCCGATTTACAGCGGCGCGCTGGTGTCCGGGTCGGCGGTGACCGTCTTGCTGCATCCCGGTGACAACTGGATGATGCATGTTGTGGCCGAGCAAATTCAACCTGGCGATGTGGTGATTGCCGCCTTGAGCGCCGACAACTGCGATGGCTTTTTTGGCGATCTGCTGGCCACCTCCTTCATGGCGCGTGGGGCCAAGGCCCTGATCATCGATGCCGGTGTGCGGGACGTCAGAGAACTCACGGCCATGGGTTTCCCGGTGTGGAGCAAAGGCATCAGCGCCAAAGGCACCATCAAGTCGACCCTGGGCTCAGTGAACATTCCGGTGGTGTGCGCCGGGATCAGCGTCAACCCCGGCGACGCTGTGGTCGCCGATGACGACGGCGTGGTGGTTGTGCCCGCTGAGTGGGCGCACAAAGTGGCCGATGCGGCCGAGGCCCGCGAAGCCAATGAGGGCGAGAAACGCGCCAAATTAGCGGCTGGCGTTTTCGGGCTGGACATGTACAACATGCGTGAGCCCCTGGCCAAGGCCGGCCTGAAATACATCGATTGAGATGACAGCCAGAGGCCTGTTGCCTCGATCCATTCGCATCCCAGCGAATACCTCACCCGTTTGATGATTTAGAAAGTTGTTTCATGGAATTCACCAAAACCCCCGGCTGGCTCGACTGGTACAGCGGCCCCAGCAAACCCCGGTTCCAATTGCCTGCTGGCGCCGTCGATGCACACTGCCATGTGTTCGGCCCCGGCGCTGAATTTCCATACGCTCCCGAGCGCAAATACACACCCTGCGATGCCTCCAAGGCCCAGTTGTATGCCCTGCGCGACCATTTGGGTTTTGCCCGCAACATCGTCGTTGGTGCCAGCTGCCACGGCGCGGACAACCGCGCCACGGTCGACGCCTTGCTGCACGCCAACGGCAAGGCCCGCGGTGTGGCCACCGTCAAACGCTCGGTCACCGATGAAGCGTTGCAAGCCATGCACGACGCAGGTGTGCGCGGTGTGCGTTTTAACTTCGTCAAGCGCTTGGTGGACTTCACGCCCAAGGACGAGCTGATGGAAATCGCCGGCCGCATTGCCCAACTGGGCTGGCATGTGGTGATTTATTTCGAGGCGGTGGACTTGCCCGAGCTGTGGGACTTTTTCACTGGGCTGCCCACCGTGGTCGTGGTCGACCACATGGGCACACCGGATGTGAAGCTGCCGGTGGATGGCCCGCAGTTTCAATTGTTCCTCAAGTTCATGCGCGAGCACAGCAATGTGTGGTGCAAAGTGACTTGCCCTGAGCGGCTGAGCGTGACCGGTGCGCCAGCCCTGAACGGCGAGCAAAACGCTTATCAGGACGTGGTGCCTTTTGCCAAAGCCATCGTGGACGAGTTCCCTGATCGCGTGTTGTGGGGCACCGACTGGCCGCACCCCAATTTGAAGAAGCACATGCCTGACGATGGCCTGTTGGTGGACTTCATCCCGCACATTGCCACCACGGCAGCCAAGCAACACAAACTGCTGGTCGACAACCCGATGCGCTTGTATTGGCCTGAGGAGCAGTCTTGATTAGCGCTGAGATGCTTCACTTTCAACTGATAAACAAGGAGACACGGTCATGGAATCAATGAAGCTTGGTAAAAACATGCGTTTCAGTGCGCTGGCAGCGACACTGTTGTTGGGGGCCTTTGGACAACTGCAAGCTGCCACCGATCTGCCCCTCAAGGTGGGCTGTGAAAGCTTAAGCGGACTGGTGCTGCCGGCGCAAGTGACCAGCCTCGTCAGTGGTCTTGTTCGCATTGCTTCGGCCAATAGAGTTAATGCCAGCCCAGCCACGGTGGCTGAGCGCGGGCCAACACCTGCCGCGCGATTCAGTCCTGCATTGCCTGAATTTTGTCGTGTGCTGGGTGCTATCGACCCTATCGACCCCAAAGCCCCGCAGATTCAATTTCAGATCAATCTGCCTATGGTTTGGAATGGTCGCTCTGTGCAATACGGGGGTGGTGGTTTCAATGGGGTTTTGATCAATGCCTTGGCCATGCTGCCTGCTGCGCCGTTTGACCAACCTGTGCCATTGAGTCAGGGTTACGTCACCTATGGCACCGATTCGGGACATCAAAACCAAGCAGGGCAGCCACCGCAAGTCTTTGCATTGAACGATGAGGCCTTAGTCAACTTTGCGCATGCCTCTTATAAGAAGGTGCGTGATGTGGCGGTGGAAGTCATGAAGCGCAGCTATGGACAAGGGCCTGAAAAGCTCTACTTCTTTGGCAGCTCGGAAGGGGGGCGCGAAGGTTTGACCATGGCGCAGCGTTATCCGCAGGATTTCGACGGCATCTTCAGCCGGGTCCCTGTCATTCACTGGACAGGACTGCAACACACGGGCTTGCGAGATGGCATGGCCCTGATGAATGGGGGTTGGTTGCCCCCTACGCAAGTCCAACTGGTTGGGAAAGCCGTGTTGGCCGCGTGTGACGCTGCCGACGGTTTGGCTGATGGCATTGTTTCTGACCCCGTGGGATGCCGCCAGCGGTTTGATGTGCGCAAATTGCAATGTGAAGGTGCGGTTGCCGATACTTGCCTGACGGCATTGCAAGTCAAGGCGGTACAGACTTTGAACGCTCCCTTGCGCTTGGATGTTGAATTGGCCAACGGCTTGACTGAATACCCTGGCCGTGGCCCCAGTGGTGAAGCCTTGCCTGCAGTCGGTCCTACTGGTGGCTGGATGGCCTGGTGGACCGGCGCCACTGCCCCTTCATTGCCCCCACAGCCCAGCAACGGTATTGGCTGGTTTTACGGTGCAGGTGCCATCCAGTATTTTTATGCCCGCAACCCAAACATGGATGTAGGCACCTACCAAATGCGCGACCATGCACCGCGGGTCAAAGAAATTTCTGCTTTGATGGATTCGACCCAACCTGATTTGTCGGCATTTCATGCGCGGGGCGGCAAACTGATCATGTTAGAAAATATGGCTGACTACGCCCAAAGCCCCTATGCAGGTATTGGTTACTACGAGTCAGTCAGCAAAACAATGGGGTCAGATAAAACGGCTTCTTTCATGCGCTTGTACACAGCCCCCAGTGTGGACCACGTGGGCTCGGGCGGACCCGCCAACGTGGATATGTTGGGCGCCTTGAGTGATTGGGTCGAGCGGGGAAAAGCACCCGGCACGCTGGAATTACTGGATCAATCGGTCAGCTTACCAGTCCAATTAGTGCGAGCTCGGCCGCTATGCCAGTGGCCCATGGTGCCCAGGTATCAAGGTGGCGATGTCAATAATTCGGGCAGCTTCAAGTGCTCGCCATAAAGGAAAACATATGGCATTGGACAAACCCTATCTGGACGTGCCCGGCACCATCATTTTTGATGCCGAACAATCGCGCAAAGGCTACTGGATCAATCAGTTTTGCATGTCACTGATGAAGGCCGAAAACCGTGAGCGGTTCAAGGCCAACGAACGTGCTTACCTGGACGGGTGGGCGATGACTGAAGAGCAAAAGCAGGCGGTGCTTGCGCGGGACTTGAACTGGTGCATGCGCACCGGTGGCAACATTTACTTCCTCGCCAAAATCGGTGCCACCGATGGCAAGAGCTTCCAGCAAATGGCGGGCTCGATGACCGGCATGACCGAAGAAGAGTACCGCAACATGATGATTGGCGGTGGCCGCAGCGTGGAAGGCAATCGCTTCATTGGCGAAAACGGCACCGCGCAACCACAGAATCAACCCCAAGGCGCTGCCGGAAAAAAAGGATAAGCCCATGGCCAAAATCACTGCCTCTGTGTTCACCTCGCATGTGCCGGCCATTGGCGCGGCCATGGATTTGGGCAAGACCCAAGAAGACTACTGGAAGCCGCTGTTTGCAGGCTATGACTTCTCCAAGCAATGGATGAAGGACAACCAGCCCGACGTGATCTTTCTGGTTTACAACGACCACGCGACCGCGTTCAGTCTGGACATGATCCCGACGTTTGCGATTGGCACGGCGGCCCAATTTACGCCGGCCGACGAAGGCTGGGGCCCCCGGCCGGTGCCGGTGGTGCAAGGCCATCCGATTTTGGCTTCGCACATAGCGCATTCGGTGATTCAGCAAGACTTTGACCTGACCATCGTCAACAAAATGGACGTGGACCACGGCTTGACCGTGCCGCTTTCATTGATGTGCGGCGAGCAAGACCCGGTCAAAGGGGCCTGGCCTTGCCCGGTCATCCCCTTTGCGGTCAATGTGGTGCAGTACCCCCTGCCCAGTGGCATGCGTTGCTTCAATTTGGGTCAAGCCATCCGCAAGGCCGTGGAAAGTTTTGACGAAGACATTAAAGTGCACATCTGGGGCACCGGTGGCATGAGCCATCAACTGCAAGGCGCACGCGCCGGTTTGATCAACAGCGAATGGGACAACCATTGGCTGGACCAAATGATCAACGACCCGCTGGCCTGCGCCAACACACCGCACATCAACTATGTGCGGGAAGCCGGCTCGGAAGGCATTGAGCTGGTCATGTGGCTGATTGCCCGCGGTGCCATGTCCGACATCCACGACGGCCAAGTGACGGGGCCAACCCCGAAATTGCGCCATCGCTTTTACCATGTGCCCGCATCCAACACGGCGGTCGGTCACGCCATTTTGGAAAACACCTGAACCTGTAGGCGCCAGCCTCAACACCGCTGGCAGGCAAGCGCCTACATCACCAAACTTTGGAGAACGACATGAGCAAAACCATCAAAGTCGCCCTGGCGGGCGCAGGTGCCTTTGGCATCAAACACATGGACGGCATCAAGAACATCGACGGTGTGGAGGTGGTCTCTTTGGTGGGCCGCGAACTCGCCAAGACCCAAGAAGTCGCTGCCCAATACGGCATCCACCATGTGACGACAAACCTGGCCGACAGCTTGGCTTTGCCTGAAGTGGATGCGGTGATTTTGTGCACCCCGACACAAATGCATGCCTCGCAAAGTCTGGCTTGCTTGCAGGCCGGCAAACACGTGCAGGTGGAAATCCCCTTGGCAGACAGCTGGAAGGACGCCGATGAAGTTGTGCGCGTCGCGCAACAAAAAGCTTTGGTGGCCATGTGCGGGCACACCCGGCGCTTCAACCCCAGCCACCAGTGGGTGAACCAAAAAATCAAAGCCGGTGAGTTCAACATCCAGCAGATGGATGTGCAAACCTACTTTTTCCGCCGCACCAACATGAACGCTTTAGGCCAGGCCCGCAGCTGGACCGACCACTTGCTGTGGCACCACGCGGCCCACACTGTCGATTTGTTTGCTTACCAATGCGGCAGCCCGATCGTGAAAGCCAATGCGGTGCAAGGCCCGATTCACCCCGGTCTGGGGATTGCCATGGACATGAGCATCCAGTTGCAAGCGGCCAACGGCGCGATCTGCACCTTGAGCCTGTCGTTCAACAACGACGGCCCTTTGGGCACATATTTCCGCTACATCGGCGACACGGGCACCTACCTGGCCCGTTACGACGACCTGTATACCGGCAAAGAAGAGCAGATCGATGTATCCAAAGTGGATGTGTCAATGAACGGTATTGAATTGCAAGACCGTGAGTTTTTTGCGGCGATCCGCGAAGGCCGTGAGCCCAACAGCTCGGTGGCGCAAGTGCTGCCTTGCTACAAAGTGCTGCACGATTTGGAGCAGCAACTGAACGGCTGACCGCTGCTGACAGACAAAATGCCGCTGCACCTCGGTGCAGCGGCATTTCGTTTGGGGTCGTGTCAGCGCGCCAGTTTGGGGGCGGTTTGCAGAAGATCTGCCACTTCTTTTTTCCAGAACTTGGCGTTGCCCGTTGTGCCGTGACCGAAGGTATCGGGGCTGCCGGGAATGATCAGGGCTTTGGCCGTTTTGATGCGAGGCAGGGCTTTTTCAATCACGCCCAATTCAGGCGGATTGCGCTCGTCGTCGGCCGAATTGATGACCAGCACGCTGGCTTGTATGCGCTCGAGGCCCGCGGAGGGATCGTAGTCTTTGGAGGACTCCCACTGGAAAAGGTGGTCGTTCGCATCGCCTGCAAAAGGCGCGGTCAGGCGCTGCTTGAGCAGCGCGTCACCTTGGTCACTGGTGGGCGCTATTTTCTGCAAGCCCTGGTTGCCGCCGTTGGTGGCAGTGGCGTAAAAAACCGAAGCGAACTGCCAGCTTGGGGGTTGTTGGGTGTAATTGCCGCCCATCCACAAGGGGTCGTTTCGGATGGATTCGGTCAGCATGCGGCGCAGCATCCAGTTGCGGCCAGACATGGGCGAAGGCAGGGAAGCCATGGG
>Ga0114962_10003832_pt1 | contig 12118 bp, 9 predicted proteins | sample C_130820_MF_Meta_FD_87017 | JGI IMG/M metagenome (GOLD analysis project Ga0114962, IMG submission 87017) | Freshwater microbial communities from Lake Croche, Canada to study carbon cycling - C_130820_MF_MetaG | ecosystem: Environmental > Aquatic > Freshwater > Lake | place: Lake Croche, Canada... | reverse complement strand
GTCAGTGCCCCCGGCGATCAGTTGGGCGCGAGGGTGATCGCGGCGCGCAGCGACTGCCTCTGCCACGAACCTGGGCATCAGCAGAATCCCGGTCATCCCCACGCCTATCGTCTCGTTGTGACTGCGCCGTAGCGAACACCGCCTGCTCCGGTCATCAGTATCCTGTGGAACAGGACAATCGGCGGTTCTTTGGCCGCCTCACACCTCGCATGGTCAAGGAGTGCCGATGGCGGACCCTAGGGCCGAGGCTGGCACGCCGCCCGCCGCCGAAGTGGTGATGGCAAAAGTCGCTCCGGGGAACGAGAGGACCTACGAGAATCTGCGCGCGGTGCTGGACGCCAAGGCTGCAGCATTCCCCGGCTTCGTCGGCGTCGAAGTCTTCTCGCCGCCAGCGGGGGAAGATGACTGGACTGCGATTCTGAACTTCGAGTCCCAGGCCGATCTGCAGCATTGGCGGGCGTCTCAGGAACGCGCCGAGCTGCTGCGCAGAGTCCACTCGGTCGCTTACGACCACGATTGGGTGTTGCCTTCCGGCTTCCGCCACTGGTCATCCGGGGACACATCCGATACTCAGGCTCCGGTCTGGAAGCAGGCGATGACAGCCCTGGCCGTGCTGTACGCGATGGTCTCGGTTCTCAACATCACACTGGGGAACTTCATCGGCAGCGGGCTCAGCGTGGAGGGCAGCAAGGTCGTTTCGGGCCTCGGGTTGCCGTTTCCGCTCGTGGTATTCGTCGGTAATGCCGTGGGCACGATCCTGCTGACATGGGTGTTGATGCCCATCGTGACGCGCCTTCTGAACTGGTGGCTCAACCCGGCGGCCTCCCGGGGTCAGACCATCGGCGGCGTCGTGCTGCTTCTGGCGATCTACGTGGTTGAGGTTCTGTTCTTCGTCTGGGTGTTCCGAACCTTCGGATTCTGACGTGCGTCAACTCCGCCAGGCTGTCGCGACCTGGTCGGCGGCTGATCTGAGGATGGCGGGCGCGACCCTGGTCCGATCTGAAGGCTCGACCCCACATCAGCTGGGTTTGACGCTAGTCACCAACGAGTCCGGGGACACCGTCGGAGCTCTTTCGGGGGGATGTGTAGACGCAGACATCGTGCTGGCCTGCGACCGAGTGTTGGCCTGCGGGTCGGCCGAGGTGCTCACCTTCGGAGCCGACGACGGGGAGTTCGGTACAGGGTTGGTGTGCGGCGGAGTGATCACCGTGTGGGTGCACGAACTGACTCGCGCCGCCGCCTCTGCGATACGCGGCTCGATGGACGGAGCCGTTCTGACCCACCGCTTGGGTGGCCACGTGCAGCAGTACGCCGTAAGCCGTTCCGATGCAATGGATTACGAAAACTCGCTCACTGACGCCGAGTCATACCACCGCATCGCGGCGGGTTGGCTCCTGCGCTCGCCTCGGCGCACTGAGCTGATGGACCTGCCCGAAGGTGAACAGATTTTCCTGGAGGACTTCGGGCGGCGCCGGCTGTTCGTCATCGTCGGCTCCAGTGGGTATACCGAAGCACTGTGCGCCCAGGCAGCCCTACTCGGGTACGAGTCCGTCGTCGTGGAGCCGCGGCCCCGCTTCGCCGCGGGTATCACCTGCGCCGACGAGGTGATCGACACCTGGCCTGACGCGGCACTGGAGAAGTTGACCGAACACGGGCGGCTCGACGGCACATCCGCGATCGTGGTGTGCACCCATGATGCAAAGTTCGATGAGCCGGCGCTCGCCGCTGCTGTAAAGACCCCTGCGGGGTTCATCGGCGCGCTCGGCTCTCGGGCGACCAACGTTGAGCGATTCGCGCGCTTGCGTGCGCGCGGCATTCCGGAGCACGGATTGCAACGCATCAATGCGCCGTTAGGCCTCGATCTCGGCGGTGCCACTCCTGCCGAGACCGCCGTATCGGTCGTCGCCCAGATAATCGCCGTAGCCCACGGTCGAAGCGCCGCACCGTTGCGCGACACGTCAGGACCGTTGCATGCCCAATAATCGTGTCGCAGGAATCGTCCTCGCCGCCGGCGGCGCGACCCGATTCGGCTCGAATAAGTTGGCGGCCGACTGGGGAGGACAGACCCTCCTGCAGTGGTCTGCGACCGCAATGCTCGGTGCCGGACTGGACCCGGTGCTCGCGGTGGTTCAACCCGGGTTGATACCCCGGGTGCCCGAACGGGTGACGGCGGTAATCAACGAACAATGGCGCGGCGGCCTCGCGACGAGTGTGCGGGCCGGACTCTCGGCACTTGGCGGCGAACTCACGGTCTGCGCGGCAGTGATTGCGCCCGCCGACCAACCGTGGTGCCGGACCGACGTTTACCGGCGACTGCTCGACTCATTCCGATCTTCCGCTCGCAGCATTGTGATCGCGACGTACGACGGCGCTATGCGCAACCCCGTCCTGCTGGCCCGCCAGCAGTGGACGCTGGCCGACCAGATCGAGGGCGACACCGGCCTATCCGCGGTTGTGCGCAGAATGCGGCCTCTGGAAGTTGAATGTGGCGACGTCGGCTCCGTCGTCGACATCGACACCCCGGCTGATCTGGCGCGCGCTCCCGCCGCGCAGCCTAGGACCGGCGACGCCGGATGATGGCCCGGAGCTTCTCCAACCGGCCGGCGATCTCCCGTTCGGCACCGTGGGTAGTGGGCCGGTAATAGTCGACCTGGGCTAGTTCATCCGGCGGATACTGTTGCGCCACAACACCATCCGGGTCATCATGCGGATATCGATAGCCTTGTGCATTACCGAGCTGGGCAGCACCCTGGTAATGCCCGTCGCGAAGGTGCGCAGGCACCAAACCGGCCTTCCCCGCCCGGATATCGCCCATCGCCGCGCCCAGTGCCGTGGTGACTGCATTCGACTTCGGCGCCGTCGCCAGATGCACGGTGGCGTGAGCCAGGGTCAACTGGGCTTCCGGCATGCCGATCAGCGCAACCGTCTGTGCCGCCGCGACCGCGATGAGTAACGCGGTTGGATCGGCCATTCCGATGTCTTCGCTGGCGAGGATCACCAGCCGCCGCGCCACGAACCGGGGATCCTCACCGGCCACCAGCATCCGCGCCAGGTAGTGCAGTGCCGCATCGACGTCGGATCCGCGGATGCTCTTGATAAAAGCACTGGTCACGTCGTAGTGCTGGTCACCGTCGCGGTCATAACGCACCGCAGCCTGGTCCAGTGACTGCTCAACGGTCGCGACCGTGACGGCGTCGCCGGCCGCCGCCGCGGTCTCCGCGGCGACCTCCAGTGCCGTCAGCGCCCGACGGGCATCGCCCGCGGCAAGTTTGACCAGTTGTTCCACCGCGTCGTCCGCGACGGCCACCATGCCGCCCAGACCGCGCTGATCCTCGACCGCTCGGCGCACCACCACGCGGATATCGTCCGGCGTCAGCGGATGGAGTTGCAGGATCAGCGAGCGTGACAGTAGTGGCGCGACCACCGAGAACGACGGGTTCTCGGTGGTGGCGGCCACCAGCAGCACCACCCGGTTCTCAACCGCGGCCAACAGGGCGTCCTGCTGGGTTTTGGAGAACCGGTGGACCTCGTCGATGAACAGCACCGTCTGCTCGCCGCGGATCAGCGCCGTACGTGCGGTATCGACAACGGCCCGGACCTCCTTGACCCCGGCGGTCAGCGCCGACAGCGCCTCGAATCGGCGCCCGGTCGCGTGCGAGATCAGCGAGGCCAGGGTGGTCTTACCGGTGCCGGGCGGGCCGTAGAGGATCACCGATGCGGCGCCGGTGCCCTCGACCAGTCGACGCAACGGCGACCCGGGCGTCAGCAGATGGGCCTGGCCCACCACCTCTTCGAGCGCAGCCGGGCGCATCCGGACCGCCAAAGGTGCCGATACAGACGTCGTCGCGGCCGCCGACCCGGGGTCGCCGGGAAGGTCGAACAGGCTGTCAGACACCGGTCAGGCTTACCACCTCTGCGGTGCCCGATGTGCGGGATGATCGACGGGTGTCGATTGCGAAATACGGGCCCTGGGCCGTGGTGGCCGGCGGATCGGAAGGGGTGGGTGCCGAGTTCGCGTTGCAGTTGGCCGACTCCGGGATCAACCTTGTCCTCTTTGCTCGTAAACCCGGGCCACTGGAAGCCACGGCACGGGAATGCCGCCGAAGGGGGGTCGAAGTACGGACTCTGCCAACTGATCTCACGGAAAGCGGTGCGGTGGAGGCGATCACTTCATTCACCGAAGGCCTGGAAATTGGGTTGCTGATCTACAACGCCGGCGCGAACACGGCCAGTGCGGAATTCCTGGATGCCGACCTTTCCGCTTTCCAGCGGGTCATCGACCTGAACGTCAAGACCATGATGGCACTGGTCCAGCATTACGGCCGTTCGATGCGTGACCGGCGCCGCGGCGGCATTCTGCTCGTCGGCTCGATGGCCGGCTATCTGGGTTCGGCCCGGCACACCGTGTACGGCGGGGTAAAGGCGTTCGGGCGGATTTTCGGCGAGGGCCTCTGGCTGGAACTGCGTGAGCACAGTGTCGACGTTCTCGAACTCGTCCTCGGCGTCACCCGGACCCCCGCGATGGAGCGGGCCGGTTTGAACTTCGACGTGCCGGGCCTGCGTGTCGCCGAACCCGCGGACGTGGCCCGAGAGGGATTGTCGCAGCTGGGAAATGGTCCGGTGTGGATCGCCGGTGGCAACGCTGAGGACCTCGCGGGGAAAAACCATCCCGACCGCGCCAAGGTGGTGGCCGGCACCCATCGACTGATGCGGCGACTGCTCGGCGCGGACTAGCAGGGCATGACCCGGGCCGTGAACAGCTCGGGTCATCGAGATCGGAAAACGTGTCGGTATCTGGCCGCACCTCGCGGTCGCGACCACTTGCGCGGCTCGGTGAACGGCGGAGGTCGTTCCGGAGAACTTTAGCGAAAACCTTGCAACGCAAATAATCGTGCGACTAGTTTCAGGATCCTAACTCGAACACAAAAGTCGACCTGGCTAGCTTCGGATCGCTGCTGTGAAATGTTTCACGTCGTCGACGTGTCGTTACAGCAACGTGCCGAATACTTAGCGGAACTACCGTTGACCCTGATACGGTCGCTCCGCCTGGTCCGGACGCGCGAAAGGGAGAACCCCGTGGCTGACAAAAATCCCAACCCATCCCTCAACATCGTCGAGAACTTCGTCGACAAGCCCTACACGGTGCAACGCCTGGTGGAGCGTCCCGTGGAGAAGGTCGTCGACAAGGCGGTGACGCTCGAGCGGATCATCGAACGCCTGGTAGTGGACACGGTTGACAAGGTCGTCGACAGGCCGGTCCAGGTATCGCGTCTGGTCGAGCGCCCCGTGGTGACAGTGGTCGATGAGGTCGTCGACAAGGCCGTCAAGGTTCAGCGCCAGTTGGAGCGGCCAGTGGTCACCGTCGAGGACCGGATCGTGGACAAGCCCGTCAGTGTCAACCGGCTCATCGAGCGCCCGGTCGTCACCGTGGTCGATCAGGTCGTCGACAAGCCGCAGAAGATCAGCCGATCCATCGAGCGGCCGGTCGTCACTGTGGTCGATCAGGTCGTCGACAAGCCGGTCAAGGTCAGCCGGTCCATCGAGCGCCCGGTCGTCACCGTGCAGGACACCATCACCGACAAGCCCGTCCAGGTCCAGCGCCTCGTCGAGCGCCCCGTGGTGAACATCATCGACAAGATCACCGATAAGCCGGTCGAAATCCAGCGGCTGGTCGAGAAGCTGGTGGTTTCGATCGTCGACAAGGTCGTCGATCGGTCGGTCGACGTGCAGCGTCTGGTGGAGCGACTCCTCGTCGAGGTTCAAGACAACGTGGTCGACAAGGCCGTCACCGTCCAGCGTCTGATCGAGCAGCCGGTGGTCACCATCGTCGACAAGGTCGTCGAGGTGCCGGTCCAGCGACTCGTTGAGCGAGTCGTCGAGAAGCCGGTTGACAAGATCATCACCAAGACTGTCGAGGTTCCGGTCGAGAAGATCGTCGAGAAGATCATCGAGGTTCCGGTCGAGAAGATCGTCTACAAGACCGTTGAGAAGCCGGTCGAGCGGATCGTCGAGATCACCGTCGAGAAGCCGGTCGTCAAGATCGTGGAGAAGATCGTCGAGGTCGTTGTCGAGCAGATCGTCGAGCGAGTCGTCGAGAAGCCCGTCGACCGCGTCGTCGAGAAGATCGTCGAAAAGCCCAACATCATCGAAAAGATCATCGACAAGCCCGTCGACCGCGTCGTCGAAAAGATTGTCGAAAAGCCCAACATCATCGAAAAGATCATCGACAAGCCCGTCGACCGCGTCGTCGAAAAGATCGTCGAAAAGCCCAACGTGGTTGAGCGAGTCGTCGAGAAGCCCGTCGACCGCGTCGTCGAGAAGATCGTCGAGAAGGTCAACGTCGTCGAGAAGATCATCGACAAGCCCGTCGACCGCGTCGTCGAGAAGATCGTCGAAAAGCCCAACATCATCGAAAAGATCATCGACAAGCCCGTCGACCGCGTCGTCGAGAAGATCGTCGAAAAGCCCAACATCATCGAAAAGGTGCTGGAGCGCGCAGTGGACCGGGTCGTTGAGAAGATCGTCGAGAAGCCAAACATCATCGAGAAGATCATCGACAAGCCCGTGGACCGCGTCGTCGAGAAGGTCGTCGAGAAGGTCAACGTGATCGAGAAGGTCATCGACAAGCCCGTAGACCGGATCGTTGAGAAGGTCGTCGAGCGGCCAAAGATCATCGAGAAGGTCATCGACCGGCCGGTGGAGAAGGTCATCGAGAAGACCGTGACCAACCCGGTGCTGGTGGAGAAGCTGATCGAGCGCGAGGTCGAGTTCGTCAACGAGCGGATCGTCGAGCGGCCGGTCGAGACCCGGGTCGAGAAGATCGTCGAAAAGCCGGTATACGTTGAGGTCGAGAAGATCGTCGAGAAGCCGGTCGAGCGGATCGTCGAGATCGTCGTCGAGAAGCCGGTGATCGTCCACAAGTACGTCGAGCGGCAGGTCGAGCGGGTCGTCGAGCACGGCGCGGACGAGGTCACCGTCAGCCGGCGGACCGTGGGCAAGGCCTCCGAGGTCGAAGCCACGTTCGTCGATCGCGAGGTTCGTGAGGTCGAGTGGGTCGAGCGCACCACCGGCGAGCATCCCGACGATGACATCGTCGGTGATGAGTCGGCGGTGTTCCGGGCCCGCGAGTCCTACAACGTGGATCCGAAGTCCGACGATCCCCGGCACCGTCGCTGACGGCAGCGCGTAGAGGCATGACACCGGGGCGGTCGACCCCCCTCCCGCCCCGGTGTCATCCAACTACTCAGTACTGCACAAAACCTCACCCAGTACCTCTGACAAACCGAACCAAATTTAGGAGATTGTTGTGACGCCAATCGTGCCACTGCGGGTCCCACTCGCTCTCGGCGGAATGTTGATCGTGGCCAGTTCCGCGCTGTTGAGCGCCCCGCTGGTGAGCGCCGCCCCGTCGAGCGATGCGGTTTCCACCATCGACGACCGCTACGCCACCTTCGGCGGGGCTAGTTCACTCCTCGGTTCGCCGGTGGGCGAGGCCGTCGACGTGCCGGGCGGCGCTGCGCGCGACTACCAGGGCGGTGTCATCTTCTACTCGAAGGACACCGGCGCACATGTGATGTACGGCGCGATCTTGGATCGCTACAAGGCCCTCGGCGGCCCCGGCACCAGCGGACTCGGGTTCCCGACGAACGATGAGACCGGCACCGGCGACAAAAACGGTCGCTTCAGCGACTTCTCGGCACCCGAGGGTGCCGCCATCTACTGGAATCCCCAGTGGGGTGCGTCGGTGATCAAGGGCCGCGTGCTCGAGGCCTGGCGTCAGTCCGGTGCCGTTACCGGGCCGTTCGGCTATCCCAGCGCCGACACCTCGATCGCAGACGGCGTCCAGACCGGCAAGTTCGTCGGGCCCGAAGGTACGGAGATCCAGTGGTCGCAGGCGGCCGGACTCGTCACCATCCCGGCGGCCCTGGCCACCAAGATCCCGGGGTTCGGCTCCACAGCGCCGACCGCAGAAGGGACCACGTCCATGAGCAAGCCCACTACGTCCGTGACGGCCGAACCTGCCGCCAAGAAGAAGGGCTTCCCCTGGTGGATCCTGCTCGGCATTCCGCTGGTCGCGGGCCTGGGTTGGGCGCTGCTTCGGCGCAAACCCGCCGAGGTTGTTCCGGTCAAGGTCGCAGAGCGTGCCCCGGTGGTCAAGCCGACTCCGCCGCCTGCTCCCCGGCCGGCTCCGGTGGTCAAAGCTCCTACGCCACCGCCGGCACCCAAGCCGGTGACGCCACCGCCGGCACCCAAGCCGGTGACGCCACCGCCGGCAAGGGTGGCTCCGGTAGCCAATGTGACACCGCCCCCGGCACCCAAGCCGGTGACGCCGCCGCCGGCACCCCGGCCGCTAATGTCGGAGCCGCCGAAGGCGACCATCCGCACTGAGGCCACAGATCACGATCTGTCTACCGTTGTACGTTACGAGGAATCTCCTGCGGCAACCGAGGCCGTGCAGGTTACCTACGAGAACAACGCCGTTGGGGATCATCAGGCGAGCGTTGCCGACAAGAGCGACTCCGTCCCCGACTAGCCGCTCCGGCGGTCATCAGGGACTACTGAGAGCGGCTGCAGTCAGAGCAGCCGCAACTAGGGAGAGAGAAAAACATGGGTAATTTGGACTGGCTGCTCGGCATCGTCGGCGGCCTGATCGGCGGCAACGCCGCCGGCGCGGCCAAGAACAGCCTCGGCACCGCTGGAAACAGCGTTGCCGGTGCTCTCGGCGGCGCATTGGGTGGAGGCCTGCTCGGCAACGTACTGGGCTCAGGTGGCGACATTGCCCAGATCGCTGGTTCGGTGGGCGGCGGTGGCGTGGTCGGCGCCATCCTTACGGCGATCGTTGGCGCGGTCCTGAAGGGCCGCAAGTAAGCTCCACTGCCTACACAGCACCATCGGCACCCGGCTTTCGCGCATCCGCGCGGGGCCGGGTGCCGTTTTTTATGCAGAGCTTCCAACTGGATCGGCTCGGGCCGACGATAGCCTCCGGTCAGCGGATGGCGGGGCCTACCGGGTCGGGGCTTGCGACATCGATAATCGCTATGCCAGAAGCGTCGGGCTCGACGGGACCCGTCGACGCCGGCGTTGGCCACGGCTGCGGAACAGGCCGTTGACGCACCAACTGCGGCCACCAGAACCAGCGGCCCATCAGCGCCGCGATGGACGGCGTCATGAAGGACCGGATCACCAGGGTGTCGAACATCAGACCAAGACCGATCGTCGTGCCTACCTGCGCGAGGATTTTCAGCTCACTGAACCCCATCACCGCCATCGTCACGGCGAAGACCAGGCCGGCCGAGGTCACCACCGAGCCGCTGCCGCCCATGGCCCGGATGATGCCGGTGTTCAGACCGGCTCCGATCTCCTCCTTGAACCGCGCCACCAGCAGCAGGTTGTAGTCCGAACCCACCGCCAGCAGGATGATCACCGACATCACCAGCACCATCCAGTGCAGCGGTTGCCCGAGCAGGTCCTGCCAGATCAGGACCGACAACCCGAACGAGGTGCCCAGCGAAATCACCACGGTGCCCACGATCACCGCGGCGGCCACTACGCTGCGCGTGATGATCAACATGATGACGAAAATCAGCGCAAGCGCGGAGACCCCGGCGATCATCAAGTCATAGTTCGCGCTGTCCTGCATATCCTTGAAGCTGGCCGCCGTGCCCGCCAGGTAGATCTTCGAACCTTCCAGCGGGGTGCCTTTGATCGCTTCGAACGCTGCACTCTTCAGGGTGGCGATGTGACTCAGGCCCTCCGGCGACATCGGATCACCCTCGTGAGCGATGATAAATCGCACAGCTTTTCCGTCCGGAGACAGAAACATCTTCATACCGCGTTTGAAGTCCGGGTTGTCGAAAACTTCAGGCGGCAGGTAGAACGAGTCGTCATTCTTAGCCTCGTTGAACGCCTTCCCCATCGCGCTCTGGTTGTCCTGCATAGCCGCCATTTGGTCATACATTCCGCTCTGCGTGCTCTGCATCGTCAGCTGCATGGTCCGCATGGACGACATGGTGGCGATCATCGGCGGCATCAGCGTGCGTAGTTGCCCGGTGAGCGTGTCTAGTTGCGCCAGGCTGGGAAGCAGAAGTTGGATGTCATCGGTCATCGTGTCGACGCCGTCGATGGTGTCGAATACCGACCGGATGGACCAGCAGACCGGGATGTCGAAACAGTGCGGCTCCCAGTAGAAGTAGTTGCGGACCGGCCGGAAGAAGTCGTCGAAATCAGCGATGTGGTCGCGCAGATCAGCAATGTCGTTCGCCGTCAGATTCATCTTGCCGACCATGTCGTGGGTAACGGCGTTGAGTTGGCCCATCAGCTCATACATCTGCGACATATTGTCGATGGTGGCCTGCAGATCGTCGCCCTGCTTGAGCATGTCCTTCATCCGGTCATCCAGGAAGGACTGGTTCAAGGCCTGGGTGGTGCCCTGCATACCGAGCATGAACGGAATCGAACTATTCTCGATCGGGCTGCCGAGCGGACGGGTGATGGTCGTCACCCGGCCGATACCGGGCTGACGGAACATGGCCTTGGCGACGCGGTCGATCACCAGGAAGTCCGCCGAGTTGCGCAAATCGTGATCGCTTTCGAGCATCAGTAGCTCCGGGCTAAGCCGCGCCGACGGAAAATGTCGTTCGGCAGCCGCGAATCCCTGTGCGGCTGGAATGTCACCCGGCAGATAATGCCGATCGTTGTAGTCGGTCCGATAGCCGGGCAGAGCTAGCAGACCAATGAGCGACAGCGCAACCGTACCGATCAGAATCGGGCCGGGCCAGCGCACCACAGCAGCACCGATGCGGCGCCAAAACCGTTCCCGCATAGCACGTTTGGGTTCCAACGCGCCAAGGTGGCTGGCGACCGTCACCACGGCAGGTCCGAGAGTCAGCGCCGCGGCCACTACGACGACCATGCCGATCGCCAGCGGTACGCCCATCGATTGAAACATCGGACTGCGAGTGAAGTGCAGGCAGAACATCGCCCCGGCGATAGTCAGACCCGATCCGAGGATGACATGGGTGGTTCCGTGGAACATCTCGTAGTAGGCGGCTTCTCGGTCACGCCCCTTGCCTCGCGCTTCCTGATAACGGCCGAGCAGGAAGATCGCGTAGTCGGTGCCCGCCGCAATCGCGACCATGGTCAGCAGGTTCACTGCGAACGTCGACAAGCCGATCAGGTGGTGGTGCCCCAGGAACGCCACCACACCGCGGCCGACCGCCAACTCAAGGAACACCATGCCCAGAGCGAGCAACACCGTCACGATGGACCGGTAGACGAACAACAGCATCAACAAGATCACGCCGAAGGTCAACATCGTAATTAGTTGCAGGCTGCGGTCACCGGCGATGTGGGTATCGGCAATCAGCGCCGCAGGTCCGGTGACATAGGTTTCGACGCCCGGCGGGGCGGGCACACTGTCCACGATGGTCTTGGCGGCTTCCACCGACTCATTGGCCAGACCCTCGCCCATATTGCCGGCCAGATAGACCTGGACGTAGGCGGCCTTACCGTCGGAACTCTGTGAACCGGCCGCCGTCAACGGGTCTCCCCAGAAGTCTTGGACGTGCTCGACGTGGGTGGTGTCGGCACTCAGCTTCCGAATGATCTCGTCGTAGTACCGATGGGCCGACTCGCCAAGTGGCTCAGTGCCCTCGAGGACTACCATCACCGCGGTGTTGGACCTGAACTCGCCGAATACTTCGCCGATCCGGTTCATCGCGACGGTCGACGGGGCGTTCTGGTCGGCCATCGGGACCGACTGTTCCTGGCCGACCACCTCGATTTGCGGCACCGCGGTGTTGGTGATGACAGCTAGGGCAAGCCAGCCGAGGATGATCGGTATCGACAGCAGCCGGATCCAGTGCGCGATGTGCGGCCGCGCGGGGCGCTCAACGGATTCCGGCGGCTGTTTCCGCGACAGCGTGATCATCCGGATTTAACGATGCAGAAGGTTTGGGCGTTGACTCCGGTCGAGGTCTTCTCATCTTTGACCACTCCGTCGACGGTGATCCGGCAACCGATGGTGTCGCTGTCGCCCTGGGCGACGATATTGGCGGCCGCGGCCGGCGCGGTGGTGCTGAGTTCGAGTGTCCACGGCAGCGTCACGTCGCGCGCGATC
>Ga0114962_10003831_pt1 | contig 12119 bp, 1 predicted proteins | sample C_130820_MF_Meta_FD_87017 | JGI IMG/M metagenome (GOLD analysis project Ga0114962, IMG submission 87017) | Freshwater microbial communities from Lake Croche, Canada to study carbon cycling - C_130820_MF_MetaG | ecosystem: Environmental > Aquatic > Freshwater > Lake | place: Lake Croche, Canada... | reverse complement strand
TCAATATTTACTAACGCTTCATCTTCAATTAAGAGAACTGATAGTGTACAATATATTACAACCGCATCAATTGCATCAACATATTTAACAAATGCAAATTCGGCATTTGATGTTGTATTGGATGTTGTTGAAAACGGAACTGGCTCATTACCTTCATTAATTAAAAATGTAAATGGTTTAGTTAAATTAACAACAACTAATCAATATTCATCTTCAATTAATGTTACTGGTTCTAGAATTAATAGTATTACATCATCATTCAATACTGTTATAAACATATTACAAAACGGAACTGGTTCATTACCAATTTCAATTTCAAATACTTTTTATAATACTAAAGTAACAAATACGGCACAATACATATCACAATCAGCCGTAGCAACTTCTACTGAAGCAACATTATTATCACAATCAATATCAATAGTTACTAATGTGATTGCAAATGGTACTGGTTCAACGTTAAATACATTATCGTTACCAACATCATCTTACACAACTGCGGTTAGTAATAATAATAGATGGATAGCTTATGGAATTTTAAAGAACAATATATCATTTATACAGGATGAAACAATTGCTTATTTAAGTTCTTCTTGGAGTACGGCATCTTACGATGAAGCTAAATGTAGACGTGATATTGGTTTAATTGTAAGTGGAGCAGCTGAAGATTTAGTGTTCAACTCAAATTCAGCATCGGTAGTAAGTGCTAAGTACTATTATCAGTACCCATCGCAAGCGCAAGGAGCTCAATTGAATCAAACTTTAGATGGTATATTTTACGCAAGTAAATTAGCACAAAAAGTAATTTTAAATACTCAATTTAGTTTACCAACAACACAAACAAATACGGCGTATGATTTATTAATTAATAATAAAGCATTTATTCAAAATGAAACTATTGCATATATTAGTTCTTCTTGGAGTACTAAACAATATAACGAAACAACTTGTAAGAGAGATGTTGGTTATATCTTAGATGCAATTGCAACTGATGTTAAATGGGGTGGTAACGAAAGAACAATAACTGCCGGAGTATTTTATTACAAATATCCATCAGCAGCAACTGGTTCTCAATTAAAAGAAACTGTGACTGGTGTAACTTACGCTAAAAACTTAGCAGATAAGTTATTAAGAAATCAACAATTCCAAAAAGTATCTCAAAATAAATTACAAGCTAAAGACCTTATTGTAAGTAATAGGAACTTTATAGCAAATGAAGTAATTGCATATGTATCTGCTAGTTGGACTGGATTCTACTATAATGAAACAACTTGTAAGAGAGATGTTGGTTATATCTTAGATGCGGTGGCAACTGATATTGTTTATGGTGGAAATGAGAGAAGTTACGAAGCTGGTAGATATTATTATTACGAACCATCTACGGCAACTACAACTCAATTAGGTCCAACGCTAAGTGGTATTAAGCACGCTAAAGGTGTTACACAACAAATACTTAAAAATTCATTATTTGTAACAGCATCTAATTCATCACAAACTGCATACGAATTATTAGTTGATAACAAAGAACTTATTCAAACTGAAACTATTGGATTCTTAAATTCAGCATGGAGTTTCTTTGATTACAATGAAGCTAAATGTAGACGTGATGTTGGGTATATTGTAGATGCGGTAGCAACTGATATTTTATACGGTGGAAATGAAGCATCAGCAAGAGCTGGTGAATATTATTACTTATACCCATCATTAGCAATTGTTGAAGGTGATGGTAACGAATCTGGACAATTAGACCAAACATTAGATGGTGTTAAATACGTTAAAGGAATTGCACAAAAAATTGTAGCAAATACTTTATTGAAAAAACCAACTATATCTGAAAAGACTGGATTTGATTTATTAATAAACAATAAACAATTAATTCAAAAAGAAACTATTGCTTATATTAGTTCTTCTTGGAGTGGAGTTGGTTCATTCTCTTATAACGAAGCAAGTTGTAGTAGAGATGTGGCTTACATTTTAGATAATGTAGCAACTGATTTAATCTATGGTGGTAATGAAAGAAGTTCTAAAGCTGGGGAGTACTATTACTTATATCCATCTAAAGCAACTGTAATAAGTTCAATATCACCTGATACAAATTCTCAAAAAGGACCAACAATAGATGGTGTGGCATTTGCGGCAGGGTTATCACAAACTTTAATAAGTAATATCCAATTAGTAGAACCAACTGATTATGTAAAATCAGCAGTAAGTTTATTAAAATCAAATAGAGGATTTATACAAAATGAAACAATTCAATACATAGATGCATTCTTCCCTTACTTAACATATTTGAGAGAAAAATGTAGACGTGATGTTGGGTATATTGTAGATGGTGTTGCAACTGATTTATTTTATGGTGGAAATCAAAGAAGTATAACTTCTGGAGATTATTATTTTAGATATCCAAATAAAGCAACAACAAACTCCCAACTTTTAGAAACTGTATCTGGTATTGAATACGCTAAAGCAGTATCTAAAAAGGTAGCACAAAATATTGTATTAATAAAGCCTGAAGTTAAAGATAATACTTCGGCAAATATTAAAGCAACTAATACAAATCAATATACTTCATCTATAAATGTTAGTACAACTGAAATAAATAAGATTAGTTCTTCATTCTCAATTGTAACTGATATTATTAAAGGTGGTGTACAAGTATCACCAGTAAAAGTATTAAATACTAACGCAGCAATCAAAGTAACTGGATTAACTCCAACTACATCATCAATAAATGGTGGAAGTACTTACGCTGATTTAGTAACATCATCATTCAACTTAGTAAGAGATATTATCTACTATGGTGAGGTTGGTATACCTGATGCTTTAGCAAGAAACTATGATTATGGTTTCCAATTAGCAACTCCAACTTTATTACATATAAGTTCAACTAATCAAACTTCTGGTGGAAGTGTTAGTTATACATCATATACATCAAGTATTAGCTCATCATTTGCAAATGTTATTAATATTGTAAATAATGGAATTACTTCAATTCCCGCTATCATTGATAATACTTCTGGTAGTATTAAAGTTCAATCTGTAACATCTCCAATAGCACCATCTACAAATGGTGGTACATATGAGAAAAATACAATAGGAAACTTATATGGTATTGTAACTAAAATAATTGAAACACAAACATACCCAACTTTTGTATCAAATGCATCAGCAAGTATCAAAGTAACAAATACACCTCAATTAATAAGTGGTAGTGGTGCACAAAGATTACAAGCTAAGTTAATTTCATCATCATTTGCGGTAGTAACTAATATTATCTTAAATGGTACGGGTTCACAAACTTATGTATCACCATCAGCAACGGCAAATAGTAATCCAAAGATAACATCGGCTTATAACTTATTGCTAGGTAATAAGAATATGATTATAGATGAAACTATTGCATATATGAGTTCATCTTGGAGTACATTTGATTATAACGAAACAAAATGTAGACGTGATTTAGGATATATTATTGATGGAGCAGCTTCTGATTTAATTTATGGTGGAAACTCTGGTTCATTCTTAAATGGACAGTTCTACGCATTAATACCATCATTGGCAACTTCTTCTCAATTAGACCAAACACTAACTGCTATTAGATACGCTAGTGGTATTTCTGAGAAAGTTGTACAAAACACAACTTTACAACATATATCAGCATCATTAACAACATCAGCATCTTATGTAGCATTAAGAGCTAATAAACAATTCATTCAATCAGAATCAATTGCTTATGTTAGTTCTTCTTGGAGTGAATTCTCATATAACGAAACAACTTGTAAGAGAGATATTGGATATATTATTGATGCAGTTTCTACGGATTTATTATATGGTGGAAATGAAAGAAGTTGGATAGCTGGTGATTATTATTATAGATATCCATCAAACGCAACAACTTCTGAATTACAACCAACATTAGATGGTGTGATTTACGCTAAAGGTATATCAATGGGATTGGTGACTGGTTCATCTTACTCATTACCTGTTGCAAATGTATCTACAATTTACACATTATTAAAGAACAACAAAGAATTTGTTCAAAATGAAGTTGTGGCATTTGTAAACGCTAAGTATCCTTACTTATATTATGACCAAACTAAGTGTAGACGTGATATTGGATACATCGTAGATGCAGTAATTACTGATTTCAAATATGGTGGTAACTTAAGAAGCTCTAAAGCTGGCGAGTTCTACTACAAATATCCATCTTTGGCAACTGAATCAGAGCAAGTAGTTGAAACAACTGCTGCAATTGATTATGCTAGAAGATTAATGGAACAAATTGTAATTGGTAACACAATACAAACTCCATTAGTAGTATCAAATACATTTAATAATATTAAAGTAACAAATGTACCTCAATATGTATCGGCATCATCTGCTTCTACATATGAAATTAATAGAGTTAGTTCATCATTCTCAATAGTTAATACAATTATTCAAAATGGATTAGCAGCAACTCCTACATTTGTATCTAATGTATCTGAAAGTGTTAAGGTAACATCAACACCACAAATTAGTGGAACGGCTGCTACTCAAACTCAAGCAACTTCAATTAGTTCATCAATTGTAACTATTACTGGTATAATAACAAATGGTACTGGTTCGTTGCCGGTTGGAGTATCAAATACTAACAACAATATTAAGGTAACAAACACACCACAATATATTACATCATCTTATGTAGGCACATCAAATGAAGCAAGTATAATATCTTCTTCTATTGGTTTAGTAATGAATATTGTGACTAATGGATTGAGTTCAGTTCCATCTATTTCTCCATATAGTTCAGCAACATCAGCATCAAACGCTTATTACGCTTATAACTTATTAAAACAAAACTTAAAATTTATCCAAAATGAAACTATTGCATATATTAGTTCTTCTTGGAGTTTCTTCCCTTATGATGAAGCTAAATGTAAGAGAGATGTTGGTTTAATTATTAGTGGAGCAGCTGAAGACTTGTTATTTAATTCAGTATCAGCATCAGCAATGAATGGTAAGTTCTATTACTTATACCCATCACAAGCTACTGGTAATCAATTAGACCAAACTTTAGATGGTATTAGATACGCATCTCAATTGGCACAAAAGATTGTAGTTAATACAACATTTAATACACCATCAACTGATGTATTGAATGCACAAAACTTATTAATACAAAACAAACCATTAATTCAGGCAGAAACTATCGCTTATGTTAGTTCTTCTTGGAGTATGTTTAATTACAACGATGTAAGTTGTAGTAGAGATGTTGCATACATCGTAGATGCAGCAACTACTGATTTAGTTTATGGCGGAAATGAAAGAAGTATTAAAGCTGGCTATTTCTATTACAAATATCCATCAAAAGCAACTGTTGGTAACGATGGTGATACTGGTGGACAATTAAATCAAACATTAGATGGTGTAAACTACGCAAGTAGAATTGCACAACAAATAGTATTAGGTAAAACATTAGGTTCACCTTCTACTCAAAGAAAAGTAGCATCTGAATTATTAAAATTAAACAAATCATTCATAGCAGCTGAGACAGTGGCATACATTAGTTCATCTTGGGTGACTGGTTCTAATTCAGATGTAGCATTTACTTACAACAATTTAAGTTGTAGTAGAGATGTAAACTATATTTTAGATAATGTAGCAACTGATATCTTATATGGTGGTAATGAAAGAACTATCAAAGCTGGTAGTTACTATTTCTTATACCCATCACAAGCTACTGGTTCACAATTGGATGAAACATTAGAAGGTATTAAGTATGCTGGAGAATTGGCACAAAAAGTTGTATTGAATACTGTGTTCTCACAATCAAATGTAACAGCTTCAGCAGTTTACACCGCATTAAAAGCTAACAAACCATTCATACAAGCAGAAACAATAGCATTTGTATCTTCTTCTTGGAGTGGATTGGCATATACTGAAAGTAAGTGTAGACGTGATGTAGGATTAATCATAGATGCGGTAGCAACTGATATTCTTTACGGAGGAAATCAAAGAAGTGCAACCGCTGGACAATATTATTTCAAATATCCATCACAAGCAACTGGTTCTCAATTAGATTCAACATTGAACGCAATTGATTTCGCAGGTGGTACGGCTAAGAATGTAATTACAAATACAACATTTGTAACGGCATCTCAATCAGTATCAGCATCGGTTGAATTATTAAGAAACAATAGATTATTCATACAAAATGAAACAATGGCTTACTTAACTGCTAGCTGGAGTTCATTTGAATATAACAAAGAGAAGTGTAAGAGAGATGTTGGATTTATTTTAGATGGTGTGGCAACTGATATCTTATATGGTGGAAACGAAAGAACTGTAATGAGTGGCGATTTCTATTACAAATATCCTTCAAAGGCAACTTTATTAGGAGACGGTGATGGTGTTGGACAATTAGGACAAACTATTGATGGTATTCTTTACGCAAGTAGAATAGCTCAAAAGGTTGCACAAAATACACAATTCGTAACAGCATCATCCGCAGTATCGGCATCATTTGATTTATTAAGAAAGAATAAAAACTTTATAGCAGCTGAAACTATCGCTTATGTTAGTTCGTCTTGGAGTGGTGTTTATTATAACGAAGCAAGTTGTTCTCGTGATGTAAAATATATTATAGATGCAGCAGCAACTGATGTATTCTATGGTGGAACTGAAAGAGCAGTAACGGCTGGTTCATATTATTTCTTATTCCCATCAAAAGCAACTGTAAAAGGTGTACCATCTGAAGCAGCTCAATTAGACCCAACAATTACAGGTGTAAGATACGCTGGTAAATTAGGAAGTAAAGTTGTAACAAATCCTACATTCCAATTACCATCATCTTCATTATTAACAACGGCTCAATTGCTGACATCAAATAAAACTTTAATACAAAAAGAAACTATAACATTCTTAAGTTCTTCTTGGAGTACTTTACAATATAATGAGACTAGTTGTTCTAGAGATTTGGGATTTATCATAGATGCTATTAGAACTGATTTGGTTTATGGTGGTAACGAAAGAAGTATTGAAGCTGGTTCTTATTATTATAAGATTCCTTCAGTAGCAATTCAACCTTCATATACCGATAATGGTACAATTGGACAAAAAATTCAAACTGTTGATGGTATTGATTTCGCAAGAGGATTATCTGAAAAAGTTGTAGCAAATACTTTATTAAGTTATTTAGCACCAGCTACTAAGAGAAGACAAGCAGCTGATAGATTGAGAGGTTCTAAAGATGAATTAAAACAAAGAGCAATTGGATATACAAATGGAGCATTCCCTTACTTAGTTTACAACGAAGCAAGTTGTTCTCGTGATACTGGTTTGATTGTTGATGCATGTTGTACTGATTTACTTTACGGAGGTAACGAAAGAGGTATCGCAGCGGCATCATCATATTATACAGGTCAATATGGAAGTGCAATTGCAGTGACTAGAGACCAATTATTGGAAACTTTGGAAACTAATAGATATTTAAGAACAAGAGCAGAATTTATAGCAGCTGGTGCACCTGTTGAAGCATTTGGTTCATTGATTGTGGCAACTGGTATTGACTACTCTTATAATGGTAGTGGTGTAACATTTAAAGCACTTCCTCCAAATCAGGGTGGTAGTGGTGTTCCAAACCCATTATATGAAATTACCGAATTGGGTGGTGGTAGAATCTACTTTACATCTGGTAATCAGGATGGTGACTTTAGAATTGGTACTGGATTGAGTATTAATCAGGCAACTGGTACTCTTGTGGGTAGAACATTTAGTAAATCTCTATTCTCATTAGTAACTCCGTTCTCATTGGCACTACAAATATAAAAAAAGAAAAGAAAAAAATAAAAAGAAATGGCAACAGTATTCGTACCCTTAAATCGGTTTCAATCAGTAATAACTGGATTGACTGGAGAGCAAGACCAAATATATACAACCCCAACAGGAGTATCATCAATTGTATTATCTTGTCAGATTACAAATAATAGTTTGGTAACACAACCTGTAACAATATTTGTAACATCAAATAAAGAAGTACCGGTACCTGATTTTGGAAATATATATAGTGGTAGTTCATTTGTAAGTTCTTCTGTATCTTTATTAAATTTTAGTGGAAGTTTTGCAAGCGCATCTTTATTATTAAATGCAAATAGACAATTTTTAAGAAAAGAAATAGCAGCTTATACACAATATCAAAATAGTTTATCGGAAACTCCATTTACTTTTATATCATCTTATTTTGAAACTAATACACTTAATGATGTAGATGCAATAAAATACGATATTGCTAATAATAAAACAATTAGAACAAATAAAGCAGCAAAAGCATATTTTACTAAAAATGGAGTATCAGCAATTGCTTCAGTTGAATATTCTGCATCTATATTTTCTTTAGATTATTTAAAAGTATTATCAAATCAAATTATAAAAAATCAATCAACAACTGGTTCTGCTAGTTCACCAATATTATTTCAAAGTGGTGTTACACAATCTGTATTGACAGGATTTAATAATGGAACTAATGCTGGAGTTTCTGCTTCTATATATGTAGTTAATTCTTTAATAAATACTATTAAAGCTACTATTGAATCTCCTGTGTTTGTTGAGCAAGAAGCTGTAAGATTGGTTACAAACGTAACAATTCCGCCAGCAGATTCACTTTCACCGGTAGTTTCTGGTAAATTAGTATTAGAAGAAACATATGGTTTTATAGTATCCGGCTCAACTGAATTAACTGTGGTTCTTTCTTTGTTAGAAAGTGCGAATGAATAACAATAATATCATTGATTGATATTTATAAGGGATTCTCTATATTTATAACAAAGCTGGGAAAGTAACGCATGGCAATAAGTAATTTATTAACAGGAAGGGTAAGAGTAGTATCCCCAAAAAATGTAACCGCAGACAGATATCAGTTTCTTGACCCATCTCAAGCGGAGCCGAATTTTGGTGTACCATCATTTTCAGCCTCTCTTTATGATAATCCAGCTATTCTTGTATCAGATAGTGAAGGAAATAGAGGATTTATACAATTTGCACCAACTGCTAAACAAATAGCATCTGGTTCGGCAACTGCATCAATTTCCCCAAATTTAGGATTACAAGTAAATACAAATACATCAATTCAAGGAAATTTATATGTAAGAGATTCTATATATGCGGAGCAATTAATATTATCCTATATTTCATCATCTGTAATATATTCATCCGGTTCAAATAAATTTGGTGATGATATATCCGATGTACAGCAAATAACTGGTTCTCTAAATATTAGTGGAAGTGTTAGAATAACTGGTTCACTTAAAGCACAACAAATAACAGCTTCTATATCTGGTTCATTTACTGGAGATGGTGGTGGTTTATTTAATATTCCTCGGTCAGCATTTAGTGGAGATGCATTTAGAATAGCTAGTGGTAGTGTAACTGCATCGGTAACTCCGGATTATGGTTTCAAAGTTGAATCGGCATTACGTGGTTCTGAATTTACTGGTAGTGTTAGAATAACTGGTAGTATATCAGCATCTTTATTTACTGGAGATGGTGGTGGATTATTTAATTTACCTGCATTAACAGCAACATTAATAGCTAGTGGTTCTACAACGGCATCTATTGCACCAAATACTGGATTAGTTGTAAATACATTTTCAACTTTTCAATTTCCGGTATCAGCATCAATGTTTAGTGGTAGTGGTAAAGGATTATTTGATATTCCTCGTTCAGCAATTACTGAAGATTCTGTAAGAATTTCTAGTGGTAGTGTAACCGCATCCGTATCACCTAATTTTGGATTTGTAGTTCAATCTAAATTAGTAGGTTCTCAAATTACTGGTAGTTTATTTGTAACTGGTAATATTGAATTAGGTGTTGGTACATATTATAGTGGTAGTGGTAAATATTTATTTGATATACCTCGTTCGGCTTTAACTCCGGATGCTTTAGTAGCAACATTAATAGGTAGTGCTAGTGTAACCGCATCAACATCTCCTGATTTTGGATTTAGAGTGATATCAGCACAAAGTGGTTCAAGTTTTACTGGTAGCTTATTTGTAAGTGGTGGAATAGAAATAAATTCTGGTTCATCTTACTCCGGTAGTGGAGCTAGATTATTTGATATTCCTGTAAAGGCATTAAAGGATTTAGACCTTACTAAAATTAGTAGTGGTTCTGCAACTGCATCTATTTCTCCCGATTATGGATTTAGAGTTAATACATTTTCTACATTTAGTGGTAGTGTAATAATATCAGCATCAGCACAATATTATCCATCCGAATCAATAAATACTGTATTTAATGTAACTTATCCTGGAGGAACTGATTGGTCATTTACTGGAGCAGCTAGTGGATTTAATCCAACATTAACATTAGTAAGAGGTATAGAATATATATTCAACGTAAATACCAGCGGACATCCATTTCAAATAAAATCAATAAATTCAATTGGTAATGTAAATCTTTATAGTACTGGTGTAACCAATAATGGGGAGCAAGTAGGTGTAATTAAATTTTTAGTACCAGCTGGTGCACCAAATACACTTTACTATAATGACCAATTTGCTGGTTCAATGTTTGGAACTATTAATATAGTTGATGGATTATTGCAGAAAGGTACTGGTGTAGTTATAACGGGTAGTTTGAGTGTAAGTGATTCAATAAGAGCAAAAGAATTTACAGGTTCATTTAGTGGTTCATTTATCCAAGGTGATGGTAGTGGATTATTTAATATTCCAAGAGCAGCTTTAAGTGGTGATACATTTAGAATAGCAAGTGGTAGTGTAACTGCATCGGTAACTCCGGATTATGGATTTAAAGTAGTTTCAATAGATAGTGGTTCTCAATTTAGCGGCTCCGTAAGTATTAGTGGGTCTTTATATGTTAGAGATTTAATTTCAGCACAACAAATTAGTGGGTCTTCTATATCTGGTTCTTTTCAGGGTGATGGTAGTAGATTAACTGGTATAAATGTTCCGCCTCAAGTAGCAACAAAAATTGTTTCTGGTTCGGTAACTGCATCGGTTTCACCTGATACTGGATTTGTTGTTACATCTATACAATATGGTTCTACTTTTAGTGGAAGTATTGGTTTAAGTGGAAGTTTATTTGTAAATGGAAATATTTCAATTACGTCTGGTTCATCTTACTCTGGTAGTGGTGATAAATTATTTAATATACCAAGAGCAGCTCTAACACCTGATGCACTATTATCTACTGAAATTAAAAGTGGAAGTGTGACAGCATCTGTTAGTCCTGATTTTGGATTTAGAGTTCAATCGGCAGCTAGTGGTTCTCAATTTACTGGTTCTTTATTTGTTAGCGGTGGTATATCAATAGCAAGTGGCTCTGCATATTCTGGTAGTGGTAGATTATTATTTGATATTCCATTATCAGCAATAGCACAATTAGACCTTTCTAAAATTTTCTCTGGTTCTGCAACGGCATCAATTTCTCCCAATAGAGGATTTGAAGTATTTGCTGCAATATCTAATTTTTCTGGATCTGTATCAGCATCAGTATTTAGCGGTAGTGGTAAAGGATTATTTGATATTCCACAGTCTGCATTATCATCAGAAGTATTTAGAGTAGCTAGTGGTAGTGTAACAGCATCTGTTTCTCCTGATGATGGATTTAGAGTAATATCAATAAATAATGGTTCTCAATTCAGCGGTAGTTTATTTGTAAGTGGTGGTTACATTAGAGTTGAGACTGGTTCATTCTTTAGTGGTAGTGGAGCTGGATTAAGTAATATTCCTCGTTCAGCATTAACACCTGATGCATTACTAAGTACATTAATATCTAGTGGTAGTGTAACAGCATCTGTAAGTCCAAATAATGGATTTATTGTAACATCAGCAGCTAGTGGTTCTCAATTTACAGGTTCTTTATTTGTAACTGGCGGATATGTTAGAGTTGCAACTGGTTCGTTCTTTAGTGGTAGTGGTGCTGGATTATCTGATATTCCTGAATCTGCTCTATCATTTAAAATTAATAGAATTGCAAGCGGTTCTGCAACTGCATCTATTTCTCCTGATTATGGATTAAGAGTAAATACGTTTTCTACAATTAGTGGAAGTTTTATTGCATCATCATCGGCAAGACAAATACCTCAATATGATATAGATAAAGTTTTTACGGTAACTAAT
>Ga0114962_10003829_pt1 | contig 12128 bp, 33 predicted proteins | sample C_130820_MF_Meta_FD_87017 | JGI IMG/M metagenome (GOLD analysis project Ga0114962, IMG submission 87017) | Freshwater microbial communities from Lake Croche, Canada to study carbon cycling - C_130820_MF_MetaG | ecosystem: Environmental > Aquatic > Freshwater > Lake | place: Lake Croche, Canada... | reverse complement strand
CATCCAGGACCATTCAACATTCTAGGCTCTTCAAAGGCTGGAGTAGTTGAACGTACGATGGTTGATCTTAGACATCACTCAGAGATATTTGACTTAATGGGATTTGAACCAAGTGTGTATAATAAAATCAATATACATGTTGGTGCTGCTTACAAAGACAAGTATGCTGTATTACAAGAATGGTGTAAGAATTATGAAAGACTTGATGAGCGTACTAAGAAGAGAATAACATTAGAAAATGATGACTCTATTAATAAGTTTTCTATTAAAGACTTATATGACTTTGCATATAGTAAGGTTGGAGTTCCTCTGGTTTTTGACTATCATCATCACACATTTAACACAGGTGATCTTAGCGAAGAGAGTGCATTAAAATTAGCGATGTCTACTTGGCCTACCAATATAACACCTGTAGTGCATTATTCTGAGAGTAAGCGGATAAATGAAGGGTTAAATGTTAAGCTAACAGCTCATTCAGATTATATAAACAAGTTACCAGAGCTATATGATTGTATTGTAGATGTAATGGTTGAGGCAAAAATGAAAGAAAAAGCTATTTTACCTTTCTTGACACATCGTTTTCGATAGACAAGCTATATTTATAACAAAGATTATATTATGAATATAGATTACATAAAAAAAGAGAGATATGATGTTTTAAGTAGAAAAATTAATAACGATAAAGTGTTTAGAGATTTTTTAATTATCAAAACACAATTTCTTCCTAATGACGTAAGCAACGTATGTAGAATATGGCACATTAAGAATAATGTAATTGAGATTCCTAAATGTACTCATTGTGGATCCCAAACAACATTCTCAATCATGGCTGGATCACGTAAAGGATATAAAAGGTTCTGCAACCACTCATGTCAAATGACATTTTTAAATTTAAGTAGAGGAGAGGAAGATACAAAACTAAGAAATGAAAAGATAGAAAAAACCTGTCTTGAGCGATATGGAGTTCAACATTTTCAATCATTAAATTATATTAAAGATAAAAAAAAGAAAACCTATCAAGATAGATATGGTGAAGATAATCCTTCAAAATTAGATTGGGTTAAGGATAAGAAAAAACAAACGACTATTAATAATTATGGCGTAGAGAATCCTTCACAATCATCTATCGTTCATGCCAAGAAGAGTCTTCATGCAAAAAACAAACAAATTATCAGTGAGTGTGGTAAAGAGTTTAATCTGGAGGGTTACGAGCCAATAGCTTTAAAAGAGTTGCTAATACAGCATACTGCGGACGATATATTGCATCGTGAGGAGATAACAAAATTAATAGGATTATTAAAGTATCAATTTAATAATAAGACGAGTCTGTATCATCCTGATTTTTATGTAAAGTCTCAGAATAAAGTTATTGAAGTAAAGAGTGAATATTGGTTTAATAGAGATTTTGAGAAAAATTTAGCAAAGAAAGCTGCTTGTTTAAATTATGGTTTTGTATTTGAGTTTTGGATTTATGAAAATAAGAATTTAACAAAATTAATTTTATAAATGTTGCAATATCGTAAAAAAAATAGTATATTAAGTTAATATGAATAAAGAATTAATTTTTGGAAATGAAAATGAACTTCCATTTCCTCCAGGAACCCTTACTATAACACAACCTAATTATGTAGGATGTTATAAAATAGGTGGTGAACAAGGATTACATTTCTATCTTGCAACTAAACCAAACTGGTTTCACAGAAAAATGATGAAGTTGTGTTTAGGATGGGAATGGGTAAATAATAAACAAAAAACAAAATAAAATGAGAGATTACGACAACAATTTAAAAGTACCTGAACCATGTATGGAATACAGACCAACCAACCAACAAGTATTACAAGAATACGAAATTAAACTTCAATTCTTAAGTAGAGGATGTGTTGTTCATGTAGGGTGTAAAAATATAGCATTTGAAACAGTAGAATCAGCTATGAAAGAAGTAAATGAGTATGTAAACAATACTTATGAAACTCAACAAAAGTGGAGAAAATTATTAGAAATCTAAAAACAAAATAAAAACAAACAATTATGAATACAAAGTATTTCGCAGTAACAATTAAAATTAAAAGAGAAGATGATAAAGGTAAACTTAAGACAGTTACTGAACGTCATTTAGTAGATGCATTAACAGTAACAGAAGCAGAAGCTCGTGTTGTTAAGTTTATGGAACAATTTGGAGAAGAGTTTACTATCTCATCTGCAACAGAAAGTCGTATCATTCAATTAATCACTCCATTAGAAACTGCAGACGTTTATGGCAAGTAATAGTAATTACACTCATATGTACAAAAATCCAGCTATTGTTCATCAGATTGAGACTGAGTATCCAGAAACAACTACAGAGTATATGAAGATAGTGATGGAAAGTTATGAAACCTTTTGCTTAAAACAATCTAACTATGGACCATCAAACATATCGGTTGGAACAAGTGTTAGGTCTGAGGATGATATTAAATTATCACTTTCAGGATTGTTTTTTAGATTAAATGACAAAATTTCTAGAATAAAACAGTTAGTAGTGTTAGGAAAACAGGACAATGTTGGAGAAGCAGTTGACGATACTTTTCAAGATCTTGGAGTATATGCAATAATTGCTCAAATAGTTAAAAGAGGTAAGTGGGGTAAATAATGCTTCTGAGAATCAGATAGTTATATAACTGCTTGAGACTCAGAGGATTAGTTTTTCATAAAAAGTAGCATATTTAAAGTAATGGTTGTACCTTTACATTTATAAACAACTAAAAGTATACAAATATGAAAAATTGCACAGTTTGTGGATCACAGATTCCAGAAGGCCGATTAAAAGCAGTACCAAATGCTCAGACATGCGTAGAACACTCAAATGCAACAAGATTTGCAGCTAACATCGTATCATACGGTAATGCTGAAGCAGGTGAGTTGAATCAAGAAGTTGAGATCATACGTAATGAGAGTACAATGAGAGAATTAAATCAATATAAATCACAACAAGGCAGATATCAATAGCAATGGCAGACGATAGACACGAAGCATATAGAGAATTATTTACTACATCAGAACTGAATAAGCTGTTTAAAAAATACAAAGACAAACACTCTGTAGCGTCTATCACATACGATTTACTAAGGTTACAACGAGCACATCCTGATTGGACCATAGATACTGTCATTGCAGAGACAAAGAAGTATTTGAATGGAAATTGAGTATAAGATTACAAGCATAGAACCTGTATATGAGTTTGATAGTGTAACAGGAGGTTACTTTAATATAAAGTATGGTTACACTGATACAGACACATTTAAGCTAAGCTTTGTACCGTTTTTAGATAGTAAAATAAGAGACAGTGATGAACTCTTTATGTACTTGAAAAAAACATCTGCTGATAAAACTGTGTCACATGCCATATACGATTTATATGACTTGGGATTTCCAGTAGATGAGTGGGTTGATACATATATGGAGGAGGCAAAGAATAACCTTAGTGCTGATATATTTAATAAGCTGATTCAATTTTACAACTTCATGAGAGATTTCAACAGTCCTTCAGGAAGTTTAGACTAATTTAAAACAACAGTTACATGACACTACCAGAAAAAGTTACAAGTTTAACACATCCTACTATTGTACAAACTACAGGCAAACGATACGTCATATACTCAGGAGGAGGTAATGGTGGATGGTTTGAAGTAGATGATAAGTTTACAATTGAAGATGCACTAAGCAGATGGGAACCATTACAAGTGGGTCCTAAAGAAGAAAAACCAACTACATCAACAACTTGGCAAGTACCTAACAGTAAGAAGAATGGCTTTTATGCTGTTACTTCAGATATTACTGGATGGAAGTGTAATTGTCAAGGGTATTCATACAGAAGAGATTGTAGACATATACAAGAAACTAAAGCAAAATTAAATTAAGATGGGATCATTTTCAGACATTATAAGCTGTCCAGTATGTGGAAGCGAAGCACACAACGAAGTCTTTTATAAGACAGGTGAAGAGTTCATCATATGTGGTGAATGTGGCTACAATAGAAAGTTCTTTATAGCTAACTTAGAAGATATGGACAAAGCTCAAGAAGGTGAGTTTGAATGGACACCTGACTTTCAAGTAGAAGAGATCTTTGGATGTGGCTCATACAAGCTAAGAGGCAAAGGATCATCATCCTATGAGTGTGGTAGCTTTGTACAAGAGGAAAGTGAAGGAGAGTTTATTAAGTTGGTAGAAGAACAGAAAGATAACTTGGAGCATGCTGAATATACTACATACAAGAATAACGAATTAATAAAAACAATACTAATTCAAGGCGAATTAGAAACTTACAACTAAAAACAAATATTATGGCAAAGGGAAAGAATTGGAAAATGAGAGTATCGTGTTTACAAGAATGGATTAAGTCTTCATTAAAGAGCAATGTGATTGAGGTAAAACCAACACAAGAAAAGTACGTACGTTTTAAAAAGCACTAGTAATGGCTAAGAAGAAAGAAGTGATTGCAAAACCTGTAGAAACTAAGTTTGTTAGAGTATATGAGTGTAGTGAGATGATTTCGACTTGGACTTATGATTACAAAAAGCATCCAGTAATTGGGTTGATGAGCGTTGAAACTCATTACAAGAATATACCAGATCCTCCTAAAAAGAAGAAATATGGTAAAAAAGTTGCTAAACCGAATTTAGTTTAGTAAGTTTAAATAGTCAGGTGGCGAAATTGGTAGACGCTAAGAGTTTCTTTAATGAGGTGGTCTTAGAGTAGCTGACACACTTAGATATAACAAGGTAACTACTCATACAGGTTCGAATCCTGTCCTGACTACAATAGAGTGTGGGTTCTTTGACATAAAAACAAAAAGATAACGATATGGAAACAACTATGTATTTCATTTTTGGTATGCTTACGATCATTGCAATTGCTTTCGCAGTTGTGATTGTTGTTGGTATAGTGAAGATAAACAAACAACAAAAAACAGTAGAAGAATTAAATGAACGTATTAAAGGACTTCACTTAGATCATTCTCAACAATTTGATAACGTATATAGAAATATAGACCAAACGCAGAATGAATTGTATCGACAGATTAATGAATCACGTCAAGCTGCATCATCTAATATAGAGAATGTATATAGAGATGTGAGTAATAATTTTATAGATGCATTAACACAATCAAAGTCATATACTGATTCACGTATTGATAAACTAATAGACACTTACTTTGAAGTAGAAAGTGTTAAAAAACAAGTAATTAAAGGATAAAACTAATCGTTAGAGAACCCACACTCTTTTTAAATTTAAAACAAACACGCTATGAATAAAATCGCATTATGGTGGAAGTACAAAGGACGTTACTTTCACAAAGACTTTATACAAGGGACAAAAAACATTATTAAATGGTTTCCAGTTATATGGAAGGATAGAGACTACAGTAATGGCTACATATACGATGTCCTCCAGTTTAAATTAGAAAAGCAAGCTAAGTATATTGCTAAGCATGATAGGCATACTTTAGCTCAGAGAGATGCTGAGATCATGATGACTTGTGTGAGACTGATTGATAAGGTTCGAGAGGACTATTATGATATTGAATATGCAGATTATCACAACACAAATCATAATTGGATTGAGTGTGAAGAGAAGGATGAGAATGGAGAAAAGTTGTATGAATTACAAATAGAAGCACTTTCTGAAAGATTTAGTGAGTATTTTGCAAAGTATCCTTTACAGTATAAGAAAGCTCTTGACCCAAAAACACATTGGTATTATACAGATAAGAATGATAAAACTATAGCAATGTGGATAGGTAATGAAAATCAGAGAAGAGCACAAACTCTACTCTTTAAAATAATGGATAACAATATAACACGTTGGTGGGACTAATGGATGAGAAGATACCTAAAATAGAAAAGAAGCTCGAGGACTATGATAAGTTGTTAGAGGATGGCGTGATTGATGACCAAGTAGTTGCAACCGTAATGGGTGAATTGGATGGCATCATGTCCGAATTAGAAACAATATTACAGGATAAGTTAAATAATTTAGAAGAAGAATAGTATGGAAGATAAAGAACTAATCATAAAAGCGATAGCTGAAAGAATTAAAGAGGAGCAAAAGAAACATGAGCGTAATAACCCTGATTGGTATGAAGTTGCTGCAAGAAAGATTTATGCTACTTATGATATAAAACTAAAACAAGAATAACATGGAACTAATAAAATGGAAATACAAACCTTCAAATAATTGTCCAGTACAAGCAGAAGGTTACTTTATGAATTACTACTTTTACTTTAGATCAAGAGGTGATCAAGCAACAATAGAGTTTAGTAAGACAGAAGCAGGATGGGATAATGATTTAATACATGCTAGGTATCTTTTACTGAGAACTAGAAGACTATACACAGCTGGGTGGTTACCTAAATGGAAGTGTAGAGTATTAATTTGGGTAGGATGTTTTAGATTCATGCTTAAACAAAACAAAGATAAAACAATATAAAATTATGAATAAAGAAGAAGCAAAAGACGAGTTAATCAAAGTATTACACTCTCAAGTGATAGGTTTATCAATGATGTCCAAAATAGAATTAGGTGATGATGTAATTGCTGAGATCAAACGATTACAAGATATTATACACGCTCCATTTTAGTTATGAGCAAATTAGATAAATCTACAGCACAACTATTTAAAGAATATTGTGATAAAGTAGATAAAGCTACAAAAACAAATAAAGGATCTTTCTTAGTATGTTCACAAGAATTAGCAAACGTTTTAATTAAGTTATGAAAAAGAGAATTACATTTATAAGCGATACACATAATAAACATAATCAAATTACCAACGATTTACCTGGTGGTGATATACTTTGTCATAGTGGTGACATATCCTCTATGGGTTATAGATGGGAGATAGAATCTTTCTGTAAGTGGTTTGATAACATTGATAACTACGATCATAAAATATTCATTGCTGGTAATCACGATTGGGGATTTCAAAACAATCATAAAGAAGTAATGGAAATAGTTAGTTCGTATAAAACAATTAAGTATCTTCAAGATAGCTTTATCATTTGTGATGGAATAAAGATATATGGTTCTCCTTGGCAACCTGAATTTCATAATTGGGCTTTCAACTTACCAAAGAATGGTGATGCTTTGAGAGCTACTTGGGATTTGATTCCAGCTGATACCGATATCTTATTAACACATGGTCCTGCTTTTGGCATACTTGATGATGTTGATGGACGAAGAGGTGATCATTTAGGTTGTGAGTTGCTAATTAAGCGAATACAAATGATTAAGCCAAAAATACATAGCTGTGGTCATATACATTCTGGTAATGGTTATTATAATAATGGTCACACTCATTTTATCAATGCAGCAGTACTGGGAGAAAGATACACCTATGACTACATTCCACTCACTATTGACTGGGATCTAGCAACTAATGAATTAGTAAAAGTATAATTTCATTAAAAATAATGGCTCTGATAATCAGGTAGTTACATAACTATCTGATACTCAGTGCAATAGATTTATGTAAAAATTAACATATCGTTCATAAATGTTGTACCTTTACTAAAACAAATACATTAAACTATGGGACACACTATTTACGGTAGGTACGGCAAAGTACCACGAAACTCGCAGCAACAGATCGTTGACTACTTAGAAACCACTGATTGTGCAACTGAAAGAGACATACAGGAGGATGTATGGAGCTATTACAGGTATACAAACGATAAAGGAGAATCTAATAAGAAATATGCTGATATACTGCGAAGAGCTTTGTATAGTGGAAAGATTAAACGCATGAGAGTGCAGATTAAAGGACAAGACAGTCGTAAGTACTGGTATTATTCATTAAATAAATAAGAACATATGAGAGCGATAAAAATATTAAGCGGAATTGCAACAGTAACATCGGTTATATCCTTTGTATTAGCGTGTGATGATAGAGATTTTACTGAAGCAGTAGCTTGGTTCATTGTAATGATATATTACACAAAAGATTTTATTGATAACCTTATAAACGATAAGTAATATGAAACACACACAAGGAGAATATCCAGCTTCAGTAGAAGAAAGAATCAACATTGCTATGGAATCAATCATGCGATTCTATGAGGAAGATGAGATTGATATGACTAATCCAGATCATGTAGAACTACTAAGAGAGACAGTAGCAGAAGTTATCTTTAATCAATGGCTAACTGGAGACACAGATGAAATGCCATTTGATATAGATAAGCTAATATTAGTAATGAAGATCTCAGCTGCTAAATGCACATTGCACGACTTGCAAATGAAAGGTTTAGTAGATCAAATAGAGGATGGTGATGGCACTGAATATGTGTTTTTAACAGATAAAGGTAAATCGGTAATGGGCTTGCAAGAGCTATTAACAATTAATTTAAACTAACATGGAAACTATTATAAACAAAGATGCAAGAGTATCTAAGTACTTTGATGGGAGAGTGTGTATTGATGAAGGAGTATGGATGGTATTCGAGCGTGTAATGAACTATGACGATACAAATTGTGATGCTATCACTTGTAAGTTTATAGTTAGCTCAACAGAAACAACAACTTTATTAGGTACATACTTCAACAATTACTGGTATTCACCTTGTACAAATAATGCTGATATAATGTGGAAACATGTTAAGAACAATAAATCAAAGGTGATGCGTATAATAAAGTCGTTAAAAGTGCCTGTACAGGAATTTGCACCGTTTGTGTTGGAGTGGAAGTGCTTGAGACGAAGATTCACATTAAATTCACTAAAGGTACGCAGACAACTAATTAAAACAATTCATAACAAATAAAAACAAATATCATGATAACAAAGGAAAAATTAAAGCAAACAGGTAAAGAAGTGTTAAATGCACTATTAGTCATTATAGTAGTGACAGCAGCTTACTTAATAGGTAAACACAGTCACAAATGGTTTGATAGTAAGGAAAAAAAGAATCCATACTCTCAGGTTTACAGTACAAATGAAGTATCAATTGCTGTAAATGAGTCTAACGATTTATTGCTGATAACTAAGAAGTCAGGTGATTATGTGGTGTATTCGGACTCAGTAGGGTTAGCTATCTTTAAGTTATATGCTAACAAAATGTACTCTAATATTAACGAAAACGTGAAATAATGAAAAATAAGATAAAGATACTAACACTTATCGTGTTAGGAATACTAACAGCGATACTAATACAATCATTCAATTCAGTAAGTTGTGATGATGGTAGTATAAGCATTCGTAAGGAGATTCAATCAACTGATCCTCCTTGTCTTCAGGTATATTATTATATTGAACAATATGCAGATACATTTGATATTCCGAAAAAATATGCGTATGGTGTAGCTAATGCTGAGACTGGATACAGAGGTCCATTTCACTGGAAGTATAAACATAATCAGACATCAAGTGCTTCAGCTTGTGGTCCAATGCAGATAATGTTATCAACAGCGAGATGGGTTAATGATGATGAAGTAAGTAGTAAGAAGTTGCGTACTGATATAGAATATAATGTGAGAACTTCAATGAAGTATTTACGTATGTTACATGATAAGTATGGTGATTGGAAGATAGTAATGGGATACTATAATACAGGACATCCTAAAGTAAATGAGTATGCATTAAAAGTTTGTAGTTATAAACCAGATTGGTCAAAGTAATATGAAAGGTAAATTAAGAAAATCTGACGGTAGTTGGGTGATAGATTATTTAGTTGAGAGTGAAAATCCAAACGCTGTTTGGACACTAAAAACTATTGATTTACATCCAGATGATGTTAAACAAATAGAAGAAGATTCCAAGATATTTGATAATATTGAAGCTAGAATTGCTGCTTATCCTGAAGTAGACTTTGATATTAGAATATGTGTACCTTCATTTGATCCAGATTTAGTTACAGGAGAAACAATATCATTTACTGCAAGTACATATGCTAAAATTAGAAGTACAAAGAATAGAGAGCATTTTTTATCTAAAGAAACATTAGACGAATTATTTGCAGCACACGACCCTGATGACTTTATAGATGAAGACTCTGAGGATTGGGAAAGAGCTTCATTAGAAGATTATAAAGATGAAGAACTACTAATTAAATTAGAAGAATGGGATCATACATGTGATGATGGTTGTTGCTATAATTATGGTACTAACATATACATAAATGGAGAATATCTTGAAGATGAAGATGGAACTAGTCAAAGTCAATTACTTACAGCAGTACTAAACAAATTAGGTTATAAAAACGTACAAGTAGAATACAAATAATGAATCTAAAAACACTACTGATAGGAATGATATTTGGACTTATAGCTCAAGTACTAACATTCTTTCAACTACAAGGACAAATAAAATACGAATGGTTTAAAAACCATTACTGGGCAATAGTGTTAATGGGTATTCCTATATCAATGGCATTTATGTATTCAGTAAAGAATATGATAATAGCATTTGATGGTCAAATGTGGCCTTCAAGATTGATTGGGTTTAGTATAGGATCAATATCTTTTACTTATTTAAGCTATATCATATTCAATGAACCTATCACATTAAAAACATTAGTGTGCTTGGGATTAGCAGTTATAATATTATTAATACAATTATTTTGGAAATGAAAAATAAAGGAACATTACTTTGGTTAGATGATATCAGAGATCCATTAGAAGATAGTTGGTTGGTATTCAGTCCTATTACTTCAACTGAGATAGTATGGGTTAAGTCATACAACCAGTTTGTTAATTGGATTAAAGAGAATGGTTTACCTGAAGCAATATGTTTCGATCATGATTTAGGAATGGAAGTAGCTTTGGAGGCACGAAGTAAAGGTATGTCTAAGAGAAAGTCAAGGTTACTAAAGCAAGAAGAAAAGACAGGATACGATTGTGCTAAATGGTTAGTAGATTATTGTATGGACGATTATGATCACCCATTACCACTTTACAACATACAATCAGCTAATCCAGTTGGTAAAGCGAATATAGATGGTTTATTAAAAAGTTACATTAGATACATAAATACAAAATGACAAAGACACCAATGCAAGAATGGTCTGAATGGTTAGAAGCTTATGAGTATGAGCTCCCATTAGAACTACAAGTGAAAGCTAAAGAGCTAATAAAATTAGAAGAAGAATCGATGAAGGATGTCTTTGATTATGGAATGATAACTGGGCTTAGAATGTCTCAGGGAAAATCTGTTAAGTATAAGTCAGCTGATGAATGGTTTAAAGGAGAATATAAACAATAACAATATGAACAGAGCAATAATAACAATAGTAATAATAGTGTCAGCATTGATACTATCAGTCGCATGTGATAAGAAGACAAGCGACAAACCAACAACATATCCAGTAACACCTCATACAAGTGTAACTGAAGTAATGATAGATGGTTGTGAGTATCTATACTCCACAGCTACAAATGGAGTAATACTAACACATAAAGGAAATTGTACTAATCATAAAAACAAATAGATATGGGAAAGATGCTTTATTATACGTGGATAGGAATAAGCATAGCAATAGGATTACCAATAGTAATACTAATATTGTTTAGTAGTTGGATACACGATCAGTATCAAAAATTAACTTGTAAAAACGGTAAATGTAAAATGGAAAGAAAGATAAAAAAGAAAAGTAAAAAGAAGCTACTCACACTATGGGTAGGGTTTCTTATTGGTGTATTAAGTACATTAGGAATATTAGTATTAACAAATCATTTAAAGTAATATGAGTAAGATACCACAAGACAAATACAATGCTAACTTAGTAGTAGCAAAAGAATATAAGTCAAAGTATAACTTAGAGAGACTAGATGATGGTTTCATACAAGTAGGAAGATGGAAAGTAGAATATATTGAATGGACTAATGAAGGACATTACAAAAGCAAACACGATGAGATCAAAGTAGGAAGATCACTTATCTTAGATAATGGTTGGACGACAACTCCAATCAAGGAGATAGTAGAAGAAAGAGAAGGATACATTAAGTTTAAAACACAGAACAGTACTTACGAATTAACAGAGCTATAATATGAAAAGCAAAGAAGAAATAGAACAGTTAGCTGAACAAGATTTTAAGTTTTGGCAAGATTGCGGTCATTATGAATTAGCTGATTTAAAAAGTATAGATTACTATTATGATG
>Ga0114962_10003827_pt1 | contig 12129 bp, 7 predicted proteins | sample C_130820_MF_Meta_FD_87017 | JGI IMG/M metagenome (GOLD analysis project Ga0114962, IMG submission 87017) | Freshwater microbial communities from Lake Croche, Canada to study carbon cycling - C_130820_MF_MetaG | ecosystem: Environmental > Aquatic > Freshwater > Lake | place: Lake Croche, Canada... | reverse complement strand
TATATCAAAGATGTAAATATGTAGTGGAAGAAATTGCTCGTGTGCAATTAGCCGTGCAGGATTTAGAGAAGGGCGATATGCAGGCCTTTGGAAAGAAAATGTTTGCAACACATGAAGGATTATCCAAATTATATGAAGTGAGTTGCCCTGAATTAGACTTCTTAGTAGCGGAAGTATCTAATAATAAAAATGTTTTAGGCGCTAGAATGATGGGAGGGGGTTTTGGAGGTTGCACTATTAATATAATAAAAAAATCGGCAGTAGAAGAAATAACAAAAGAATTGACTGCCCACTATGCTAAAGCTATGCATAAAGAATTAGCTGTTTATAGTACAAGTATTGAAGCGGGCACGCATTTAGTTTTATAAAAATAATTTTTTTAAATAGGTAAACATAAAAAAACCAGCTCTTTTTTCAAAAGCTGGTTTTTTGTATTCAAATAATTATTGAATAATTAAATAGTCATTGTGTTAATACCAAGAACCATTGATGGTTTCATCTCCATTCGCATTATTATTGGCGATTCTTCTTTTTTGATTCTTTCTATGTATGAATGTAGTAACAAACATTAAAGGAATAAAAATAAAGGTTAATGGAGGAATACCTAAAATGCTAATCCACTTGCCACCAAAATGACGGCGCATGGGGCGGCGTAAACGCTCAGCAATAATATACATAGCAGGTACAATGAATAAGGTCATGAAAAAGGCGAAGGCCAATCCATAAATAATGGTCCAACTTAATGGCTTCCAGAAAGCAACGTTATCACCCCCAAAGAAAATATGTGGGTTTAACTCACTAAATAAAGTCACGAAGTTGATATTGAATCCAATTGCAATTGGTAAGAAACCTAAGATAGCTGCAAGGGCTGTCAATAGTACTGGAATAATTCTTGTCTTTCCTGCTTGAATCACGGCCTCTTTTGTTTTATAGCCTCTCGATCTTAACTCATCGGCAAATTCAATCACTAGTATTCCATTTTTTACCACAATACCTGCAAGCCCTACAATACCAAGTCCTGTCATTACCCCAGAAACTTTCATTCCAAATATAGAGAAGCCTAAAAGCACACCTATTATACTAAATAAAATTTCAGTTAAGATAATCACCGATTTAGAAATAGAGTTGAACTGTAATACGAGTGTAAACAGAATTAACATCAAAGCAATGATAAGTGCCTTTCCTAAAAATGCTACTGTTTCTAATTGTTGTTCGTTCTCACCTGTTTGTTTAACAGTTACCCCTTCAGAAATTCCTTTGAAATTACCAATGTATTGAGCAATGACTGCGTTTACTGCAGTAGGGTTATACCCTTGATCTAATTTAACATTAGATCTTAATTGAATTAATCTTTTTTGATTTTTTCTATTAATGCTACCAAAGGTATTCGTTGGCTCTACTTTTACTAGTGAACTTATAGGAATATTTTTTACCATACCACCTGCAGCCATATCTCTAAAAGATAAACGCATGTTTAAAAGATCTACTAGATTATTTCTTTGTAATTCTTCATTTCTTAATTGAATCTTGTATTCATCCTTACCATCTTTAATTTTAGAAACTTCTTTACCAAATAAGGCCGTACGAATTTGCATACCTACTTGCGCACTACTTACCCCTTCAATTAAAGCGCGGTCTCTATCAATGGTTAAGGTTAATTCAGGATTCACTAAATCAACATCCATCTTTAATCCATCAATACCTGGAATTTGCGCAGCGTCTAAATAATTCTTTAAACCCACTGCTGTTTTCACTAATTTATCAAAATCATCTCCTTGCACTTCAATATTCACTGGAGGCTCGGTAGGCGGCCCACTTGATTCTTGTGTTACTGTAAACTCTGCACCTGGAATGCCTTTCATCTCTGCACGAATCGCATCTAAATAAGGCTCTGTTGATTTACCATGGCGTTTTTCATATTCCACAAAGTTAATTTGCACACGACCTAGTTCTGATCTAGTACTTCTATCACCACGCATAGGGTCACCTGCACCTACTGCCACATTGGTAATAATACTTTCCACTAGTGGATTCTTTTTATTATTATCCATTTCTAAAGCCTTCGCTACTTTATGCTCTACTATTTTAGTAATAGAGTCGGTATAGTTTACCTTACTACCCACAGGTAATTTTAAATATACATATACTTGGTTAGGATCTCCCTTTGGGAAAAATTCTATACCCACTCTGCCGGTACTAATGCTAATGCCAAAAAACACGAAAGAAAATATTAATAAAACAAAAGTGCCTATTAATAATTTCACTGGTCTCCAACCATTTAAGGCACGACGTAAAATTCTTTCATAAGCCTCCATTAATTTAGGAAGCGTATTGGTTTGAAACTTTTCAATTAAATCGGTAATAAAATATTTATTAGCTACTACCAATATCATAAAGAAGATTAATAAATTACCCAAGAAGGTAAAGCCCATTAAGTCTAATAAAATACCTATAGCAATAGGAATCCAGAAACCTTTTTTCTTAAACATGGCCGACTTAGGCTCCTCAGATTTTACTTCTTCATGATTCATGAAATCAACTGCAAACACAGGGTTCATGATAAAGGCCACTACTAAGGAAGCTGCTAAAGTAAATATTAATATAGCTGGTAGGTAAATCATAAACTTACCAATAATACCAGGCCAGAATAATAAAGGGAAGAAAGGCGCTAATGTAGTAATGGTACCTGCTAATACAGGAACAAAAACCTCACCAGCCGCCATTTTAGCAGAAGTGGTAGCTGTTAATTTTCCTTTGCCTTGTACAAAAATACGGTGTGTGTTTTCTATCACTACAATGGCATCATCTACTATAATACCCAGTCCAAATAAGAGAGCAAATAAAACCATGAAGTTTAAAGTAATATGCGAGCCTACTAATACGTCACCAGCAGGTAACAATACAAAGGCCACAAACATACTCAAGGGTACAGATAAGGCCACAAAGAAGGCATTCGTTACACCCATGAAGAACATTAATACCACAAGTACTAAAATAAAACCAATCACAATAGAGTTTACTAAGTCTGTAAAAGAACTTTTCGTTCTAATACTTGTATCGCCTGAAATAACGACATTCACATCTTTCGGTAAATCATTCGCTATCGCATCCTCTACAATTTTCTTTACCGCATCGGTAGTGGCAATTAAGTTTTCACCATTACGCTTAACAATATTTAAGGTAAGTACATTCTTACCATTTAAACGAGCATAACTTTCATTTTTCTTCACTGTATCTTTAATAGAAGCTACATCTCTTAAATAAATAGGAGCACCATTGGTATTACGCACAATAATATTAGCAATATCGTTCGCATTTTTTAATTGACCTTTTAATTGTAGGTTACGATTCATTGTACCTACTTCTAATAAACCACCCGATAAATCAAGGTTCTCTCTTTGAATAGCAGCACTAATATCATCGAATGTGATGCCCGAGCTTTGCATTCTATAATTATCTACATTAATTTGAAATTCTCTTTCCGGCGCACCCACTAAATCAATTCTATTCACCTGTGAAATACTTTCCAATTTATCTTTTAAATCGTCTGCATATTTTTTTAATTGAACCGGACTATAGTTACCACTAATGTTCACATACATAATAGGCATGTCACTAATGTTTAACTCAATAACTCTAGGTTGTTGTGTTAAATCAGTAGGTAGGTCAGACTTCGCTTTGTCCACAGCATCTTTCACTTTCTGCAAAGCAATTTCTGGTTTTACATCTGTGCTAAATTCTACGGTAATAGCAGAAAAATCTTGTTGAGAAGTAGAGGTAAATTTGCTAATTTTTACACCACTAATACTCTTGATTTGTTTTTCAATAGGACGCGTTACTAAGTTTTCTATATCCTTAGGGGAGTTACCTACATATACTGTTTGCACGAATATATTAGGAATGACTACTTCTGGAAAATTCTCTTTAGGAAGTGTAAGGAATTGATAAATTCCCCCTAAACTAAGAAACAACATCACTAAATAAATAGTGGTCTTATTGGTAATAGCCCAAGAAGTAGGTTTAAACTCTTTGAACTTTTCTTTTATATTTTTTATTGTCGACATAAGAATCAATTAATCTTTTTAGTGGAAATTATTTATCTGTTGTGGTAATATTTTGGCCATCAAATAGTGTTTGATATCCTTCTGTGATCACATTATCACCTGCTACTAATCCTGCTAAAATTTCAATATTATTACCATAGTATTGTCCTACAGTTACTGCTTTTTTACGCGCCAATAGTTTTCCATTTTCCATCACAGCTACATAAATAAATTTACCCTTCTCATCGTTTTGTAATAAATTAATAGGAGCACTAATGGCATTCTTTTTTTCGTAGTCCTTAATTTTTACTTGTACTAATTGGTTAGGGCGAAAATTTTTATCAGTGGGTAATTTAGCTTCTACATAAAAACTTCTACTAAGTGGGTCAATTACATTACCCACTACCGATAATTTAGCGTCAATTATTTTTTGAATATCTGGAAAGTTTAAACTTGCTTCGGTACCTACTTTAACCCTTCCTGCATAATTTTCAGGAATCATAGTGGTCAACTTTAAATGAGCGGTGTTCACCACTTTTATTTGACCAGGACCCATAAAAAGCTCACCCACTTTCACATTCACTTCCTCTGCCACGCCATCTACATCGCTATAAACACTTGTATAAGCTAGTTGATCACGCACCATTCCTAGTTGCTCTGTGGCGGCCTTTAATTGACTAGCCAAGGCTTCTGCATTTGTTTTAGCAGTTAATAATTGTATTTCACTACCAATATTTTGATCCCATAAATTCTTTTGTTTCTCATACACCGATTTAGCTAATGCGGCCTGAGATTTTAACGTTTCAATATTTTGAGCAGCAGCAGCGGCACTTTGTTTAATTAAGCTATTGTCCAATTGTAATAGTAATTGACCTTTTCTAACTAGGTCACCTCTTTTTACAAATAAGCCTTTTACTTGTCCTCCACCTGCACGAGGTGTTACAAAAGAAACGCTTTCAGACTCTACCTTTCCTTGTAGCTCAATATAATGGGTGAAATCTTGCGTAGTTAAAGGTGTTACGGCTACTAGTATTGCCTTTGCTGTTTCTGCGCCACCTGCTTTTGCAATTTCATTTTCAAGCGAAGCAATTTTTGCATTTAAACTAAGGCTTTCTTTTTTCAAGCTAGCTAAACTTGCTTTTTGCTTTTCTAAACTAGTTCCACCACCACCGCAGGCAATGGTGAATACAATTAAAGTACTTGTTAAGACGGTAGAGATATGTTTCATTATTGTTATTTTAATATTTATGGATTGATGAGGGTTTTATAATTTTCCAGTGGCTTTTAATAAATCCACTTTAGCAATTAAAGCAGCGTATAAAGCATTCATGAAATTATTTTGTGCACTTACTAAGTCGGCTTGTGCAGCAGATATTTCTGTATTAGAACCTGTACCTGCTTCAAATTTCTTTTTAGTTTGTTGATATACATTTTCAGCTAATTGCATATTCTTTTTTTGAAATTGCACAGTAGCTACAGATGACATATAATTTAATTTGGCTTGTGTGATTTCATTGTCAATATTGTTTTTTAAAGCAACAATTTGATTATCAATTTGCTTTAATTCAATCTTAGTTCTTTTCACTCTTGCTTCTCTAGCAAAGCCATTGAATAAAGGAAGGTTCACGTTTAAGCTTAATAAAGAAGTAGTAAACCAGTTGCCTCCTTCAAAAAAATCAAATGTAGAACGTTGCGCATTTTTAGAATAAGCCCCAGACATACTAACTGTAGGCAAATAACTTAATTGATAACGTTTCACATTATAATCAGTTAACTTTCTTACAGCATTTACATATTGATAATCTTTTCTTACGCCATATTGAAAATCGTTCTCTACTAATACATCATTGCTTAAGCTTTGCTCATTAATGACTTCCGTTAATTCAAGACTATCTTTTACCGGCATACCCATTAACATTTTTAAGCCCATAAAACCAATGGCTACAGCATTATTCGCTTTAATTTTTTCGGTTTGTAAATTATTTAATTGAACACTTACTTTATCTACATCTAATTTTTCTGCAAAACCATTCTTGTACATAATTTGCGCATCGTGGGCTAGTTTGTTTAAGCGCTCAATATTGGCATCTAAAATATTTAACTGTGTTTTACTGGCCGATAGTTGATAGTATATTTTATAAATATTGGCTTTAATAGCTTCTTCGGTGACAGCAGCATTTTTTCTTTGCATGTCTAAAGAAGTTTCACGTGCTTGAAGGGCTACAAAAACTTGACCATCAAAAAGTAATTGTGAAAAATTTGCACCATAATTAGCGTTGAATTTTGTTCCAAATTGTACTGGAATAAAAGTACCTGCTGGGCCGCCAAATATTTGAGCGGGCAATAAGGAAGTAGGTATTTTTAAATAATCGGTACCACTTACATTGGTTGCAATACTAGGATAAGCTGCTGCACCAATTTCTCTGTTGGTTTGCACTTGTACATCAATGGCTAATAAAGAATTTTTTACTTGTACATTATTTTTTTGTGCAAAGGCTACACAATCATTCAATGAAAAAGAATGCAAGGGTTTATTTTCTGTTTGCGCATTAAGTAGTTGGCTTTGAACAATAATAACTAGGAGGAGTAATATATATTTCATTTTATTTATTTATTAAGAGGGAGTTATTGTTATTGTGATTTATTGTAGAAGTTATTTTGTATTCGTCCATTAATTTATGTCCTTCTAATGTGGCTACACCGTATACAAAGTGCTCTATAATTTGTAAGTTTACTTTTAGCATATCAAATTTGGAAGGATGAAATACATGTATATTAAATGGAATCAAACTTGTCTCTAATCTGTATTTAGAAAGAATGGTTACATCTACATCTTTTCTATATAAACCCTCTGCAATACCTTTTTCTAAATTTGCACTAATCATAGAAAAAATAAAATCGTCCTTATGTTTTTTAATTTTCTCAAAAGCCAAGGGATAATATTTTTCAATTTCAAATAAAGCAAGCGGATTCATTCTATTAAACATTTCCTGAATCACATTCATTAATAAGAAAATTTCATGCACTGCATTATCCGCAGCTTCCATGCTTTGATTACATATTAAGGCATGGTTGGCTAGTTCAAATTCCACCACCGAGCTTACCAAGGCATCTTTATCTTTAAAATACTGGTAAATGGTCTTTTTGCTTATGCCTAATTGAGTGGCCAAGTCATCCATGGTGACATGTTTGACCCCAGTTTGGAACATCAATTCGCGTGCTTTATTGAGAATTCTATCTTGCATAGCTTGTTTTGAAGGCGCAAAACTACGGAAACTTTTATGGTTTTCTAAGTTTCCAAGCTTATTTTTTTATTATTTATGCCGAATGGCAAAATTGTTTGAAATTTGAGCCTTAATACTAGTCCAAATGCCCAATATCAGGCGTCAATTATTCAAGCAAAAATTACTTACTGCCCTAGCACAGCGTTTTTTTCAAGGGGTCATTGTGCTGGCACCCATTGGGGTTACTATTTGGGTAGTAGTAAGTTTATTTAATTGGGTCGATAATATATTACCTAACCTACTCAACTTTATTTTTCCTCAACAATTTGCTATAGTCAATGGACAAATACCTAAAGTTACAGGGCTTGGTTTTTTGGTAGCCATTGCTCTTGTTTTAGTAGTAGGTTGGTTGTCTTCATTATTTTTTGTAGAAAGAGTCATGTCCATCTTTGATAAGATTTTAGAAAGAACACCGGGCGTGAAAATTATTTATTCTTCGGTGAAAGATTTTTTAGAAGCCTTTGCTGGTAATAAGAAAAAATTTGATAAGCCCGTTTTAGTTTGTATTGATGCAGAAGATATTTGGAGAATAGGATTTATTACACAAGAAAGCTGTGAACATTTAGGATTAAAAGATCATGTCACTGTTTATGTGCCACACTCTTATGCGATATCAGGTATATCTTTTATTATACCATTATCCAAAACTAGAAAATTACCAAAACATATTAACGCTGCAGAAGCAATGAAATATGCTATTTCAGGGGGTGTAACTACAGTTGACGAGCTTACATCAAATAAAGAAGCTGATACTAAAATAAACTAATATTTAATTTACACCATCATAATGCAATTGCACAATTTTAATTCAGGTCCTTCTATTTTACCAAAAGAAGTTTTAGAACAAGCAGCAGCGGCTATTCATAATTTTAATAATACAGGTTTATCTATTTTAGAAATAGGACATCGTACTTCTCATTTTGTAGAAGTGGTTACAGAAGCACAAACTATTGTAAAAAGATTAATGGGTTTAGACGATACTTATGAAGTTTTATTTTTACAAGGGGGTGCCACTATGCAGTTCATGCAAGTGCCCATGAATTTGTTAGATGAAAATGGGTTAGCCGCTATTTGTGATAATGGTGTATGGGGCAATAAAGCAGTGAAAGAAGCTAGTTTATTTGGACCTGTAAAAGTTGTATCAGATACATCTGATAAAAAACATACTTATATAAATAAAGCATTAGATATTCCTACTAGCGCCACTTATTTACATATTACCACTAACAATACAGTAGAGGGAACCCAATGGCATAGCTATCCTCAGACTAATACCTTACTTATTGGAGATATGAGTTCTGATATATTTTGCAGGCCTACTAATTTTAAACAATTTGATTTAATCTATGCGGGCGCACAAAAAAATATGGGTGCTGCAGGGGTTACCATGGTGGTGGTTAAAAAAGATATTTTAGGAAAAATCGATAGAAAAATTCCCGCAATCCTTGATTACAGAAAACATATTGAAGCAGGTTCTTTATTAAATACACCTCCAGTTTTTTCTATATATGTAAGTTTATTAACCCTGCGTTGGATAGAAGCGCAAGGTGGCCTAGCAGCGATGGAAAAATTAAATTTAGCAAAAGCTAATTTATTATACAATACCATTGATAGTTCAACTGCCTTTCATTGCCCCATTGCCAAAGAAGATAGAAGCATAATGAATGCTGTTTTCTTTTTAACAGATAGTTCCAAAGAAGAAGCATTTTTAGCCCTTTGTAAAAAAGAAGGAATGATTGGTGTAAAAGGATACAGAACAGTAGGAGGCATTCGAGTGAGCATGTATAATGCCATGCCTTATTCAAGTGTAGAAGCTTTCTGTAACTTGATGAAATCATTCGCTGAAAAAATTTAATTTTCAACAAAAAGAACGAACTTCGCGGCCATGGCAAAAATAAGTCCCTTTGAAGCATTAAGACCTCAGCCTCAACTAGCAAAACAAGTTGCTAGCAAACCATACGATGTATTAAATAGTGCAGAAGCAAAAATAGAAGCAGTAGGTAATGCTTACTCTTTTTTGCATATTACAAAAAGTGAAATTGGTTTACCAGAAAATACAGATGTACATAGTCAAGAAGTATATCAATTGGCTTTAGAAAATTTAAATGCATTTATTCAAAGAGATGTTTTATTTAAAGAGTCAAAGCCTTGTTATTATATTTATCAACTCATTATGGATGGCCGTGCACAAACAGGTTTAGTTTGCGTAAGTAGTATTGATGATTATAATAATGATATTATTAAAAAGCATGAGTTCACGCGTCCTGAAAAAGAATTAGATAGAATTAATCATATCAAGACTTCTGGCGCACAAACGGGCAATGTATTTTTAGCTTACCGCAACCAAGCAAGTATTGATACTATTATAGACAAATGGAAGACCACTAAAAACCCAGTCTACGATTTTACTGCAGAGGATGGTATTCAACATACTGTATGGGCTGTTAGTGATGAAACCATCATTGATCAAATCACAAACTTGTTTGCAACGGAAGTGCCTTGCACTTATATCGCAGATGGTCATCATAGAGCTGCCTCTGCTGCTAAAGTAAAATTAGCCATTAGTGAAGAAGCGGTAAAGCCAGGTGATGATGCAAAAAAAGTATCTGATTATTTTTTAACGACTTTATTTCCCTCTAATCAATTAGCCATCCTAGATTACAACCGTCTGGTAAAAGATTTAAACGGATTATCTACTACTGCATTTATAGCAGCGCTTGAACAGGATTTTACAATTCAAAAAGAAGAGTCGGCTTTCAAACCTACAGCACTGCATAGTTTTGGAATGTACCTTGAAAACAATTGGTATCAATTAACGGCGAAGCCAGGTATATTTTCTTCTGATCCAATTGGAGTATTAGACGTAACTATTTTATCTAATTCCATTTTATCAAAAGTTTTAGGCATACACGATCAAAGAACAGATAAAAGAATTGATTTTGTAGGCGGCATAAGAGGTTTAGCAGAACTTGAAAAAAGAGTGAACAGTGGTGAGATGGCTGTGGCTTTTAGTTTGTATCCTGTAACCATCGATCAACTATTTAATATAGCCGACGCCGGCGAAGTCATGCCTCCAAAAAGCACTTGGTTTGAGCCAAAACTAAGAGACGGTTTACTTACTCATTTGATTTACTAGTATTTATATAAATAAGTAGAAGCTAGTTTAATAATATTGCTAGGTCTACTATTAAATCTATCAGATATTATCATCTTTTTCTTTCTATTTCATAGGCTAATTTCTTTTTTTTCTGCCCGTATTTTAGTATTTTGTTACACAATAATGCTTGCCTTATGGAATCTAAAAGACTCTTTGATTGTATAGAACATCAGTTAACAAAATTTCCTCAGGAAGTTATGTTGGCTGGAAAAGAGAACGGTGGATGGAGAACCTACTCCACAGCTGAAGTGGCTTCAAAAGTGAATGCTTTGAGCGCCGGTTTATTAAGCCTTGGCTTATCAGGAAATGATTTTACGCCAGAGGGATCAGATAAAATTGCTATCATTAGCAACAATAGACCAGAATGGTTGATGGCCGATATGGCCACGCAACAAATTGGTGTCATCTGGGTACCAGTGTATCCTACCACCAATCCATTAGAATTGACTTTTATTTTGAATGACGCATCGGTACAATATATGTTTGCGAGCAATCAAGATTTATATAATAAAGTAATGTCTATTAAAGACAAAGTACCTTGTTTAAAAGAGGTCTACACTTTTGATCATATCGCAGGTGCAAAGCATTGGAGTGAATTGTGCTTACAGGATGCAGATTTATTGCAACAAGTGGATGTGATTAAAAAAACAATTCCAGTAGAACAGGTGGCTACTTTTATTTATACTTCTGGAACGACTGGTACACCAAAGGGTGTAATGTTAACGCATCATAATATTTACTTCAATTTACAAGCGGGTAAAAAAAGTTTTCCTTTCCCAGATTCACCCAATCAAAAAGTATTGAGCTTTTTGCCATTGAATCATATTTTTGAAAAAGTGGCTTCTTATATTTATTTGTATAGCGGTATGAGTATCTACTATGCAGAATCCATGGAAACCATTGGCGAAAACTTAAAAGAAATTGCACCAGACGGATTCTCTACTGTACCAAGATTATTAGAAAAAGTTTTTGAAAAAATTATGATGAAGGGTGAAGAGTTAACTGGCCTTAAACGTAAATTATTTTTCTGGGCTGTTGCTTTAGGAGAACAGTATGATAATTTAAATCCAGGGTCGGCATGGTATCAATTTCAATTGAAGCTTGCTAATAAAATTATATTTAGCAAGTGGAGAGAAGGATTAGGCGGTAATGTAAAATTCATTGTTACAGGTGGTGCGGCATGTCAGGTAAAACTACTTCGCATTTTTAATGCAGCACAAATACCAGTGTATGAAGGATATGGTCCAACCGAGAACAGTCCTATTATTAGTATTAATTTTAGAGCACCTGGTGGTATGAAGTTTGGAACAGTGGGTATGCCAATTGAAGGTGTTGAAATGAAATTGGAAGCAGATGGAGAAATTTGTGTAGCAGGACCAAGTGTGATGAAGGGTTATTATAAATTACCAGAACTAACTGCTGAAACAGTTATCAATGGCTGGTTACATACAGGAGATATTGGTGAAATTATTGATGGCAAGTATTTAAAAATTACAGATCGTAAAAAAGAATTGTTTAAAACAAGTGGCGGTAAATACGTTGCACCACAACCAATCGAAAACAAGATGAAAGAAAGTCCTTTCATCGAACAAATTGTTTTAATTGGAGACAATAAAAAAATGGTGACTGCCTTGGTTGTACCAAG
>Ga0114962_10003821_pt1 | contig 12139 bp, 10 predicted proteins | sample C_130820_MF_Meta_FD_87017 | JGI IMG/M metagenome (GOLD analysis project Ga0114962, IMG submission 87017) | Freshwater microbial communities from Lake Croche, Canada to study carbon cycling - C_130820_MF_MetaG | ecosystem: Environmental > Aquatic > Freshwater > Lake | place: Lake Croche, Canada... | reverse complement strand
CACACATTGGAAATTATGGTGTAATTAGGGAAGGAGAAGCCGAATCTGACCAAGTCCAAATTGCAGGAATGGTTTGTAATGAATTTGCTAGTGTGCATTCAAGAGCCACTTCTGATGGATCTCTTCAAGATTATTTAGCTAACGCCGGAATCGTTGGAATTTCTGGAATAGATACACGAGCTTTAGTGCGTCAAATTCGAACGAAAGGTGTAATGAATTGCCTGATTTCTTCAGAAATTTTTGATTTGGAGGAATTAAAAATAGAACTATCAAAAATTCCTTCCATGGAAGGACTTGAATTATCTTCGCAGGTGTGTACCCAAGAACCCTATTTCCTAGGAAATGAAAATGCTCCTCACCGCGTGGCTGTATTAGATTTAGGAGTAAAAAGAAGTATTTTATCTAATCTGACTGATCGAGGTTGTTACCTAAAAGTGTTTCCAGCGAAAACGTCTTTTGATGAAATTTCAAAATGGAATCCGGATGGTTATTTTGTATCGAACGGCCCTGGTGATCCAGCCGTGATGCCCTATGCCGTTGAAACAGTTTCCAGTTTTTTAGAAAGTGATAAACCCGTTTTTGGTATTTGTTTAGGACATCAAATTTTAGCTCAAGTTTGCGGATTAAGAACCTATAAAATGCACAATGGCCATCGAGGCCTAAACCATCCAGTAAAGAATTTAGTGACAGGACTTTCAGAAATTACTTCTCAAAATCATGGATTTGCCGTGATGATGGATGAATTAATGGGAAGTTCAAGAGCGGAATTAACACACGTCAATTTAAATGACAAAACGGTAGAGGGCCTACAAGTGAATGGGAAAAAAGCATTCTCAGTCCAACACCACCCTGAAGCTTCCCCTGGACCACACGATTCTCGTTATTTATTCGACCAGTTTGTTCGTTTATTCTAACAAACCAAAATGAAATAAATAGCTCTTAGAAAGTTTTGGGATATAGGTTAGTTGGCATACCCAAACAAATGATTTTCTTTAATTTGCTTTGCAACGGAGGCAGGAACCATTTTTTCCCAATCTCCATTGCCATTTTGAATCATACCTAAAACGTTATCAGTACGTATGGTCATCAATTTCTCATCGTATTTTTGGATGTCTTCCAACTTCTCATTGTCCTTTAAATAGGTCAATAAGCCTGCTAAATGCGGTTCAGTTTTAAACGTATTTAAATGAATAATTTCACCTTGTTCATTTAAAGTAGGGTATAAATAAAGTTTTATTTTTTGGCCAAATAAACTTGCAAAAGCACTAATAATACCTCCAGGCAAGTCTTTATAATGCGTCTCGTCAAAAATATATTCTAAATTTGGCATACCCATAATAAGTGCCATTCGTAATTTGGTAAATTGGCTCAAATAGGCAACTAATTTGAAATATTCGTGGAAGTTAGAAATTAAAACCGTTTGGCCTAAAGAACATAAAATATCCACTCGGTCTAAAAAGTCTTTTTCATTGATATGGTTTGTCCCATCTTCCAAATTCCGAAGCGTTAATTCAGATAGAATACAAATTTTATCATCATCCACATCTGCTTCATTTTCAAACTGCTTAACTCCTTTTTTAAGCATGTCTAAGAAAATATTTGTTACAGGCCTAAATCTGCCTCGTATGGCAACAATATGCTTTTTCGAAAGTGCATCATAAGGTTGCATCACATTCCCATCAGGCCCAAAAACAGCCGCTTGCGCGTAGCCATGTTTGACGAGGTATAAAGACATTAATCGATTATCTACATCTTTAAAATCGGGACCCTCAAATCGAATCATGTCGATCTCAATCCGGTCTGTTGACAAATCGTCCAATAAGGATAGAAGCAAGGTCTCTGGGTTATTATGATGCGTGTAACAACCATAAATTAAATTTACGCCTATGATTCCTAGTGCTTGCTGTTGTAAAATATTATCATTGTCCAGCATTTTCACATGAATCACCACATCATTAAAAGCGCCATTGGGTTTTAACTGAAACCTTAGCCCAATCCAGCCGTGGCTTTCATTCGTTTTTTTGTAATTCAATGCTGAAACCGTATCTGCGAAGGCGAAAAATCTCTTTTCATCTGCCGATTCAGTTAACCGAACATTTAATAATTTGTACTCGCGGTTCAGCATTTTCATTAAACGCGTCTCACACACATATTTGCCTGAGGCTTCTTCCCCATAAATGGCATCCGAAAAGGCCATGTCGTAGGCAGAAATTGTTTTGGCGATTGTGCCGGATGCTCCCCCTGCTTTAAAAAAATTAGCAGCGACATCCTGCCCTGCGCCAATTTCAGCGAAGGAACCATAAACACTAAGATCTAAATTGATTTTTAATGCTTTTTGTTTGGTACCAATGGATTTAACTCTAGATGTCATTGATGAATATGTTTTGTATTTGTACTAAGGCGCAATGCAATTTAAAAAATTAAATCTTTAATTGTTGACAATTCTTGTAAAAATACAAATCTTATTTCTTTTTAGGCCAAAGCTTATATTTATGATACAAGGTCAAACCAGCCATTGGCGCCTCAGAAATGTGTCCCAATTTTAGTTTGTGAGTATTCAAAACTCTTTTTAAAATATCGGAATAATAGAATGCGACTGAGCCCGTAAAATGAATAGGGTATTCATATGCCTGGGTGTATTTTAAAATATATAAGGAGCAAAATTGTTGGAATGACTGCTCGATTAATTGATAACAAAAGGCTTCTCGGCGATGCTGAAATATAAATTTGGAAAAACTGCCGAACCAACGATTTGGGAATTCTCCCTGATAAGCTTTTTCTAAAACGTCTAACCTATTGAGTTCCCCAAACCTAGCGATGAAACTTTTCCTTAGTTCTTCAGGCATTTCTTTATGCAAATAGCTAAGAATAAGCATCTTGCCTAAATGTCCCCCACTTCCTTCATCGCCGAGCCAAAAACCTAAGGGTGGAATTTGCTCAATGATTTTTTGACCGTCGTAAAAACCTGAGTTGGAACCCGTGCCTAAAATACAGGCAATTCCTTTTTCATCCCCACAACTCGCCTTTGCGGCAGCCATCAAATCATTTTCAATTTGCAGTTTGGCCCCCAGGATGTTTCTGGATAAAAATTCCCGGATGATTTCTGATTGTTCATCTCCTGTAATGCCGGTGCCGTAATAGTATACTTGGTCTATTTTTTTGTCTACTAACCATTTAGATACATCATTTTGCGAGGAGATGATTTCGCTTGCCGACTGGTAATAGGGGTTTATACCAGCTGAAAAAAGTGAATCATAAGGGGTATCAGGTTTGTCAATAAACCTCCATTCTGTTTTCGTGGATCCACTTTCAATGAGTAGTAACATGCTATTTTAGTTGGCCTATAGGTTCAAATTTTTCGAATACTTTGGCTGAATGAGGCGCATCAATAAGTTCCTCAGTTAAATCTTGTCCAGCCCAATGTTCATAATGTTTGCCATTTTTCCAGAGCTTGGATGTGGTCATATCAAAAATCTTTCCCTCAAAGGCTACCCAAATTTCAGGTCTGTCCTGGCCATTTCGTAAAGCTAATTGTGATTTAGTATAATAGGGCAAAGTATTTTCCAAGGTAAAATTTATCAAGCACGAAGCTAAATAAAATCATTGAAAGACCATTTTTTTAATAAAGATTTTTAATTTTACACGAATTAAACAAGTTTTAATAATATGAAAAAGTACATCTTATTTTTAAGCTTTTTCGCATCCCTAGTTTTGGGTGCCTGTAGCTCAAAAAGTGACCCAACACCTGTAACTCCTACGCCAGTTACACCAACCCCGGTAGCTCCTACTGTTGCTGATTTGATTAAAAAAGTATGGTCGGCAAATGCAGTTTCTTGGGATGGCGTGCTTCAATATACCAAAGGAGGTACAACTAATTTAGTCGCCGGATATTCACAATTTAAATTGGATTTAAGCATTGCTGGGTCTGTGACTTTAACGGAATTTGATGGCAAAAAATTTACAGGCAGTTATTCATTGTCTTCAGATAATAAAAAACTAAGTTTAACAGGTTTGACGAGCTCAGATGGGGCGCCGTCAGGAACCAATGGTACTTTAGAATTAACCATTAGCGGAACACCTACGGCAACAAACTTAGCTTTAGAGACCACTACAGCTTACATCAAAGCGACCAATAAAAAGGTGGCTTTGACTCTAGTAAATCCTTAAAAAAAATGCTTTAACGGGAGCCGTCTGTAAAAAGACGGCTCTTTTTTATTATATGGAAAAAAGAACTGAAATTGGAAGTGTTGGCGAATTTGGATTGATTAATCGAATTGCTAAGCCATTTTCATCACATCAATCTTGGACTAAGGTGGGTATTGGCGATGATGCTTCTGTGTTAGATGCGGAGGGTATGGAAGTGGTTTCCACCATTGAATTACTAATTGAAGGAGTTCATTTTGATTTATCCTACTCTCCATTGCCTCATTTGGGTTATAAAATAGTTAGTTTGGCGCTTTCTGATATAGCCGCTATGAATGCTAAACCTACTCAAATTTCGATAGGTTTAGGTTTAAGTAATCGTTTTTCGGTGGAGGCTGTCGAGGAATTGTACACCGGTATCCAACAGGCTTGTGAGGAATATAAAGTCGATTTAGTAGGCGGAGATACTACAGCCTCACCTCAAGGATTAATTATTTCAATAGCTGCATTAGGATTAGTCGACGCAAAAAACCTAACCAAAAGGTCCGGAGCTAAGCCAAACGATGTGATTTGTGTATCGGGAGATTTGGGAGGAGCGCTGATGGGTTTGCAATCATTGGAAAGAGAGAAGCAAGTATATTTGGCTAACCCGACCATGCAGCCAGAATTGGATGGTAAAAGTTATGTGGTATTACGCCAATTAAAACCTGTGGCAAGATTTGATATCATTCATGAATTGGCTGAGTTGGGGGTGGTGCCAACATCCATGATCGATTGTTCCGATGGATTAGCATCTGAGATTATTCATTTATGCAATGCCTCGAATACGGGAGCAAGAATTTTTGAGAAAAATATCCCTATTGACGACGAAACCTATTTATCGGCGACCGAATTTAATTTAAGTCCTTTGACCGCGGCATTAAATGGTGGTGAAGATTATGAATTAGTATTTACGGTTTCTCAAAAAGATTACGAGAAAGTGGAGAAAATAGCCGATATCACGGCGATAGGCTATATGACCGACGTGAAGCATGAGCGGGTTCTGGTCATGAAGTCGGACCAAATTGTGGATTTAACTGCGCCTGGATTTGGCGAAAATTAAAAAATGGCTGTAGCAATTATGCAACCTTATTTTTTTCCTTATTTGGGCTATTTCCAATTAGTCCAAGCGGTTGATCATTTTGTCTTTTATGATGATGTCATGTTTATTAAAAAAGGCTGGATTAATCGGAATCGAATTTTATTGCAGGGGAACGAATTTTTATTTACCATTCCACTAGAAAAACAAAGTCAAAATAAAACGATCAGGGAATCAACCGTGTCTTGGGGGAAAGAATTTCCTGATAAATTCATGAACCAATTAGATTCTGCCTATAAAAAAGCGCCAAATTACCTTCAGGTTAAGGAACTGGTCGAACAAGTGCTACATAGGAAATTTGAGAATTTAGCAGATTTAGCAAGTGAAAGCATTCAAGCTACTTGGGCCTACCTTGGTTTAGAGAAAAAATTCTATCATAGCTCTGAATTAGGAGTCTCAGCCGATTTAGGCCGAGCAGAACGCTTGATAGAAATTACAAAATTTCTTGGACAATCTAGCTATATAAATGCTTTTAATGGCCAAGAATTATACGAAAAAGGTTTTTTCAAATCGAATGGAATTGAATTGCATTTTTTAAAACCTAACTTGATTCCCTACTTTCAAGGAAATTCAAAATCGTTTATAAATGGACTTTCCATGATTGATGTTTTGATGTGGAATAAAAAGGATGAGGTCGTACAATGGCTTGGAGATTCCGAGTTAATTTGATTAATGATTCTCCGTTTAATAAATTTTGATATCATTTTATGAATATATTGGTAACTTTGTAGCTTGAATTAAATCAGATTTAAAACAGTCAATGACTCAATCTTTATTCATTCGTCGTTATTCAAATCGATTCTTGTCTAGGTGGTTAGTACTTGCCATAGATGTTATTATTGCCATTTTCTCTTTTCTAACAGCTACTGCTTTACGGTTTAACTTCAGATATGAAGAATTACACGTAGACGTTTTTATTTACCACTTCTTGTTCCTCTTGAGCATTCGTTTTATCACCTTTTTATACTTTAAGACTTATTCAGGGATTATTCGCCATACGAGTATTGAAGATGCGGTTTTAATTTTAAAAACAATCTTTACGGGTACGATGGTGGCGGCAATGATTTCGCTGGCTATTCGATATTTCTTACAGGTGGAAACATTGATTTATGTGCCAATTTCCATCTTAGTTATTGATTTTTTTATTTGTTTATTTTTGATGGTGAGTCTTCGATTCATGGTTAAAAAGTTTTATGAATCGTTTATTAATGAATTTAAACCAGCCGTTGGGGTATTAATTTATGGAGCGGGTTATTCGGGTTTATTGACTAAAAATGTCATTCAGAATGACCGAGGAATAAATTATCAAGTACTTGGATTCATTGACGATAATGAATCTAAAGTTGGCAAAACCATTGAAGGAATTCGAGTCTTTAATTTAGCGGAAGCATTAGATAAGTTCGTAGATACCTATGAAGGACTTCAGGTCATTATGGCCATAAAAAACATTAATATACAGGCGAAAAGGAAAATTTCTGATGTGTTTTTGGACCGGGGTGTTGTGGTTAAAACATTGCCTCCGGTAGACAAATGGGTTGGAGGGGAGTTTGCTATTAATCAGATTCATAATGTTAAAATTGAAGATTTACTTGGTAGGGAGGAGATTCAAATGAACAATAAGTTGATCTCGGAGGAAATGAATAGCAAATCCATTTTGGTTACAGGAGCGGCAGGTTCTATTGGTTCTGAGATTGTGCGCCAATTGATTGCCTATTTTCCTTCTAAAATTATTTTGGTAGACCAAGCAGAATCGGGCCTATTTGATTTAGAATATGAATTAGTTGGCAGAATTCCTTCCAACACAGAGATTGTCGTTAAGGTAGCTGATGTTTCGGATATGAATCGAATGTCCTATATTTTTCGAACGCATAAACCTTACATTGTTTTTCATGCTGCAGCCTATAAGCACGTGCCTTTGATGGAGAAAAACCCCTATGAAGCAGTTAAAATCAATATTTTAGGGACACGAATACTAGCTGATTTAGCAGCCGAAAATGGGGTGGATAAGTTTGTGATGGTCTCAACCGATAAAGCAGTCAATCCCACCAATGTAATGGGGGCTACAAAGCGATTTGCAGAAATGTATACTCAGTCGATGAATCAGTTAGAGGGTATGCATACCAAATTTATTGCAACTCGGTTTGGAAATGTACTAGGTTCAAATGGTTCGGTTATCCCTTTATTTAAAAAGCAAATTGAACGAGGGGGTCCAGTGACTGTCACCCATCCAGATATTACGCGTTATTTTATGACTATTCCTGAAGCATGCGAACTTGTGTTGGAAGCCGCTACTATGGGCGAGGGAGGTGAAGTTTTCGTTTTTGATATGGGTGAATCAGACAAAATTATTAACCTAGCCAAAAAAATGATTACCCTTAGTGGTATGCGTGTAGACCGCGATATCGAAATTAAATTTACAGGTTTACGCCCTGGTGAGAAGTTGTATGAAGAGCTTTTAAGTACGGATGAAAATACATTGCCTACACACCATCCAAAAATTTTAATTGCCAAAGTTAATGTGCCTAGTTATGCATACATGGACATTCAAATGAACCAAATGCAGGAAGTGTTGGTCATGGGAAATAATGATGAACTCGTTTCTAAAATCAAAGAGGTAATCCCTGAATATAAATCAAATAATTCAATATTTGAGAAGTTGGACAAAGTAGCGGTTAACATTAAACGCGGAATTAATTTTTAGTCCAAATTTTTGTAATCCTTACCGACAATAAAGTAAATAAAGGGGCCATGGCAATGTCAATGGTATAATGCACATGTTGGACTAGTAAGCACATAACGAGCAGTACAGTCAAAATTATAGCCAGAATTTTTTCTTTTTTTTGCGGTAAAAAATAACAGGCAAATACCATCGTGGCTGTATGTCCGGAAAAGAATAGGTCTTTTGTGATGGCCATATTTTCCCCATAGATAAATAGGGTTGCCACTGGATCATGTAGGTCGACAATCCCCAAGGGTGGATTTAAGGCTACTAAAAAGATTGTCAAAAAGCGAAAAGCGGTCTCTAAGTTAAAAGCCCAAGCGAACCATACAAAGATCTTAGGTGTTTGTAATAGCCTGATTATTAAGTAAATGACTGTGCAATAAATGATTGAGAAAATTGGGTAAGAAACGTTTTTTGGCGGGATTAGGTCTAATATAAAGTCATTTAAAACAATTCCTTCACGATGTTGAATCCACTGGAAATAGGTTGCTGCCTTCCATGGAAAAATAGAGAAGGAAAGCATGGCCATTAAAAAACTAATTCTGAATGTTGGTTTCTTCCAATCCTCGCTCCATGCCTCAATAATCGAATTTATAAAACCTTTCATTCCACTTTTAGTTATATTTACACGTTGCAAAACTACTAAAATAAAAAACATGATGAATCGTTGGTTTAAAAATGTAAGCTTCGTCTTAAGTATAATACTCGGTTTTGTTCATTTTTCATGCGGAAACGCTACAAATAAAAAAATTAAAAACACAATGGAAGCATCGCAAAGCTCAACTGGGGCAAAATTAGATACGGTAACATTAGGTGCAGGGTGTTTTTGGTGCGTGGAGGCCGTTTATCAGAGACTGAAAGGAGTGAAAAGTGTGACATCTGGGTACATGGGCGGTAAAATGAAAAACCCAAGTTATCGGGATGTTTGCACGGGTCTGACGGGACATGCTGAGGTGTGCCAACTAATCTATGACCCTAAAATTATTTCCTTTGAAACTATTTTGGAGGTGTTTTGGCAAACCCACGATCCGACTACGTTGAATAGACAAGGTGCAGATGCAGGAACTCAATATCGTTCAGCGATATTTTTTCATGATGAAGCTCAAAGGGAATCAGCCATTGCTTGGAAATCAAGATTAAACGCACAAAAAGTTTTCCCAAATCCCATTGTGACAGAAATTAGTAAGGCCTCTGTTTTTTATGTAGCAGAGGATTATCACCAAAATTACTTCAATCAAAACGGGGATCAGCCTTATTGCCAAATAGTCATTAAGCCTAAAATGGATAAGTTTTTGAAAACTTTTAAGGAGAAACTTAATTAAAATCCCCCCTTATCATAAAAACTTCTTCTTCGAGAGATTTTTAATTCTTGGAGTAAAGAAGATTTTACCCGAAGGTCAAACGAATAATTGGACGCGCGGCCGTAAAATGGGCTTGCAATAGGGGTCCAATTGAAATTCAACTCCCAGCAGTGAAGATCTCGATGTACGGACATATTTGTATAGGTAAGTCCGCTGTACTTGAAATCATACCCTGAGCTCATAGAAAATTTCCATTTTTCTGTTAAACTCAAATCTCCTTGGAACGTCAAACCACTAATTTGCTGAGCCGCAGCCAAACCCATTCTGTTTATGCTAAATTGATAACTAAATGAAAACGTCCAAGGGACATTCCAGTCGACATAGTCGCCGATATTACGATTTATTTGATTTAATTGAGCTTCAGAAGCATTTTTGCTGGTCTTCAAATCTTTGGATTTAGCGGGCGCAAACTTTCTCCCAATTGAAAGATTTAGTGCTGTCAGTCTGGCAAGTCCTTCCCCTTGGCTAAACATTAAATCAGGTGTTCTTCTTCCTACATCAAAAAATAAGCGGTCTTTGACGTATAAATAGGGGTCAAAACTACCTCCTATATTAATATCAAATTCACTCAATCTGGAGTTTGCATTGAAATTTAAATTGGATAATGGGAATTCTTTTGCTAGTAAATTATAGCTCCCATTTATTCCAAAATTATCCAGAATTGTTATTTTTTCATTTTGTTTAGTCGCGGTATCCGATTTGGTTTTCAATTTCGCCTCCAAGGTATTTTGAAGTCCAAAACTGATGCTCCCTGATGCACCTCCATAACTCATTTGTCTGGGATCAAAAGTGCTAATCCGCCTAATATCTCCCAGCTGTTCCACTCCTTGATTGTTAATAAATTTACGGTTGTTGATTCTAACATCTTGGTAATATCCGTAGGTCGGGTCTGAATAGTCTGGTGTATAACTTAAGCTAAAACTAGGAGCTATGGTATGTCGGAGCGCCTCTAATCTTCCCTTTTTGAATCGCAAGGTCCCATAAATACGGGTGTTCATGCTCGCTGAAAATGAAATTTGCGAATTGAATTTTGGCAATCCTCCTACCGTATCTATTCTCACAGTCGAATCACTTTTCATGTAGGTATACTTGTAGGAACGTGTATACATGTTTCCAGACCATGATATACCCGGAGTCAAGTTCACATATTTATTTAATTTTAAATTGGGCAATGACAGTGGAATGCTATAATTGAATTTTGTTTGCGCTTTTTCCCAAAGTAGCGGAAAGGTGCTTGCATCTACCGGGATGACTCCGGGAGGTAAATCGCCAACTGTTTTTGGAATGAAAGGTTTCTGAATGATTCCTCTTTGACTATTGGTCTCCCTAGGATATACGTCAAATTCATAACGAGTGTATGGATCAGACACTTGGTTCGTCATACTAATACCTCCAGAAAAATCAAGTCCTAACCTAAATTGGTCTAAAAAATGGTCGCCCAAAGAATTTTTTCTTTTAAACGGTTGAAATTGATTTAGACCAAAATTAAATTCAGTCCCAGCGTCAAATACCCGAGTAGTAGTATTCTGATTAATTCGTAAGCTTATTCCCGTTCTAATGGTTTGACCTATATTTTTGGTGTATTGTACGGACGATCCTATCGTATTAGATAGATATTGTTGGCTATTGTACGTATTGAACTGATTATAGGAATTTGACGCAATATTAACTGAGGCGGAAAAGCTTGAATTTCCTCTACTTTGAGGGCTATGCGACCATTGTAAAGCAAAGTCAGTTCTTTTGGTTGGAGAAAACTCATCCCCGTTGGTATTGCGATTAAAGGCTAAGTTGAAACTACCCGTAAACCTATAGCGCTTATTGTATTGGGAGTTGGCCCCTAAACCCCAACCACCTTTCGAGTAAATCTGGCCCGTAAATCGAACGCCTATATTTTCACTGGCTGCCCAGTAATAACCCCCTTCCCTCAAATAAAATCCTCTCCCAGTAGGTTCTTCCCCATACGTGGGTACGATAATGCCTGATTTCCCCGCTTCTTTGGGTTGGGAATAAGGGAAAAACCCAAAAGGTAACCCTATGGGGAGTGGAATGTCATTAAGTTCAAAGTGAAAGGGTCCTGAAATAATTTCTTTTTTCCCAACCACTTTGATTTTACTTGCTTTAATGTGGAAATGTGGATGGGTTAAATTGCAGGTGGTATAAATCGCATTGCGGATGTAAAGATTGTCCTCCTCGTCTTTTTTGACTGTTTTCCCTTGAACAAATCCCTCACCTTGTTGAGTCACAATGGCTTTGATGGAGGCACGCTTTGATTTGAAATTATAGCGAACTTCTTCCGAGTCGTATTTGTCTTGCCCTTGTGTAAATACCGGAAGTCCTATTATTTTTTTTGTTGACGTGTCCAAGGTGCCTTTGGCAAATACTTCATTTTTTGACCAATCCAACCTGATGTAGTCCGCTTCTAATGCGATATTGCCATATTTTAATTTTGCCCCTCCATATAAATTAACCACTTGCTTATCCGCGTCTAATACCGTCGAGTCAACTGCGGAATAAAAAACGGTCGTTTCTAAATCACTTTTTTTAGCTAATGAGTCCTTTGGATTACTTATTTTTTTGATCGAATCTCCCGAAATAACTCGCTGTGCCTTAACATCCGTTAGGCCAATGAATATTCCCATGCATAGCATGAATAGGTAATATGTGGATTTATTTATCAAATGGAATTTAAAAATTATAATTATCTTTGTTTGTAAAAGATTGACAAAATTACATGATTGCGTGGTACCTAAGTGTATTAATTAAAAAATAATGTTT
>Ga0114962_10003820_pt1 | contig 12139 bp, 13 predicted proteins | sample C_130820_MF_Meta_FD_87017 | JGI IMG/M metagenome (GOLD analysis project Ga0114962, IMG submission 87017) | Freshwater microbial communities from Lake Croche, Canada to study carbon cycling - C_130820_MF_MetaG | ecosystem: Environmental > Aquatic > Freshwater > Lake | place: Lake Croche, Canada... | reverse complement strand
GCTGGAAAAACAACTGACATTGCCAGCGGGTGGCGCTTACCTTTATCACGACCCGTGTCACAGCCCCATGAAGCAGCAAGCCCCTATGAAAACGGTGAAAGCCTTGTTGGGCGAACAAGTGATGGAGAGTAAACGCTGCTGCGGCGAAAGCGGTGGCCTGGCGTATTCACGTCCGGATGTGTCTACCCAAATTCGTTTTCGCAAAGAGCAAGAAATTTTGGCCGGTGAAGCAGCGTTGCGTGAGCAAAACTGGGTTGCCCCCCAAGACAACATCAAAGTCTTGACCAGTTGCCCCAGTTGTTTGATGGGTCTGAACCGCTTCCAAGACGATCTTCAAAACGGTTTGTTAGAGGCTGATTACATCGTCGTCGAAATGGCTCGACACATCTTGGGAGCCAATTGGATGGCAGACTATGTGCGTCTGGCCAATCAAGGCGGCATCGAGCGAGTTTTGGTCTAAGGAGTACAACATGGCAGGACTGACACCCACCACCCCGCAGGCGGTTGATATTGTGTTGCACAGCAAGTCCAAGGTGCTGGAAATTGCTTTTTCAGACGGACAGTGTTTTCGTATTCCTTTCGAATTGATGCGGGTCTACAGCCCCTCAGCCGAAGTGCAGGGTCACGGCCCCGGTCAAGAAGTGTTGCAAACCGGCAAGCGGGAAGTGACCATCATCGCGCTCGAGCCTGTGGGTCACTATGGTGTTCAGCCCCAGTTCAGCGATGGCCACAACAGCGGTATTTTTTCCTGGGACTATTTGCATGGCTTGGGTCTGCGCGAAGCGGAGTTATGGCTTGAATACGATTTACGTTTGAAAGCGGCGGGGGTCGATCGCGACGCCCCTATGGGTTCCGCAGCATCCCACGCTTGTCATAGCCATTGAACACACAGCATGAGCCAAACACATTTCGGTTTTAAAAAGATCAACGAAGAAGACAAGGCACGTCGAGTACGCGGTGTGTTCGATTCGGTCGCCAGTAAATACGATGTCATGAATGACCTGATGTCCATGGGATTGCACCGTGTTTGGAAAGCCTATACCGTGATGGTGGCCCATGTGCGTGCGGGTGACGCCGTCCTCGATATCGCAGGTGGGACAGGTGATATGGCGCAAGCCTTTGCCAAGCAAGCGGGACCACAAGGCGTGGTGGTTCACACCGACATCAACTTGGCTATGCTGCGCCAAGGCCGCGACCGCTTGTTAGATGAGGGACTTATTTTGCCCACTGCGGTGTGCGATGCCGAGGCTTTGCCTTTTCCCAATGCGCATTTCAATGTGGTTTGTGTGTCCTTTGGTTTACGTAACATGACCCACAAAGACCGTGCTTTGGCCGAAATGTCTCGTGTGCTCAAACCGGGGGGCAAGCTTTTGGTGTTGGAATTTTCCAAAGTAGCCCAACCTTTATCTAAGGTCTATGACTGGTATTCCTTTCAAGTCTTGCCGCGACTGGGCAAAATGGTGGCTGGTGACGATGCCAGCTACCGTTATTTGGCTGAATCCATCCGCATGCATCCAGACCAAGCGGCCTTAAAAGCCCTTATGCAGCAAAATGGCTTTGCGCATGTGGACATTCACAACCTTTCCCTTGGGGTGGTGGCCTTGCATGTTGGAATGAAGTGTTGATGCCATTTGCATCGCGGTTTGATTGAAAGCAGTTTATGAAAATGATCTCTTGGGTGTTGAGTATCGTGCTGATGTTGTTCAGTGTGCACGTCGACGCCAAGCGTCTGGGCGGTGGACGATCTGTCGGTCAGCAGTCTGGTCATGTGTCACAGCGTGAAGCCGTTAGGCCTAACCCAGCACCTGGTCAAAATGCAGCGCCTGCACCCGGCAGCCCTGCGCCTGCTGCACCAGCACCTGTTCAACAACCGCAGCGGCGCCCTTGGGGTGCCATGTTGGGCGGCTTGGCTGCTGGTTTAGGCTTGGCCTGGCTTGCGCATTCCTTAGGTTTTGGGGCTGAGTTTGGACAGTTTGTGATGATGGGTCTCATAGCCTTGGGTGTGATGATGCTCATTTCGTGGTTCATGCGCCGTCGCGTTGCAGAACCTGCTGCTTCACCCTATGCCTATGGTGGTGGCGGGACCGCGACTGAGCCTGGTGCCGCCCCGCAGTACAACCCAGCCAAAGTCGGCAACGATGCTTCAGCACGTCCTTGGGAGAACCCAAGCACAAGCATTCCCGTGCAGTCTGCGCCCAACCGAGCCACCGCTCGCATTGGATCGGCTTTGATGGGCAGTGGACAAAATTGGAGTATTCCCGAGGGCTTTGACGTGCAAGGTTTTGTGCAGTCTGCAAAGAACAACTTCATCAGTTTGCAGTCTGCATGGGACCGCGCTGATATACCCGCCTTGCGTGTGATGATGACCGATGGCATGTTGGCTGAAATTCAATCGCAGTTGGCTGAACGCGGCCAACTTGTTTCTGGCCCCAACACCACCGAGGTAGTGATGCTGGAAGCGCAATTGCTGGGTATCGAAGATTTAGGCGAGGGCTACATGGCCAGCGTTGAGTTTTCAGGTTTGATTCGAGAAGAGGCGAATGCGGGCCCCAGCCCTTTTCGCGAAGTCTGGAACATGACAAAGCCCAAGAACGGTGCTATTGGCTGGCTTGTGGCAGGTGTACAGGCTTTGCAATAAGCCACTGAGCGCATGAAACCTTTACCCGCTTTGGCCGATGTGGCCGCCCAATTCAGTTCAATGCTGATGAACTTTCAACCACCTTCGACCTTGGTCGATGAAGTTCAAGACCGCATACTGTTGCTCGTTAACCATGTGTTGCTGCAAGAGCCTGCTGCTGTGTCTCGTTTGCAGCGACAACACAACCGTACCGTGCAAATCGGTTGGCGTCAGATGAAGCTGTCGTGTCGTATCACGCCAGCTGGCTTGTTCGAACGTTTGGCTTTGTCCAGTGAACCCGATTTGTCTTTGCATATTTCCGAAGACTCTCCTTTTTCTTTGCTACAAACCTTGGCGCAAGGCGATAAGCCCAGCATGAAAGTCCAAGGCGATGTGATGCTGGCTGCCGATATCAATTGGCTGGTAGACCATGTGCGTTGGGACATTGAAGAAGACCTCTCTCGCTTGCTGGGCGACGCCATGGCGCACCAATGCGTCGCGCTGGCCAAAAGGGTGTTTGTTGCTTTGAAAGCGTTTTTGCCCCAGCCTTCTGCCAACACCACGGCACACACCCCATGATTCGGATTGACCGAGGCATCTTCATTGTCTGGATTGTGTTGCGCTTCGGACTCGATGAATTGCTGCTCTCGGGCTTTAAGCAGCCTTGGCTCAAAGTCCTCTCACGGGTCCTGACGCTTGGTCGTGATTTACGCGCCCCCCGAGGGGAGCGACTGCGGCGTGCGCTTGAGAGCTTGGGCCCCGTATTTGTCAAGTTTGGGCAAGTGCTTTCTACCCGTCGCGATTTATTGCCTGAAGATATTTCAGACGAATTGGCCAAACTCCAAGACCAAGTACCACCGTTTCCTTCTGACCAAGCTGTGGCCATGATTGAAAAAGCTTTTGGTAAAAAATTAGATGCGGTTTTCAGTCATTTTGAACATACACCTGTGGCCAGCGCCTCAGTTGCGCAGGTGCATTTTGGACGCTTACATTCTTCAAAAGGTGAACCCGAGCGGGAGGTGGCGGTCAAAGTATTGCGTCCAGGCATGCTCAAAGTCATCGACAAAGATCTGGCCCTCATGCGCGGCATGGCGGCTTGGTTAGAGCGACTCTCCAGTGACGGCAAACGACTCAAACCCCGAGAGGTGGTGGCCGAGTTTGACAAGCATTTGCATGATGAACTTGATTTGGTTCGCGAAGCCTCCAATGCCGCACAGTTGCGTCGCAATATGGCGGGTTTGAATCTGGTCTTGATTCCCGAGATGGTGTGGGAGTATTGCCGCCCCAATGTGTTGGTGATGGAGCGCATGTACGGTATTCCCATCAGCCAAACCGATGCTTTACGCAAAGCGGGTGTCAATATACCCAAGCTTGCCAAAGATGGTGTGACCTTGTTTTTTACCCAAGTCTTCAGGGATGGTTTTTTTCATGCGGATATGCACCCGGGCAATATCCAAGTCAGCACCGATTCAGCCACGTTTGGTCGTTACGTGTCGCTGGATTTCGGCATTGTGGGTACCCTGACTGAGGTAGACAAAGATTATTTAGCGCAAAACTTCACGGCTTTTTTCCGTCGGGACTACAAGCGCGTAGCCGAGTTGCACATTGAGTCGGGCTGGGTGCCTGAACTTACCCGTGTCGATGAACTCGAAGCGGCTATCCGTGCCGTATGTGAACCGTATTTTGATCGGCCCTTGAAAGAAATTTCATTGGGCATGGTGTTGCTGCGTTTGTTCCAAACTTCAAGACGCTTCCAAGTGGAGATTCAACCGCAACTGGTTTTGCTGCAAAAAACGTTGCTCAATATTGAAGGGCTGGGCAGGCAGTTGGACCCCGACCTTGATTTATGGAGCACTGCTAAGCCGTTCTTGGAAAAGTGGATGCTCGAGCAAATGGGTCCCCAAAAGTTTTGGCAACAACTCAAGATCGAGGCCCCTAGGTTTGCCAAGTTGATTCCTGAATTGCCCCGTTTGGTGCATGCATTTTTGCAACGCGATCACACCGCAGAGCGGACGCAATTGCTGCAATTGTTAGAAGCGCAACGCAAGACCCACCAGACCTTGCAAGCTATTTTGTTATTGGCTTTGGGTTTCATGGCCGGCATTGTTATCACCGCTATGTTGGGTGTGTGGAGTATTTCTGGCTGACACATCAGTCCAAAGGTTGTTGGGCTTTGGCTCGCAATTGTCGAGATGTATGCACACCATAGACAACCACAGCCAAACTCACCACTGCCATCAAAAGTGTTGCTGCAGCATAGATCGAAGGGTTCACCCCACGACGTGCATAACTGAAGATGACTTGCGGCAGCGTGGTCACGCCTGGGCCAGATAAAAACTCTGAAATCACCACATCGTCAAATGACAAGGTGAACGTCAGGAGCCAAGCAGCAACCAGTGCTTGTGACATATTGGGCAGGGTTACCAAAAAAAACACTTGGTAAGGTCGACAGCCCAAATCCAAAGCAGCTTCTTCAATCGAGCGGTCCATTTCTTTCAAGCGTGATTGCACCACCACGCTGGCATAGGCCATGCCGAGCAATGCATGACCCAGCACAATGGTGGTGGCACCACGCTCGGGCCATCCGAGCAAACGTTCCATGCCCACGAACAGCAACAGCAAAGACAAGCCGATGATGACTTCGGGCATGACCAAGGGCGAACTCAACATGGCATTGAACAAAGAGCGGCCTTTGAAAGTGCCAAAGCGAACCAAGGCATAAGCCGCCAAGGTGGCCAAGATGGTAGCCAATGTCGCACTCAACAAAGCCACATTGAAGGACAACAAAAAACCCTCTACCAAGCGTGTGTCATTCCCCAGTGCTTGGTACCAACGAAGAGAAAACCCCGTGAACGCACTGTCTTGGCGGGTGCTGTTGAATGAAAATACCACCAAGAACATCAGTGGCAAATAGAAAAACAAAAACACGCCTGCCATCCAAGCACGGCTGACATAGCGATGCCACCGATGGGCTTGCATCAGCTGTTTTCCTCAGCCACGCGGCGTGCCAAGCGCTGATTGAACCAAGCCAGAGGAATGACGACACCCAAAATCAAAACAATCGATAAGGCGCTGGCCCGTGGCCAGTTGTTGCTGCTGAACATTTCATCCCACACCACCCTGCCAATCATCAGGTTTTCAGCGCCACCCAAAAGCGAAGGTATGACAAACTCACCCAAGCAAGGAATGAACACCAAAATAGAACCCGCCACGATGCCTGCGCGGCTCATCGGCACGGTGATGAGCCAAAAGGTTTTCCAAGGCGAGGCACCCAAGTCTTGGGCAGCTTCCAGCAATCGCAAATCAAGCTTGACCAAATTGGCGTAAAGCGGCAGCACCATGAAGGGCAGATAGACATAGGTCATGCCTATCAACATGGAAATATCGTTGTAGAGCAACTGAATGGGTTCATCGGTCATGCCCGCGAACATGAGCAGGTGGTTGACCAAACCCGCATCGGCCAGCAACCCTTTCCATGCATAGACTCGCAATAAAAAAGAGGTCCAAAAGGGGAGCATCACCATCAATAACAAAAGGGGGCGAACTGCGCTGGGGCTGCGAGCCAAGAAATACGCAAACGGGTAGCCCAAGATCAAACACAAGCAGGTGGTTAAAAAGGCATAGCGCAAAGATAAAAGATAGGCTTCGATATAAAGCGTTTGACCCCAACCGGAATCAGGATCCCAAAGCAGCGACACATAGTTAGAGAACTTGAGATGAAATGAAAAATGCCCCGCCTGAACTTCCAAGAGCGGGGCAAAGGGGTTGAGTCGCTCCCCCATGTCGGTCACACTGATGCGCAGCAGTATGAAAAAAGGGACGGCAAAAAATATCAGCAGCCAAAACCAAGGCACACCCAAAACCATCAAGCGACCACGTCGCAAGAAAAGATGACCCAAGCCTGTCGTTAGGGTATTCAAAATAAATTTATCAACGCCAGGGGGCCATGCTTACGCGTCGAGACTGCTGGCAAGTGCGCCCCAAGCGCTTATTTGCCTTTTTTGAAGTTGGTGTAAACCGCTGTCATCGACTCACGAGCGGCGTTGCCCAAAGCGGCAGGTGCCACCATCAAAGCCAAATTGGCTTCATCAGGGAACACGGCTTTGTTTTGCGCCACCTCAGGGTTGACATTGGCCAAACTGGCTTTGTTGGCCGTGGGGTAACCCAACTCGTTGGTCAAAGCAGCCGACACCTCTGCTTTGAGGTAGTAGTTGATGAAAGCCATGGCATTGTTAGGGTGCTTGGCATCCGCAGGAATCGCCAAGTTGTCAAAGAAGATCAGACCGCCGGTTTTGGGGAGAAGCACTTCAAGGTCTTGGCCGTTTTTGTTTTCATTGGCACGGGCAATGGCGATGTTGAAGTCACCAGCCCAGCCTAAGGCCACGCAGGCTTTGCCCCCTGCCACATCGTCAATCATGGTGCTAGAGAACAAACGGATGTCTTTGCGCACTTTGGCCAACATGTCGCCCGCGGCCTTGTGGTCAGCAGGATCTTGCGAATATGCATTTTTGCCCAGGTAATGCAGGGCAGGAGGCAAAATTTCGGTGGGTGAGTCTAAGAAAGCGATGCCGCAGGATTTGAGCTTGGCTGTGTAGGTGGGGTTGAACACCAAATCCCAAGCGTTCTCAGGCATGGGGGTGCTTCCCAGGGCCTTGGCCACTTTGGCCTTGTTGATGGCCACGGTGGTGAAACTCCAAGCCCATGGCAAGACGTGCTCGTTACCGGGGTCAACGCCTGTGAGCTTGCTCATCAAAGCAGGGTCGAGGTTTTTGTAGTTAGGGATAAGCGATTTATCGAGTTTTTTCAGCAAACCTGCTTCGATTTGGGCTTTCACAAACACCGAACCAGGCACGACGATGTCATAGCCCGAGTTGCCCGCTACCAATTTGGCCTGAAGTCCCTCGTTGTTTTCAAAGGTTTGGTAGTTCACTTTGATGCCGGTTTCTTTTTCGAAATTAGCAATCATGTCGGCAGCGATGTAATCGGGCCAGTTGTAAACATTCAAGACTTTTTCTTCAGCATTGGCCGCAGGTGCAGCGGCAACTGGCGCCTTGGGCTCTTCTTTTTTGCCGCAAGCCACCACAGCCAAACAAGCCACAACAAGCCATAAAAGACGTTTATTCATGAGGACAAAACTCCCTAAGTCAAAGTGGATGAGCAAACCAAAAACCCATTGATCGAGAAATCAGCGAATAGTATATAAACACTTGGCGCACTATTTCATGGCTAACAGCGTGATTGGCTCTAAAAAGCTTACAATCCAAGGCTATAAACAGTGTTTACCTTGCGAATTATCCATGCCAATTTATGCCTATAAATGCAGTGCTTGCGGCTTCGCTAAAGACCAACTGCAAAAAATGTCCGCCCCACCTTTGAGCGACTGCCCCTCTTGCGGCAAGCCATCGTTCACCAAACAGCTGACAGCGGCTGGGTTTCAACTCAAGGGTTCTGGTTGGTATGCCACCGATTTCAAAGGTGGTGCCAGCACCGCGCCTGCCAGCACAGACACTTCTTCTGCACCGGTTGCAGACACGGCTGCAGCAGCCCCCTCTGCTGATTCACCGCCCGCAGCAGCAAGTAGCGCATCTGCATGCGCGCCTTCATGCGCTTGTCACTGAAGCCGCTTAGCGTGACTTTGTTTTTTTTACCTGGCACCCCATGAATTTAAAAAAATATATCTTGGCAGGATTGCTGGTGTGGTTGCCCTTGGCGATTACCTTGTGGGTGCTGAGTTGGTTGGTGGGCGCACTCGACGGCATTTTGGCAAACGTCCTTTATGGCTTGGGCAGCGTATTGCCTCAAATCCATACCGATGCGCTACATCATCTCAGTGGCATCAAAGGGCTTGGCGTTGTGATGGTGTTTTTGGTGTTGGTGCTGACCGGCGCATTAGCCTCCAATGTGGCGGGTCGCTGGATGGTCAAGCAGTGGGACAAGTTATTCACCCATATCCCTATCGTCAAGTCCATCTACACCAGCGTCAAAAAAGTGTCAGATACCTTGTTTTCTAGCAACGGCAATGCATTTCGCAAGGCATTGCTGCTGCAATACCCTCGCCAAGGCGCCTGGACCATTGCTTTTCAAACCGGCACCCCCCAAGGCGAAGTACTTTCGCAATTAGGCGAAGGCTTTATGAGCGTTTATGTGCCCACCACGCCTAACCCCACCAGTGGCTTTTTCTTGCTGGTGCCGGTGAGTGATGTGATTGAACTCGACATGAGTGTGGATGAAGCGCTCACCTATGTCATCTCTATGGGCGCCGTATCACCGACGGCTTTACCTACCGATCAAAGAATGGATAAGAAATGATGAGAACGCATTACTGTGGACTGGTCACTGAAGTATTGCAGGGACAAACGGTGTCTTTGTGTGGATGGGTCAACCGCCGCCGCGATCATGGTGGCGTCATTTTTATCGACTTGCGTGACCGTGAAGGCTATGTGCAGGTGGTTTGCGATCCCGATCGCGCTGAGATGTTCAAAGTGGCTGAAGACGTTCGCAATGAATTTTGCGTTCAAGTCAAAGGTGTGGTGCGTTTTCGCCCTGATGGCACGAGCAACGAGCAACTCAAAAGTGGCAAGATCGAAGTCCTGTGCCATGAGTTGGTGGTGCTCAACCCGTCAGTCACGCCGCCTTTTCAGTTGGATGATGACAACTTGTCTGAGACCACGCGCTTGACCCATCGGGTGCTCGATTTGCGTCGTCCCTATATGCAAAAAAATCTGATGCTGCGCTACCGCGTCTCCATGGCAGTGCGCAAGTTTTTGGACGCCCATGGCTTCGTCGATATTGAAACACCGATGCTGACCAAAAGCACGCCCGAGGGTGCGCGTGACTATTTGGTGCCCAGTCGTGTGCATGACGGACATTTCTTCGCCTTACCTCAGTCACCTCAACTGTTCAAGCAATTGCTGATGGTGTCTGGCTTTGATCGCTATTACCAAATCACCAAATGTTTCCGCGATGAAGACCTGCGTGCGGACCGCCAGCCAGAGTTCACCCAGATCGATATCGAAACCTCCTTTTTAGGGGAGGAAGAAATTCGTGCCTTGTTCCAAGACATGATCAAAGGCGTGTTCCAGCAAGTGCTGGACATTGACTTGGGCGATTTCCCCATCATGGCGTACGCCCAAGCCATGCACCGCTTTGGCTCTGACAAGCCCGATTTGCGAATCCCGTTGGAGTTCACCGAACTCACCGATGTCATGGCGGATGTGGATTTCAAAGTTTTCAGCGAACCAGCGACCAGCAAAGGGGGGCGCGTGGTGGCTTTGCGAGTGCCCGGTGGTGCAGAGATGAGCCGAGGCGACATTGATGGGTACACCGAATTTGTAAAAATTTATGGTGCCAAAGGATTGGCCTGGATCAAGGTCAACGAGGTTGCCAAAGGCCGTGAAGGATTGCAGTCCCCTATTGTGAAAAACCTGCATGACCAAGCGATTGCCGATATCTTGTCTCGAAGTGGTGCCAAAGATGGCGACTTGATTTTCTTTGGCGCCGACAAAGCCAAAGTGGTCAATGACGCCATTGGTGCATTGCGTTTGAAAATTGGCCATAGCGACTTTGGCAAAAAACACGGTTTGCTTGAAAACCGTTGGGCACCCCTGTGGGTGGTTGACTTTCCCATGTTCGAGTTCGACGAAGAGGCGGGTCGCTACAACGCAGTGCACCACCCCTTCACTGCGCCCAAAGATGGCCACGAAGACTGGATGGTCACAGCGCCAGAAAAATGCATAGCCAAAGGCTATGACATGGTGCTCAATGGCTGGGAAATCGGTGGCGGATCGGTGCGCATACACCGCGCGGACGTACAGCAAAAAGTTTTTGATGCTTTGAACATCACGCCAGACGAAGCGCAGTTGAAGTTTGGTTTTTTGCTCGACGCTTTGCAGTACGGAGCGCCACCCCACGGAGGCTTGGCGTTTGGCTTGGATCGTATCGTTACCTTGATGACAGGAGCGGACTCCATACGCGATGTGATTGCTTTTCCCAAAACCCAACGTGCCCAGTGTTTGCTGACCCAAGCACCTTCTTTGGTGGATGAAAAGCAATTGCGCGAATTGCACATTCGTTTGCGCAAAGTAGAGACGGCTTGAACAAGGTCTTTGGCCGAGCCCAAGCCAGTTTAGACATCTGCTGTTAGTATCTTTGGCATGACGAAAAACACTGAGACAAACATGACTTCAGAGGCAAATGATGCAGGTGTTCCTGTTTCAACCAAAATTCGTGAACGCCTGAATGCTTCACGAAAACGTTTTCATGCTAACGACAATATCGCTGACTTCATCGAACCCGGAGAATTAGAAAAACTCCTGGATGAAGTCGAGGAAAAGATGAAGGGCGTGCTCAGCAGTTTGGTGATAGACACCGCGCATGACCACAATACCGCCGACACAGCACGGCGCGTTGCCAAAATGTATGTGCAAGAAGTTTTTCGTGGTCGTTTTGTTAAAGCGCCTGTCATCACCGAATTTCCCAATGCAGAGCATTTGAACGAATTGATGATAGTGGGGCCCATCACGGTGCGCAGCGCTTGCAGCCACCACTTTTGCCCTGTCATTGGCAAGATTTGGATCGGTGTGTTGCCCAATGAGCACACCAACGTCATCGGACTGTCCAAGTACGCTCGATTGGCTGAGTGGGTGATGGGTCGCCCTCAAATTCAAGAAGAAGCGGTGGTGCAATTGGCTGACCTGATTCAAGTCAAAACCCAGCCCGATGGATTGGCCATTGTCATGGAGGCATCCCACTACTGCATGGCTTGGCGTGGCGTGAAAGACATGAACAGTCGCATGATCAATTCGGTGATGCGCGGCGCATTTTTGAAAGACCCCAATTTGCGTCGAGAATTTCTTTCGTTAATTCCCCAAAAGGACTGATGCGATGTTGGTGCGATTGCTTTATGTCAGCCGAGCTTTAGATGCCGACTCTGCTGCTGCTACGCAGGCTATTTTGGCCGTGGCGCGTGAACACAATTTAAGCAATGGCATCACCGGCATTCTGTGCTACGGCGGGGGCATTTATTTGCAAGCCATCGAAGGCGGGCGCAACCAAGTCAACGCTTTGTATGGACAAATCGTGAGTGACAAACGTCACCAGGATGTGGTCTTACTCAATTACGAGGAAATAACCGAGCGTCGCTTTGGCGGGTGGACCATGGGGCATGTCAATTTATCCAAGCTCAACACCTCAGTGGTGTTGAAATACTCAGAACTTCCCGTGTTAGACCCTTATGCGGTGTCTGGCCAAGTTTCATTGGCTTTGCTGGAAGAGTTGATGGCTACCGCTGCCATTTTGGGTCGCGCTTAAAACCGTCCTTTTTTCAGGCCTTGACCATGACACGTCTGCTGGGTTGTGACTTCAGCAGTTCACCTTCGCAACGCAAGTCTATTGTGCTGTCTTGGGGCGCATGGCGTGACCGACGTTTGGTGCTTGAAAGTTTGCAGCTTTGCATGAGCTTGGATGCATTCGAGCAAGCACTGCATGCCCCCGGACCTTGGGTCGGTGGATTTGATTTGCCGT
>Ga0114962_10003819_pt1 | contig 12140 bp, 4 predicted proteins | sample C_130820_MF_Meta_FD_87017 | JGI IMG/M metagenome (GOLD analysis project Ga0114962, IMG submission 87017) | Freshwater microbial communities from Lake Croche, Canada to study carbon cycling - C_130820_MF_MetaG | ecosystem: Environmental > Aquatic > Freshwater > Lake | place: Lake Croche, Canada... | reverse complement strand
TTCGGACAGAACACAATATGAAGTGGTATTAAAAGACGGCTCTGTGGTTCTTGTTTCCAGCGGTTTTGAATACTGCCCTGATTAATACTTGTGTTTTTAAATCTTAAACCAGCCCAGGAACTTTTCCATCCGGGCCAGGGGCGCTGACCAGTCACCATAGGTTTCTTGACGGAACAGTCTGGCAGTGGTGTACCAAGGAGAATCATCACGATCCTGCATCCAGCGCCAGCAGGCACCGTAGGCATTGAGTGGGATCCAAAGAGGTCGGCCCAAGGCACCTGCTAGGTGTGCGGCTGCGGTGTCCACTGATATCACCAGGTCCATGTGATGCATTAGTGCGGCTGTGTCAGCAAAATCGTTTATGGTTCCGGGATAGCACTCCACACCTGCGGCCTGGATCACCGCGGCGTCTTCCTCGCTGGCATCCACCTGTAGACTCACCCACTGATGTTCAGGGAATTTACGCACCAGTTCAGCCATGGTTGCCGCAGGCATGCTCTTGTGTTGATTGATCCAGGAGTCTCTGCGCCCCGACCAGGTGATGCCAATCCTCATGCGAGTCTTAGGAATACCTAAACGTTCAGCCCAAACTCGGGCACGTTCCGCATCCACCTGCACATACTGCAAGTAATGCTGAACATTCTCCAGGCGCATGTTCAGGAGTCGCGGTAGACTCATCATGGCCACCCAGTAGTCAAAAGCACCAATTTGATCTTCTGTGTTACAGGTCACACTCAGGATGGCAGGCGGTGTGTTAATCAACAAAGGCCGGATTGCCGGACTCACATGCAGTCTCAAACTAGCACCCAGATCCTGCAGATTGCCACAGAATCTCAGGAACTGAATCTGATCACCCAGCCCTTGTTCGCCAATGACCAGAATGGTTTTGCCACGCAGGTCTTCACCCTGCCACTCAGGCACAGGCAGGTTGGGTTTGGTACCAGACAAGTGTTCGTAGCGCCAGCGACTCTCGTACAACCGCCAGCCCTGCTCATAGCGTCCCAGCATCAAATTGGCCACGGCCAGATTGAATTCAGCCGTGACACTGGCAGGGTCCAAGAGTCGTGCTGTTTCCAAAAAAGGAATCGAACGTTCAGCATGACCCATCTCTCTCAGCACATTGCCATAGTTGTTGAATGCACCCGAATGGTCAGGGTCTTGCACAAAGGCCTGTGCATAAAATGCAATGGCTTTTGCTGGATCATGTTGTTCTCTGGCCATGTTACCACTGGCAATCAAGTCGTTTGTGTTCATGGAGATATTTACGAAGCCAGTGCGCCGGGTCAAAATAAATTGATTTTGTATAAATACTTGTCAACGCAATACGGCGTTTTATGCGGCGATTAACCCCACCGCGTAGCGGCTAGAACCCGCATTGGGCTTCTACAAGGAGAAATCAAATGGGAAGATCACTAAAAATACAAAAAACCAACAACAGCATTCCAACGGATGTGGCATTTCCACCGTTCAGTGCATTGATCGACTCTGACACCGGCAGCGGCACAGGCTTGACCAGTGCTCAGTTCCTGGGCGTGGTAGGTGGCGTACCTGCCACCAGCAACCCCAGTGCCACATACCCAGAAGTGCTGTCTCAGGCCAATATCTTGCTGGCCGATGGCACAAATACTGCCTACGGTAACAGTCAAATTATCCGCCAAAAAGGCGCACACAAGTTCATGGTGGCCTGGACAGCCAACACCATCAGCGACGGCAGTTTCGTAGTGAATCAGGCCTATCAAATTGCCGCACTAGGTAACACTGCCTGGACCAGTTATGGCGCTCCTATCACAGCAGCCGTAGGCGATGTGTTCACCGCCAACTCTGCGGGCGGCGCAGGCACAGGCACAGCATATCCAGTGGGTACCTGTGTGTTGAGCAACACAGCCACTCCGGATGCTGGTTTCATGAGCGTGGGCTACACATTCAACTCAGGCAACACAGTGACCTATGCCAGTTATATCACCAACAAATGGGTACGTGACTGGAACGGCATGACCTACGGCAACTACAGCAACAGCAACAGCGGCGAAAACATCTATGCCAACGAAAACTACTATGTGACCAACTTCTTCAGCAATGCAGGATCAGTCACATTGTCAGGAGCAGACGTGATCAACAGTGTGCCAGCCAACAACGGTTCTGTGTATATTGCACAGATCGACAACGTCACAAGTTAATTGTCAAACCACTCAAATCCCTCTAGTGGCCTGTGCCGCTGGGGGATTTTTTATGGCCAAACGGGGTTTGACAAGTTTCGGTAAATACAGCCAGAGACTCTATTTTTATGACACAGTACATCATTGACACCGGCGCTGTGCCCGATGACGGGCAAGGTGACCCGTTACGAACTGCGTTTACCTACACCAACGAAAACTTCTCCCAGATATTTCTAGCCGGTCCTGTAGGTAGCAATGTTCGAATTGGCAACAACACCATTACTACCACGGTTCTCAACAGCAATCTAGTGCTGAGTCCATCAGGTATTGGCCGGGTACAATTCAACAGCACACTGTTTCCCAGAATAGACAATGTGTATGACATTGGTACCCCCAGTTTACGCTTCAACAGCATTTATATAGGTGCCGGCGGCGTTGACGCCACAGGAGCCATAGCCACCACAGGCAATATTTCCGCTGGCTACTTCGTTGGCAACGGCAGTCTGCTCACAGGCATCGTGGCCACCACAGGCAGTGAAGTGGTCAATGGCACCAGTAATATCAATATACCTGGTCCTGGATCTAATATTGCAGTCACAGTAAATGGCACTGGCAATGTGGTCACATTTGCCAACACAGGCATGTATGTGGCTGGCTCTGTGAGCGCCACTGGCAACATATCAGGCAACTATATTTTAGGCAACGGTGCGCTACTGACCGGCATCAATATTGGTTATGGCAATGCCAATGTCACTGCTTTCTTGCCCACATACACCGGCAACCTGGTGAGCCTAACCGGACCTGTCTCAACCACAGCCAATGTCACTGCCGGCAATTTGATCACCAGCGGTGTGATTTCGGCCACTGGCAATATCACTGGTGGCAATATCAATACCGGTAGACTCAATGCAGGCTACATCACCACTGGCACAACCATAAGTGCTTTGGGCAACATCACTACCAACGCATACTTTATTGGTAACGGTAGTCAATTGACCGGGCTGCCGGTGAACAACTACAGCAATGCCAATGTCACTGCTTTCTTGCCCACATACACCGGCAACCTGGTGAGTTTAACAGGTCCTGTGGTAACCACCGCCAACATCACAGGCGGCAACATACTGTCATCGGGAATGATTTCGGCCACGGGATTTATCACCGGCGGCAATGTACGCACAGACAATCTCACGGCCAACACAGTAACAGTAGACAACTCAATATCGGCCGTGGGCAACATCACCGGCAACCGCCTGGTGGCCAACACAGTCACTGCCACTTCAATCACGGCCACTGCCAATGTAGTAGGCGGCAATGTGATCACCAGCGGTCAGATATCAGCCATTGGCAACATCCGTGGTGGTAATCTTACTGTGCCAGGCGGCGCTGTAGAATCCTACACAGTGAGTGCCACTGGTCAAATTCAAGGCAACAGTTTTGTAACCACAGGTATTATCACAGCCACAGGCAATATCATAGGTGGCAATGTTGCCACAGGCAATCTACAAGCAGGCAATATAAATGCTGATCTTAACATGTCTGCCATTGGCAATGTATCAGCCAACAACTTTATCGGCAATGGCCTAGTAACTTCGGGCAATATCTCTGCCACCAATATTTCTGCGTCGGGTAATGTTCGAGCAGGTAATGTAATTTCAGTTGGCCTGATCTCGACCACGGGCAATGTGGCCAGCAATTATTTCATAGGTAACGGCGCCTTGTTGACTGGTATCACAGTCAGTGCAGGTACTTCAATCTTAAATGGCAACAGTAATGTTGTTGTGGCCGCCAATGGCAATGTTACCATAAGTTCGGCAGGCGTAAGCAATGTCGCATCATTTGCCAATACCGGCATGTACATAGCAGGTGTGGTCAGTGCAACAGGCAATGTGGCCGGCAATTATCTATTAGGCAACGGCGCTTTTATTTCAGGATTGCCAGCAGGGTACAGCAACGCAGATGTGGCCAACTACCTGCCCACATACTCAGGCAACTTGCCAAACTTGACTGGACTTGTGTCTACCACAGGCAATGTTGCCGGTGCCTACTTTATCGGTAACGGCTCACTGCTAACCGGTGTCACTGCATCTGCTGTAGATGCTGGCGCATTAATTGGTAACACACTGAGTTCAAACGTTTTATATTCGAGCCTAACGTCAGTTGGCAACTTGATCAATTTAACCGTGACAGGCAACGCCACGGTTGGCAATGTATCGACAGGTGGTGTGATATCTGCTGCCGGCAACGTTGCAGGTAACTACATTCTTGGTAATGGTGCGTTGTTAACTGGTGTTATCACCAGTGTGGCCAATATCAACAATGGCACAAGCAATGTCAACGTAGTAAGTTCGGGCGGTAACGTCACTGTGGGCGTGGGTGGTACGGCCAACGTTGCGGTGTTTGCCACCACAGGTGCGTATGTCACAGGTTTGTTGAGTTCAACCGGTAATATCATTGGTGGCAATATCGCCACGGCAGGCCAGGTATCGGCTGCCGGCAATGTCACTGGCAATTACTTCATTGGTAATGGTAGTCAACTGACAGGCGTTGCGGCATCCAGTGTAAATGCCAATGCACTGGTTGGTAACACACTGAGTTCAAACGTTTTATATTCAAGTCTAACACAGGTTGGTACACTGGCTAATCTTAGTGTGACAGGTAATGTTGTTGGTGGTAATGTTGTAACTGGTGGATTGATCAGCGCAACAGGAACCGTGACTGCATCCAGTCTATTAGGATCGGTTGTTAGTGCAACTGCCAATATCACTGGTGGCAATGTACAAACTGCTGGCATAATCTCAGCCACAGGTAATATTACCGGTGGCAACATTAGCACTGTTAATCTAGTATCTACCAAAGACTTTGGTATAACTGGCAACATCACAGGCAATTTGATACCCAGTGCCAATGTCACTTACAACATTGGTGATGCCACACACGCTTTCAAAGATTTATACCTAAGTGGAAACAGTATCTACTTGGGCGCACAGACTATTAGTTCTAATGCCACTGGTATCAGTGTGGGCACAGGAGATCTAGCAGGTAACAATGTAAATGCTGCCAATGCTGTCACTGCCGGCTCTACGATTTCTGCAGTTGGCAACATCACTGGTGGCAATGTTTTAACTGGCGGCGTGATATCTTCAACAGGTAATGCCACTGCTGGCAACGTCCTAACAGGCGGACTTGTTTCGGCCACAGGTAATATTACAGGTGGGAACTTACGCACAGCAGGTTTAATCACTGCCACTGGTAATGCTATCGTTGGTAACTTGTTGACTGGTGGATTGATTTCGGTCACAGGTAATATTACAGGTGGCAATTTAAGTATTGTTGGCAGCACCCTAGCATTTGCCAATGCCAGTATTGTACAAACCAATCCGTTGGATTTGAGCATCAATGGTGCTTATCAAATTAGTATTAAACCAGCAGGCGGGTCCTATCAGTGGACTTTTGGCAATGACGGTGCATTAACTGGACCAACTGGACTGGGAGTCACTGGCTACGTATCAGCAGGTGGTAATGTAACTGGTAACAATGTTTTTGCTTCAGGATTTGCCAACGTCACAGGCAACGTAATTGCCGGAAACGTAAACACCAGTGGCATTCGACCCACCAGCGGCGCATTAACAATTACCACGGCCTCGGGCAATTTAAATCTACAACCCACTGGCAACATTGTGTTGGCCAACACGTTTATTAACAGTGTAGCATATCCAGCACAAGATACTGATGCCGCAACAAAATTGTATGTTGACAACATGGTGTCGTCGGCGCTGTCGTTCCACTCGCCAGTTGTGGCCGCCACCACAACCACATTGGCCATAGCCACTGGTGGAACGATCAGTTATACTCAACCCAATGGAGTGAGCAATGGCGTTGGTGCATATTTGAGTACCACTGGATCGTTTAACTTGATTGACACAGCCAATGTGCAAACAGCAGGCACACGTATCCTGGTCAAGAACGAAGGCAATGCAGTATACAATGGTGTGTATACTTGGAGCAATGCCACGGTTATTGTGCGGTCAACTGATGCAGACGAATACGGTCCAGACAGTGTTACTCAATTAAGTCTAAATGACTATTTCTTTACCACCAATGGTAATGTCAACGCTGGTTCAGCATTTGTGGTCAACGCACCCACGGGTACTATTACGTTTGGCACAAGCAATATCTCTTTTGCTCTGTTCAGCCAGGCCACAACCTATACAGCCAACGTTGACGCTGGCCTAAGCCTAATCGGCACACAATTTAATGCCAAGGTAGATAACAACACCACAGCATTTGATGTCACTGGCAACATCATTGTCAAGGCTGGCGCCAATCTGACTACACCCAACATTGGCGCCGCCACTGGTACAAGTCTAAGCGTAACAGGCAATGTCAACAGTGGAAATGTCAACACAGGCGGCCTAGTAAGTGCCACTGGCAATGTCACTGGCAGAAACGTATTCACAGGTGGATTAATAAGTTCAACTGGCAATGCCACATTCGGCAATGTCTTAACTGGTGGTTTAATATCTGCGACTGCTAATGTCACTGCTGGCAATTTGATCACAGGTGGATTGATCACAGCCACTGGCAACATACAAGGTGGTAATGTTCTAACCGGCGGCTTAATATCAGCAACTGGTAATGCCACACTTGGAAACGTACTTACAGGTGGATTGATCAGTTCAACTGGCAACATCACAGGTGGTAATCTGCTTACCGGTGGCATATTATCAGCAACGGGCAATATCATAAGCGTTGCTAACATTAGTGGCGGAAATATTTTAACTGCTGGAGTAGTTTCAGCAACTGGCAACGTAGCCGGTAATTTCTTTATTGGTAACGGTAGTCAACTTACTGGGGTGATTGCTGCCGGCGGTCAAGGTAACACAATCACTTTGGGAACACCCACAGATGGTAGTTTAACAGCCAATGGTGCCTACCAGGGATGGACCACAGCAACTTTTGTCACAGATGGCATAGATGATCTAAACCAAGTGGCATTCAACATTGCCAACAGTACCTACGTGGGCAACACCTATATCACTGCCAATGTTTATTCTGGACCCAGTCCACTGACAGTGGCGTTTACCGGTCACTATATTGGTAACCCTAATAGTTATTTGTGGCAATTTGGTGATGGCACAGCCAACGCAACCACAGCCAATGCCACTCATACCTTTACCAATGCTCTAGGTGGAACTTATACTGTGACCTTTACTGCCTTTAATACCAATGGAACTTACAACGGTAATGCAGCCAATGGTGCCAAAGGTTCTACCAGTACTGCCAACATTTCAAACATTGTGTTGTATACTCCAAGTCCAATACCGTCATTTACTCTAAGCAGTAACAGTTTCAACACTGGCAATACCATAACCATAACCAACACCAGTCAGTATGTGACCTGGTATGATTTGAGTTTTGGCGATGGTACTGCCAACTTCACTGCTGGTCCTGGCCTGGGCAACACATCATTTACCAGCGTTACCCATCAATACAACTCTGTGTCATCCAATGCAGACAGTTTGTACAGTGTGATCCTGAGTGGTACCAGTAACACAGCCGGTGCCAGCAATGTCACGGTTGTTTCATCAGCCAGCAATGTCAAAGTTTACTCGCCACAAACAGGCAATGTGTTCTTCACTGCCAACCGAGCCAATGTTATCAATGGATTGGGCGGTATAAGTTTCCGCAACGACTCAAATGGCACGCCTGGAAACACCGCCAGTTTTGGCGCACAACAATTGTACAACTTCAACTACGGCGACGGCAATGTGGGCAATGTGAATGTGGGCACAGGCATTGCTGGCAATCCGTCGGCAGCCAATGTCACTAACACGTTTGCACTGAGTTCTGCAAACCAGGCCGCCAATGCATATCAACAGTTTACGGCTAACTTGTTCTTGTACACTGGCTATAGTTCTAGTCCAGCCAAGAGCGGCAACATCACCATCACAGTTGAGCCACAGACTCGTGCCAACTATATTGGAACCACTGCCAACGTTGTAACAGATGCCACTGCCAACACAGGCAATGCCAGAGTTGGATATCTCTATACTGACTATAACAATGCCAACCGTTCTACTTTCACCTTCCAGAACACCAGCCAGAACAGCAACTTGGCCAATTGGTCCTGGGGCGACAGCACATTCAGCAACGGTGTGTCAAATGTGGGCAACACACTTCACACCTACAACAGCACCGGTGCTTTCACAGTGGCGCTTACTGCCAATGGCACACCCAATGGCATAACCAGCACAGCACAAAGCAACACCATCTCCAATGTTGGTTATATCTTTATTGCCAGCAACCCCACAGCACCCACAAACCTCAGTGGCTTCTCCAACTTGGCCATTGCCAACACCAGTGAAGGAACCAGTCCTTTGTTGGCAGCCGGCGCAAGAGATGCATCAGGTGGCAACATTGTGGCCAATGGCGCAAGCGTCACACGTTTTGCTGCCACAACAACAATTGCTACTGCGGCCAATATTATCAACGCCAACACCGGAATAAGTTCAAGTCAGTTGACGGCCAACTTGTTTGCCTATGTCAACAATGCCAATGCTGGTAACGTGACATTTAGCAATGTGAGTAACACTGTGGGAACATCTGGAGCATTGGTTGTGGCAGCCGACAGAGACTTACACGTGGCCAACGCCGCGGTACCCAGTTATTTCTACAAAGTGTTCAGTGCCAATATCAGTTGTGCTTTGAGCAGTTTGGGCACAGGTTACAACAACTACAAATTGGTAGACTCAGTAACAGGCAACACCAACTACGTGGGATTCGTCAAGGACAATTTGAATTCGTCACCCAGTCTGGTCACTGCCAATATCGCAATGGTCGAAGCCACAGCAGGAACCTATAGATACATTTCGGGCATTCCTTACTACAACACAGGCTCGCCCACAATTACCATTGCCAATTTGGAAGTGTCAAACTTGTCTGGGCAGACATTTAGAAGTGCTGATCCATTCATTCTGGACAGCGGAACAGTGTCGGAAGGTTCGGGTGCTGTGCTATCAGCAACACAGACCAAAGCACTCAGCACAATCAACAATGCCGCCAACAGTTTCCTGACCAGTGCTAACTTGAATGCCAACGTGGGCATTGCTTCAAACTATGTGCTTGGTAATCTAACTGGTAATATTACAGGTGCCAACAACAGCGTGGCCACTTTACAGGCCAACATATTCAACGTGATAGGTACCAGTACCACAGTACAGTTGCCGACCAAGATACAGATGTATGCTGGTGCAAACTCCGGAGTAAACGAACAGTTGATCACTTGCACACCCACTGCCAACACACAAGCGGCCATACGTGTGGTGATGAGTACCGCAGGTAGTACCCCGGTGTTCTCTGGAGCCACCAATTTCTATACTGCCAATGCTTGGTCAGGAGCACAGACCATTGCTGGCACACCTGAAGCAGTTGTGCGGTATGGTGTACTCCAACAGTATGCAGTTGATTTGTCAACAGGATATTTGCCAGTGGGACCAAACTTGACAGTCACTGGTAATCGTACAAGTACACAGTATTTTACTTTTGCATTTGCAAGGCCAAGCCTGGCCAATTTTGATATCAGGATCACAACCACCACTGGTGTTGCCGGTGTGTTTGTGGCTGCGCCAGGCACAACCATAGACACAGGCGGATTTTCGTCACCTACTCCGGGTTTTCCTGGACCCACAAGTACGTTAAATGGATGGTTGACAGCATCTACACAGTATGCTGGATCAGGCGTGCCTGGCGCGGCCACTGCAACCGGCGGCAACGGATCAAATGGATGTGCATTAACTGGTGCAGATGTGATACCGTTAAATACAGCAATTGCCAACGTAGGATACACAATGACCTTGGGAGGACAAAACGCTGCCAACAGCACCGGTACCAATATTTTAATTAGAATTGCCCTGGCTTCTGGACAGTCTATCACAGCCTTGTCAATAGGAGTAGCCGCATAATGGCCGCCTCGTTCAACGAATCACAAAAGATTGACTATCTTTGGAAAAAGGTCGGCTATGGTGTAACCAAAACAGCCGAGCCTGAATCCAAGCAGGCCTTCAACGAAACCATACCCAGTCCACTGCTGTATCGTGGAGATCTTATATGGACACAGAGTGGAGACATACCTGCTTCGCCTCCTGGTAATACCACGTCATTGGTGCAGGTATACAAAGACGGTGGCGGTGCCGGATACAGTCCCACTGTGCAATGTACCGAAGACCTAACAGCACCCGACAATCAAACCTGGAAAACCAATTTAATCAACTGGATCCCCACGCAGTTTGGTGACAACTACCTGGTGCAGGTGTATGCCGGCGCCGCAAACATAAGCAATCCTCAAACAGCAGGTACCAAGTTGTTTGGCGCTGGGTCGGGCAGTGATGACACTTGGTTCTTTGACTATCAGTCTGGGGTGCTAAACTTCAATGGCGCAACTATACCAACTGCTATTGGCACTGGCACAGCCAATGTAATTTACGTTGTGGGCTACAGATATGTTGGTGAGTTTGGTGTAGACACCACATTCATCAGCAACGGCACAAGTAATGTGAACATTGCCACTGCCAATGGCAATATTACCGTGGGTGTGAATGGCACTGGCAATGTTGCTGTAATTTCTAATACCGGCGCATACATTTCAGGAGTGGTTTCAGCAAGCGGCAACGTCTCTGGCAATTACTTTATTGGTAACGGTTCGCAGTTAACAGGAGTATCAGCATCCAGTGTAAATGCCAATGCACTGATTGGCAACACCTTAAGTTCAAATGTCTTGTATTCAAGCCTGACTCAGGTTGGTACACTATCCAATGTATCAGTCTCTGGCAATGTGACAGGTGGCAATGTATTAACAGGTGGTTTGATAAGTGCTACTGGGAATATCACAAGTGCGGCTAATATCACGGGTGGTAATGTATTAACAGGTGGTGTTGTATCAGCAACTGGTAACGTAACCAGCGGCGGCGTTGTCACCACTGGACCCAGTGGCAACATCAGCGGCGCCAATGTTGTTTCTGCTACCACATTTACTGCCACTGGTAACATCACTGGTGGCAACATACTGTCCGACAATTATTATTATGCCAATGGCACGCCAGTTCCTCCTGGAATAGTATACACTGCCAACACAGCACCTCCTACAAGTCCAGCACCCAAAGTGACTGACCAGTGGTATGATACAGCCAGTGACGTTCTTTACGAATTTCTCAATGATGGCACCAGCACCTACTGGGTGGACACCACAAGCCCTGCCTTTGCCGGTGGGGTAGTTGCCAACGTGGCCATCTCGGGCACCTTGGTACCAGTTGCCAATGTGACCTATGATATTGGCACCAACTCGGTATATTTCCGCAATACCTACACACAAAATCTCTACACCAACAACAGACTACCAGCGAGCAACATGCCACTTGGGGCAGTGGTACAGACAGTGATGAGTTCCAGTCTGGGCGGCGGTATTACAAACAGCACTTCCTATGCTGACATCAGTTATGCAAATGTAACAATCACCCCGTCAAGTGCAACAAGTAAAGTATTAATTTTAGCCACAGGAACCAGTGGTTTTACTGCATTGTCTGGACAAGACGTCTCTGCTGATACTCAATTGGTTAGAAGTCCCAGTACCAGTTTGCAGATTCAAACAGTTGGCACGTCAGTTGCCGGCGGAGGTGTTGGTGTTTCTGGGGGCGTGAGTTACAGTTATATGGATGCTCCGGCAACCACCGGTGCTGTGACTTACAAACTACAGCAAAAAGTGTCCAATGCCAGCAGTACACTGACCAGCACAAACATCTGGTTGATAGCCATGGAGATTGCCGCCACATGATCACTTTATTTCATGCTATCCAAAGTCTAGTGCCTGGCGCAGAAGTCAGTGTGGGCTTGTACGACCAGACTATAACTTGGCACCGGCCTGAAACGGCTCCTGTAACTCTGGAACAAATACAGGCAGAACAACAGCGTTTGCAACAGGCCTATGACTGG
>Ga0114962_10003818_pt1 | contig 12141 bp, 8 predicted proteins | sample C_130820_MF_Meta_FD_87017 | JGI IMG/M metagenome (GOLD analysis project Ga0114962, IMG submission 87017) | Freshwater microbial communities from Lake Croche, Canada to study carbon cycling - C_130820_MF_MetaG | ecosystem: Environmental > Aquatic > Freshwater > Lake | place: Lake Croche, Canada... | reverse complement strand
ATCGGGGAGGCGACGATGACGATCCAGCGCAACGCCGCCGACGTGATGCTTGCCGGGGCGACCGGCACGCGCATCCACCCCATGAAGACCGTCCACGCCCTGCAGAGCGAGCAGGTGGCCTTCGGCCCCGACGATCCGACCACCTGGAGCCGACCCTTCGATCGCCACCGCAGCGGGATGGTGCTGGGCGAGGGGGCAGCGGTGCTCGTGCTCGAGGAACTCGAACACGCCCGGCGCCGCGGGGCGACGATCCTCGGCGAGGTTCTCGGGCATGCGTCGCGCCACGCCGCCGATCGACTCAACATCGGGCTGCGGCGGAAGGCCCTCGGCCTGGCGATGGCGCGGGCCCTCGGGATGGCGCAGCTGCCCGGGGGACGCCCCGGGCATCTCCATGCCCACGGCTTGAGCACGGTGGGGGGTGATCGGAGTGAGGCCGAGGCCCTCGGCGATCTCCTCGGCGCGGATGCGACTGCGATCCCGACGGTGGCCGCCAAGGCCAACTTCGGCAACCTCGGCGCCGGCAGCGGGATCGTGGAGTGCATCGCCAGCCTGTGGGCGCTGCGCCATGGCACCCTTTTCCCATTGATCAACCACACGACCCCCGATCCGGCCTGCCCGATCCGGGCCGCGGTCAGCGGCGATCCGGCTGGGGCCTCCTTCCTCTCCTCGTCGGTCACCCCCCAGGGACAGGCTGGTGCGGTGGTGATCGGCGGTTGGAATCTCGGTGCGTGACGGCCCCGGTGGTGGAACCGGCAGGGGCTGTCGGCCCCTCCCTCCCCCTCGGGGCAGACGGAGGCTCCTTGACAGTCGTCTCCCCTCCCCCTACCCTTCCGGGTTGTGCCTCGTGGAGGTAGCTGCTGGAGTCCGGAGCGCCGTTGGGTGGTGCGGTCCGCAGGGAAGGTTTCCCTGGTGGGTCGTATTGTCCGGCGGGCGACCAGTTCGTGTGTGGCGTCGGCCGTCTGGCTGCATCCCGCAGGTCATAGTGCCTGCGATGCTGTCGGTCCGGGCTCTGCGCTGCCAACGTCGGGTCAACGTGCCGCTGGTGGCTCATGCCTCCGGGGGGGCGGACCGGTTGGCGGTCTGTCCAGTGCCAGTGCCGACATTCGCAGGATCAACGCCAGGCGCCACCCCTCCGAGGGTAACGCGGCGGGAGACCGACCACGACCGAGCACGATCCAGTTCGCCGAGATCGCCGTCCGAGACACCCATGAAGCCTGAAGAAATCCTCCGCATCGTCGATGCGATCCATCGCGACAAGAAAATCGACAAGGAGATCGTCTTCCAGGCGATCGAGGCAGCGCTCGTCACCGCCCTAACGCGTCAGTATGGCGAAACCTCGGATGTGCAGGTGGCCATCGATCGGGCCGACGGCCGCGTCCATGGCACCCGCGACGGCGTCGAGATCGACACCGCGGAACTGTCGGGCCGGATCGGCGCCCAGACGGCCAAGCAGGTCATCATCCAAAAGATCCGCGAAGCAGAGCGGGATGCGATCCACGACGAGTTCGAGGAGCAGATCGGGCTGATGGTGTCGGGGGTCATGAGCCGCTTCGAGGGGGCTACGGCCACCGTGACGCTCGGGGCCACCGAGGCGATCCTGCCGCGGAGCGAGCAGATCCCCGGAGAGACTTTCCACCCCAATGAGCGCATCCGGGCGACGATCTTCGAGGTCCGGAAGGTCGGCAGTCGGGTCAAGATCATCCTCTCCCGGATCCGCCCGCAACTCGTTCAGCGGCTCTTCGAGCAGGAGATCCCCGAGATCGCCGATGGCGTGATCGAGATCCGGGCCATCTCACGTGAGCCCGGATACCGCAGCAAGGTTGCGGTCATCAGTTCTGACGCCCGTGTCGACTGTGTCGGTGCCTGTGTCGGTGTCCGGGGGAGTCGGATTAAGAACATCGTCGAGGAACTCGGCGGAGAGCGGATCGACATCGTCCGTTGGAGCGACGATCTTCAGGTCCTCGTCCCCAACGCGCTGCAGCCAGCCGAGGTCGATGAGGTGATCCTCTGCCAGATGCTCGGGCGAGGGATCGTCTTGGTCCGAGAGGATCAATTGTCGCTGGCGATCGGTCGCCGCGGGCAGAACGTCCGTCTCGCCAGCAAGCTCTGCGGTTGGGACATCGAGATCATGACGCGCGAGGAACTCGACCAGCAGATCGAGCGTGCCGTCACAGGATTCTCCTCGATTCCGGGGCTCGACGAGTCGTTGGCCGAGAAGCTCGTCGGGGAAGGGTTCCTTTCCTACGACGATCTGTCGGTGATCGAGCCCGACGACCTCATGGAGATGGGGGGGCTCACGGCCGAGGCGGTCGACCTGATCGTCGCCGAGGCCGAGGCACGGGCCTCGCAGGCCGAGTCGGCTGCGGCCGACGAGCGCCGCAAGCAACGCGAGCAGGACCGCGTCGACCGGGCGACGGCCGAGGCCGACGCCGCTGAACAGGCGATCGTTGCGGCGCGTGAAGCACAAGAGCCGGTGGTGGCGGCGGACAGTGGCGTGTCTGGCCACGGCGCCGAGACGACCTCCGCAGGAGGTTCGGAAGCGGCCGCCGAAGGGGCCTCACCGGCGGGTGGGCGGGAGTGATGGACAGGCTGAAAGTGGCTTTTCGTGCTGGAAAAGAGGCTGCTTCAGTCGCCGTGGGGCGGATCAGCCGCGGTGGTTGGGACGATGGTAACGGTTGGCTCGGTTTTGCAAGGGACGGTGTTCCGGGTAGGTTGACTGGAACGGGATTCGGGTCTGATGGCCCTCCCGCTGGTGTGATCACGTGGGCGGTGGCCCGACGAGGTGAGCGTGGCAGTTCGTATCTACACCCTGGCGAAGGAATTGAAACTCGACAGCAAAGAGCTCGTCGAGATCTGTTCCCGCGCCGGTATCCAGGACAAAGGCTCGGCGCTCGCCAGCATGACCGAAGAGGAAGTCGCCAGGCTGAAGGAGTTCATGGCCGGCAAGGCTGCGAAGCCTGCTGACCGGCCCGCTCCCGGCGGGGCGTCGCACGTCCGGCCCGCGGTGCCGGTCCGACCGAGTGCTACTGGCAAGCCCCCGGTGATCGCTGCCAAGGGCCCCTTGACGCCCGCTGCGAAGCCGGCTCCATCGCAGTCACCAGAGCCGAAGCCGGCCGTCGTGATGCGCCCCCTTTCCGGTCCGCTCAGCGCAGGCCGCACGGCCGATGGGCCAGGGCTGCGCCGCTCACCCGAGCCCCAACGCCCCGACCCGGTTGCCGTCGAACCCGCGCCGCAGGCGCCGATCGCTCCCCTGCCTCCTCCCCCCCCGCGTCCTGCTCCTGCTCCTGCTCCGCCTCTTTCTCGGTCGTCCGGTCCGCTCCGCCGTGAGGATTACATCGCTCCAGGTGGCGTCGCGGCCCGGGCCAAGCCGCCAGAGATCGGTAGTAAAACCACGGAACCGCGGCCGCGCCCAGCCGGCCTCCGCCCCGGTGGGGATGGCCCCAAGCCCCTTCCTCGCCCGGCGTTCAAGCTTGCCCCCCTCCCTGCCGCCGGTCGTCCGGCGGCACCGCGGGTCTCCCAGGAACCGGCGGCGCAAAAGCCCGACGTGAAGCTTCCTCTCGATGCGATCCGCAGTGCCAAGGCTGGCGGTGCCAAGCCCCTGGCCGATCACATGCGGAAGCATGAGCAGCGGCAGGCCGCCGATGGGCGTCCGCGTCCGGGTGGTCCGGCCGGTCCGGTCCGCACGGGAGGGCGCAGTGGCCCCGGCATGGCGCCGGTGCCGCCGTTGATGGAGTCTGGTGTCCGTCCCCGACGCACGCCGTCCAAGGGGCCAGGTGTGCCCGAAGAGGCGCCCGGTCGCGATACGAAGCAGATCGGCCGAAGGCGGTTCGTTCGCGGGGGCAGCGACGATGACGATGGCGGTGGTCGCCGCCGTCGGTCCTCGCGACACCGCAAGGGAATCACGATTTCGACCGCTGCGCCGCGGAAGACCAATGCTTCCATTCAGGTCCCCTGCACGGTGCGTGCGTTCTCCGAGGCGATCGGCCTGTCGGCGAGTGACGTCCTGAAGAAACTGCTGACGTTCGGGATGGCTACGATGCCGAGCATGGGCACGATGCTCGATCGTGACACCGTCGAACTCCTCGCCGCCGAACTCGGCGTCCAACTCGATCTGAAGACGGTTGAGGATCTCGAGAAGGAACTCCTCGCTGGCTTCGATGCCATCGACGAGGATCCGACCCTCCGCGAGCCCCGCCCGCCGATCGTCACGTTCCTCGGCCATGTCGATCACGGGAAGACCTCCCTCCTCGACCGGATCCTGGGGATGAACGTCGCCGCCCGCGAGCGCGGTGGCATCACCCAGCACATCCGTGCCTACACCGTCAAGCACAACGATAAGTCGATCACTTGTGTCGACACCCCCGGCCACGAGGCCTTTACGCAGATGCGGGCCCGCGGGGCCAATGTCACCGATTGCGCTGTCCTCATCGTCGCCGCCGACGACGGCATCATGCCGCAGACTGAGGAAGCGATCAGCCATGCCAAGGCGGCCGGCGTGCCGATCGTCGTCTGCATCAACAAGATCGATCTCCCCGGGATCGACATCCAGCGGATCTACCAGCAACTCGCCGCCAGCGATCTTCTTCCCACCGAGTGGGGTGGCGAAACCGAAGTTGTCAAGACGAGTGCTCTCACGGGCGATGGGGTCGATCATCTCCTCGACATGCTTCTGACGATCGCGGAGCTCAATGATCTCCGGGTCAATACGGCCCGTGCAGCGGCGGGGGTGTGCCTCGATGCCTCGATCCACGAGGGGCGCGGTGTTTCCGCCTGCCTGATCGTGCAAAAGGGGACGCTGCGGGTCGGCGATTCGATCGTCTGCGGTGAGGCTAGCGGCACCGTCAAGGCGATGCACGACACTCTCGGGAAGAAGCGGATCACTGCGGCCGGGCCCTCCCAACCGGTGCTCGTCAGCGGTCTCGACATCGCTCCCGGTGCCGGCGACCGCTTCCAGGTGGTGACCTCGATTGCGATGGCCCGCGAGGTGGCCCTGAAGCGGAGCGGCATCCGTCGCCACAGCAGTCTTGCGAGCGCTCCGGTGCATGTCACGCTCGAGAACCTCCTCGACCGCCTCGGCACCCAAAAGACACCGACGCTCAATCTCATCGTCCGGGCGGATGTCCGTGGCTCGATCGAGGCGATTGTGAAGGAACTGACGAAGCTCGATCATCCCGAGGTCAAGATCCGGATTCTCCAGTCGACGGTCGGCGGGGTGACGGAAGCCGACGTCCAACTTGCCGATGCCTCCGATGCGATCATCATCGCGTTCAACGTCGTGCCCGACGAACGGGCCCGCTCGCTCGCCGAGGATCTCGGCGTTGAAGTGCGGCGCTACGAGATCATCTACCAGGTCACCGATGACCTGCGCAACGCCCTCGAGGGGATGCTCGCCCCGGAGAAGCGCGAGACCGAACTCGGCCGGGCCCTTGTGCAGCGGACCTATTCGATCAGTCGGCTCGGCGTCATCGCCGGTTGCCGCGTGATCTCTGGCGTGATCGCCCGCAACGGCCGGCTCCGCGTGATCCGCGACAACCGGGTGCTCGGCGACTACGGCGTCGAATCGCTCAAGCGCGAAAAGGACGATGCTCGTGAGGTCCGCGACGGGCTGGAGTGTGGCATCAAGGTGTCCAATTTCAACGACCTCAAAGACGGTGACGTCCTCGAGTGCTACCGGATCGAGGAAGTCGCGCGGACGCTGTCGTGAGCACTCGTCGCCAACTCAAGGCCGCCGAAGCGGTGCGCGAAGTGGTTAGCATGGCCATCCTCACCGAGGTGCGCGATCCGCGCGTCCGTGACGTCACCGTCACCGGGGTGGAGATGGATGCCGACATGCGATCGGCCACCGTCCATGTCTCGGTGATGGGGGATGAGGCCAAGCAGAAATTGGCGCTGCGGGGGCTGGCGAACTCCGCCGGCTTTCTCCAGTCACGGATCGCCGATCGGATTGAGACCCGCTACACGCCCCGGCTCAGCTTCGAAATCGACGGGGGGGTGAAAAAATCGCTCGAGATCGCCCGTCTTCTGGCGGAGGTGCTTGGGCCTTCGTCCGGGGACGGCGCCGCCGTTGTCCCGGCGGATGCGGATGCGGAATCGCCGGAACTCCGGCAACGTGCCCCGGCTGAAGAGGTGCCGGGCGAGGATCCACAGGAACAGGCATGACCACACCGAACCGGCAGCAGCCCAATCGTCAGCAACTCGTTGCCAAACTCCACAAGGCGCTGCGCGCTACTTACAAGCCGGTCGATCCGGACACCCAATCTCCGCTTCTCGACCAGGTGCTCTACGCCTGCTGCCTCGAGAATACCCCGTATGACGTGGCTGAGCGTGCCTACAAGCGGCTCGGCGAGACCTACTTCGACCTCAACGAAGTCCGCGTCACGACGGTGGCCGAACTCGCCGAGACCCTCCACGATCTGCCCGATCCAGCCCGGGCCGCCCTCGCTCTCCGCCGCGTGCTCCAGGGGGTGTTCGAGTCGACCTACAGCTTCTCGCTCGACAACGCCAAGAAGCACTCGATTGCGCACGGCATGAAAACGCTCGAGCACATCCATGGCATCCCGCCGTTCGTCGTGGCGTTCATCGGTTCGACGGCCCTCGGTGGCCACTTCATCCCGGTCGATCTGGGGGCGATGCAGGGATTGCTCCTCACCGGTGTGATGTCGCAGGAGGAGTATGACGGGGCGAAGTGCCCCGGGCTCGACCGTTTCATCCCGAAGAAGGCCGGGTTGGAGTTCGGATCGTTGCTCCACCAGTTTGGCGTCGAGGTCCTGACGAACCTCCACGGCGCTTCGGTCAAAAAGATCTTGCAGGGAGTCAATCCCGAAGCCAAGCGGATGCCGAAGCGTGGCGAACCGCTCCCCCTTCCGGTGCCCCCGCCTCCCGCGGCGGGCAAGGACGCCCAGAAGGCTGTCGAGGCGGCTCGCACCGCCGCCGAGGAGCATCGCCCCGCGGGGCCCCAAGCCGCTGCCCGTCCTGCCGGGAAGACACCACTTCCCCCCCCCGGCTCGGGGCCGAAGCGGGCGGCTGCCGGGAGCGTCGTCGCCGGGTCAAAGCCTGGCCCGACGCCGTTCGGCGTCAAGCCCAACGTCGGACGACCGGTCACGGTCAAACCACCCGAGCCGGAGGAGCTTGCCCCGCCACCGGCCAAGAAGGCCGATGTGGCCAAGAAGCCTGACGTGGCCAAGAAGCCTATCGCCGGAAAACTGCCGACGCCGCCGAAGGGGGCCGCCGACAAGGGGGCAACAAAGAAGCCGGTGGCGACCGACAAGCCGGCGTCCGCCGAGAGCCACAAGTCGTCCGACAAGGGGGCCGCCGCGGCGAAGGGCAAGGGGGCCAAGCCCCCGGCTGACCGCGCCCCGCCCGGGGATCGGCACTCCGATGACCTGACGCGGCGCAAGCCGCGGTAGCACGCTGTGGATGATGTGATCCGCCGGGGGCCGGCGTCAGGCCCTCACCGACAACCAGACGCGGATCGATCCCCGAGATTCCCCTCCAGCCAACGGAGCAGCGCGTGGCCGGCCATTCCCACTGGGCAAACATCTCCCGCAAGAAGTCGCTCATTGATGCGAAGCGGGGCAAACTGTGGAGCAAACTGGCGAAGGCGATCATCGTGGCTGCCAAGCATGGTGGCCCCGATCCCGACGCCAATCTCCGTCTCCGGTATGCGATCGATGCCGCGAAGGCGGTGAGCATGCCCAAGGAGAACATTCAGCGGGCGATCCGCACCGGCACCGGGGAGCTCAAAGGGGGCGATCTCGAGGAGTCGATCTACGAGGGATATGCCGCCGGAGGGGTCGCGGTCCTCTGCGAAATCCTCACCGACAACAAGAACCGCACGGCACCGGAGATCCGCAAGATCTTCGAGATGTGCGGTGGCAAACTCGGGGCCACTGGGTGCGTCGCTTACCTTTTCCTGCGGAAGGGGGCCGTGCGTCTGCCGCTGGCCTCGTGTTCCGAGGATCGATTGATGGAGTTGGCGATTGAGGCCGGGGCCGACGACGTGAAGCCCGCCGGTGACCGCTGGGAGGTGATCTGCGAGCCGTCCGCGATGGTTGACGTGATCGCGGCGATCCAGGGGGCCGGGATGACGATCGACTCCAACGAGATCGTCCGCATCCCTACCAACTCGGTCGATGTCGATGATGTCGACACGGCCCGTCGTGTCCTCCACCTCATGGAGCGTCTCGACGATCACGACGACGTCCAGAGCGTGGCGGCGAACTTCAACATCCCCGACGAAGCGATGGCCCAACTGGGGTGAGCCCGCGGTGGGGGTTTATTCAACCGCCGCAGCCGCCGCGGCGGCTGCCCCCGGCTCCTCGGTGTGCTCCACCTGCGGCCAGTAGGTGTCGAAGTCGAACTGCGGGCTGTTGTCGAGGTCGTGGCATTCGAGGCAGTTGTTCACAACCCGCTGCTTTGCCTGCGGTGTGTCGAGGGCGAGATGGAGCTCGGCCCGGAGCCGCTCCCGGTCGGCGGCAGGAACGCGAACCTGCCCCCGTTCGGCCGCGGCGTGGGCCGCGGCGGGCCCGTGGCAGTTTTCGCACCCCTGTTGGGCGAGCTGTGGCGTGGCCTTGACCCCCATGAATCCCCCCTCATAGGGCTGGAACTTCTGCGGGGCCCAGCCGACGACGTGGCAGGAGAGGCACTCTGGGTCGCCGTCGCGGCGTGGTTTCTGGGTTTCCAGGGTGGTCAGCGCCTCGGCGTGCCCCGAGTTCGTCCACACCTCAAACGACGACGTGTGGCACTCGGCACAGGTAGCGCTGCCGGCGAACCGGCGGCCGGTCGGGTGGCGGCCGGGGGTGAGCCCGAGGCCCGTCAGCCCCAGCGTCTCCAGCTGTGCTTGGTAGCCGGCCAAGAGCCGGATCATCTCCTCGGCCTCTCCCCAGCGGGCATCGAGTGGCACACGCTGGGAGCGGATCGGCTGGGCGGCATCGTCGAACAGGCCGATGACGACGGCGAACATCCCCTTGTGGCCGAGCTCAAGGAGGTGGCGGTCGACCGGGGGTTTGCCGGCGGCCCGGTGCGGGGGGAGCTTCTCCGGTTGGGCGGGGGGCTCCTCGGCACCTCCCGCGGTGACCACGAAGTCAAACTGGGGATAGCGGGCCGCGAGTTTCTTCGTTTCCTCCGGCGTGGCAAAGGCGAGGAGCACCTGATGGTCGCAGCCCGCCTGGGCGAGGGCCGCGGCCGGTGCGACGAGCGCCTCGGCGGCCGGCTTGGTGGCGATCAGGTCGTTGCGGATCTCGGCCAGTTCGGCATCCCCTAAAACGGCGGTGATACCGATCTTGAGCCCTCCGGCCTCGACGACCCGGTAGAGCGGCGTGATTCCCGAATCGAATCCGATCAGGCCGACGTTGGCGCACACGAACGGCGTCGGTGTGTCGCCAACCGCCGAAACCGCCGCCACGACCTCTTCGGCGGGGAGGCGGAGATCCTTGGGGCCGAAGCCAACGGCGGCGTATTGCATCGCCTTGAGGCCGTCGACGATCGAGCCGAACTTGATCTCCGTCTGCCGGCCGAACCGGTTGACCTGATCACCGAGATCGAGCGCCACCACCGGCCATTCCGCCGCGTCCAACGCCCCGAGGAAGTTGCGCCGTCGGCTCAAGCCCCCCTTCTGGTTCTCCTTGCCGGTGCACCCGCACGGCTCGATGTAGCCATCGAGTTCGCCGGTGAACACCAGGACGGCCTTCGGCTGCGGCCAGCCCTGGAAGACCTCGCCGTTGCGCTTCTGGAACGTCGCGGCCGTTTCGTCGCTGACCCCCGCCCCCTGTGACGGCGCGGCGGAAGCCTCGTTCGCAGAGGCCGGAGGTGCCAAGAGGGGCAGCAGTCCCCCGCCGAGGAGCACCGCCAGGATCGTGGCGGCTCCGCGCCGACCGACCCATGCGGCCATCCGGTCTAGGGGAAGGAGAGGACGGCGGCAAAACGGGCGGACGGGGCTGGGCATGGCATCGATTCCGGCGGCTGGGGGCTGGCGGGGGCACCGGGCGCCGTGATCGTCACGGGCCGACGGCGACACTCACGGGGATGGTCATCGTGGGGGAGTCGGGATGCCCCGTGTCGAGCACGATCCGGCCGGCCGGCGCCTGGCTCGATCCGAGATGGTTGCAGGGGGCACTCCCGGCGGGAATCGTGATCGTGAGGGGGAACCTCATGACCGCGCCGCTCCCGACGGGCTTGCCCTCGCCGACTGCCACCTGCATCGAGGCAGGAACCACGTCACGGACCACCGGGTGGACTGCGTCACGGTGGGCCCCCTTGGCCGTGATGAACACCTGCGTGTTCTTCCCGGTGCGCCCGGAAATGGTGCCGAGCTGAAGGACCTGACGGGAGGAATCCCATCCCTGGCCCGCCAAGGCAAGGTCACCCGCCACGGTTCCCTCGACGGTCACCTCCGCCCGCACGATCTCGGGGAGGCAGAGATCGATCTGGATGGTTTTGCGGAGTGGACCGATGGGGACGCCGGCGAGGATCTCGACGTCGAGCAGAACGCCCCCCGTCGCGCCGCGCTCCCTGGCGATCTCCTCGGCGGACAGAGGGGACGTGGTGAACGACACAAACTGGGAGGTTTCGGAGTCTGGGGTGCTGATCTCTTTGACCGTCGGCGGCTCCTTGCCGTAGGTGAAGATCCGCGTGGATGCCTTGACGCCCCCCTGGCTCGGAATCGACGTCAGAACGATCGATTTCGGCTCCGCCTTCCAGACCGGCACCACGAACCCCTCGACGACGAAGACGACCTCGGGGCGGCGGGGATCGTTGGTAAAAACGGTCGCCTGCTGCCGGAACGCCCCTCCGGTCTTCCCCTTCCACTTCAGCCGCAATTCCGCCGCCCCGCCGGGCGGGAGCAGCTTCTCGCCGTCGGTCTCGCCCCCCTCGACAGCCTCGAAGTCGCTCACCGTGCAGCTGCACGAGGTGGCGCCACGGGTGATCTTGAGGGGCGCATCGCCGGCGTTGCGGATGACGAACTTGTGCGTTTCCTCGGCCCCTTCGGCCATCGTGCCGAAGGCATATTGGGTCGACTGGGCATCGACCTTGGGCACGGCGATCCCCTCCTGCATCTGCAGGCCGGCCGGGTCGAACTCCCCGAGACGCCAGGGGCGCATTGAGGCCCGCGCGAGTGGGTTCCCCACGCCGACGAGCCCCCCGACCGCCACGGCCACCGCCACCACGCTCCAGGAACCGGGTGCTTGCACGCCCATCGCTCGTCCGCCAGTCGGCGCCCTCCATCCCGGGTCCGGTCGCCGCAACGGACGTTCTGCCGCACCGCCGATCCCTTAGTAAATTGTATGCAGCAGGCTCGGTTTCGCGCAGGCAAGGAGCCTGACGACCGTTTTTTTGGGCCGCTGTGGGGCGGCGTCAGTACGACCGCGCTAGCACGCTGCGGCGGCTCACCGGCTGCCCGGTAATCACGCAGGTCCCCGGTTCATCGTCCCCTTCCATCGGCACGCAACGGACGGTGACCTTGAGCGGATCGAGGGCTTCTGTGACCGCCGGGTCGTCGGCGACATGGACGTGGGCAAAGCCTCCCTTCGCGCCCCCTTTCGCTTCCCCCTTCCCCTCCCCGTCGGCCCCGAAGAACTCCCGCAGGGCCTCGAGGGATTCGAGGCGGACGCTGCGACGGTCGCGGAACTCCCGTGCCCGATCGAAGAGCCCCTGCTGGATCTCGCCGAGAAAGTCTGCCGCCGTGGCAGCAAAGCGGTCGATCGGCACGCTCGTCCGCTCCTTCGGGCCGCGATCGCGCCGCATGACGCTGACCGTTCCGGCGGCGAGGTCGCGCGGGCCGATCTCGACGCGCAGCGGCACCCCTTGTTTGACATGCTGCCAGGTCTTCTCGCCGCCGCGGATCTCCCGGGCGTCGGTCCGGACACGGATCGGCTCCCCGCCGTAGCGGGCCTCGGCGAGGTCGGACTCGATCCGCCGGCAGGCGGCCAGCACCGCCTCCTTTTCCTCCGGAGTACGGTGGATGGGGAGGAGAACGACATGGGTCGGGGCGATCCTCGGCGGGAGCACGAGGCCGTCGTCGTCGGAATGGGTCATGATCACTGCGCCGATCAGCCGCGTGGAAACCCCCCATGAGGTCGTCCAGCAGTACTCCTCGGCGCCGGACGGACTGGCGAACTTGATCTCCTGGGCGTGGGCGAAGTT
>Ga0114962_10003817_pt1 | contig 12143 bp, 11 predicted proteins | sample C_130820_MF_Meta_FD_87017 | JGI IMG/M metagenome (GOLD analysis project Ga0114962, IMG submission 87017) | Freshwater microbial communities from Lake Croche, Canada to study carbon cycling - C_130820_MF_MetaG | ecosystem: Environmental > Aquatic > Freshwater > Lake | place: Lake Croche, Canada... | reverse complement strand
GGATCCCGACCGAGATATCACCATGTACATCAACTCGCCGGGTGGCTCGTTCACCTCGCTGATGGCGATCTACGACACCATGCAGTACGTCCGCGCCGACATCCAGACGGTATGTCTGGGCCAGGCCGCCTCGGCCGCCGCGATACTGCTGGCCGCCGGCTCACCGGGCAAGCGTCTGGCGTTGCCCAATGCCCGGATCCTGATTCACCAGCCGTCGTTGTCCGGTGTCATCCAGGGCCAGTTCTCGGATTTGGAGATCCAGGCCGCGGAAATCGAGCGGATGCGCACGCTGATGGAAGAGACCCTGGCCCGGCACACCGGTAAGGATCCGGCGGTCATCCGCAAGGACACCGATCGGGACAAGATCCTCACCGCCGCCGATGCCAAGGACTACGGGATCATCGACACGGTGCTGGAGTACCGCAAGCTGTCCGCGCTGAAGTCCTGAGCTAACCGACCGCGGTCGCGATCGCGGTGATGTCGGCGGGCCGGATCCGGCAGCATCCGCCGATGATCTGGGCGCCCTCGGCGACCCAACTCGCGGCCTGCGCGGGGGCGAAGCCGGCGCGTCCGGTCCACACCCGGCGCGCGCCATCCCATTCCTCGCCGCTGTTCGGGTACACGACGACGGGCTTTCCGGACGCGGCGCGAGCCGCCCTCGTCGCAGCCAGCACGTCGCCGGGCGCGCAGCAGTTCACCCCGACCGCGATGATCTCTGAGACGCCGGCCGCGACGGCGAAGGCATCGGTCAGCGGCTGGCCGGCGCGGGTGTGCGCACCGGCGATGGTGTAGCTCAGCCAAGCCGGCTTGCCCAATTCCCGGATCAGGTCGATCAGCGCCTCGGCTTCATCGATATCGGGCACCGTCTCCAGGGCCAGCACGTCCGCTCCGGCGTCGGCCAGGATCTCCAGGCGCGGACGATGCCAGTCCCGCAATTCGGCGACGCTGAGCCCGTAGCGGCCGCGGTACTCCTCGCCGCCCGCGAGGCTTGCCCCGTACGGTCCCACCGACGCGGCCACCCAGCCCGCGCCGCCGGACTGGTCGCGCGCTGTGCCGGCGAGTTCAACACTGAGCCGCAACAGTCGCTCGGTCTCTGCGTGATCGATTCCGCGCTGGGCGAAACCGTCGAAGGAGGCCTGATAACTCGACGTTATGGCGATCTGGGCACCCGCCGCGAAGAAGGCCTCGTGGACTGCGACGATCTCCCCGGGCGCGTCCATCAGCAGTCGTGCGGACCACAGATCGTCGGACAAATCGTGGCCCCGGGCCTCAAGCTCGGTGGCCAGGCCGCCGTCACTGATGAGTAAACTCTCAGCAGGGAGTGCGAACACCACGGCAGCGTAACGGCGGCGACACGCTTGCGGCACGCTGGCGACACGCTTCAACCAACTTTGGCGACACGCCAGAGCCGGTGGCGCGTCGAGGCGCGGCGGTAGCGGTGTCAGGCACTATGTTTTCCCTCACACAGGTTGCCCGCACGTACGAATACCACTGACGCTATTCACCTTTATCGGTCGCACCATGACCGAGCCAGCGGGTAGCGTCGAGAACGACCGATAACGACGTAGTGATTTACGACATGCGGCAACAAGCCTCACGATGGCGAAGGAAGTAGGACTCACCACCATGGCGCGTATCGGAGACGGCGGTGACCTGCTGAAGTGCTCGTTCTGCGGGAAGAGCCAGAAACAGGTCAAGAAGCTCATCGCCGGGCCCGGCGTCTACATCTGTGACGAGTGCATCGACCTCTGCAACGAGATCATCGAAGAGGAACTGGCCGACGGCGACGAGGTCAAACTCGATGAGCTGCCCAAGCCCGCCGAGATCCGCGAGTTCCTGGAGAACTACGTCATCGGCCAGGACACCGCAAAGCGCACCCTGGCGGTCGCGGTCTACAACCACTACAAGCGGATCCAGGCCGGCGAGAAGGCGCGCGAATCCCGCTCCGAGCCCGTCGAGTTGTCCAAGTCGAACATCCTGATGCTCGGGCCCACCGGGTGCGGCAAGACCTACCTGGCCCAGACGCTGGCCAAGATGCTCAACGTCCCGTTCGCCATCGCTGACGCCACCGCACTGACGGAGGCCGGCTACGTCGGTGAGGATGTCGAGAACATTCTGCTCAAGCTCATCCAGGCCGCCGACTACGACGTCAAGCGCGCCGAGACCGGCATCATCTACATCGACGAGGTTGACAAGATTGCCCGCAAGAGCGAGAACCCGTCCATCACCCGGGATGTCTCCGGCGAGGGCGTCCAGCAGGCGCTGCTGAAGATCCTCGAAGGCACCCAGGCCTCGGTACCGCCGCAGGGTGGGCGCAAGCACCCGCACCAGGAGTTCATCCAGATCGACACCACCAACGTGCTGTTCATCGTGGCGGGTGCGTTCGCGGGCCTGGAGAAGATCGTCGCCGATCGAATCGGCAAGCGCGGCTTGGGCTTTGGTGCCGAGGTCAAGTCCAAGGCCGAGCTCGACACTCAGGACCACTTCGCCGAGGTCATGCCGGAGGACCTGATCAAGTTCGGGTTGATCCCGGAGTTCATCGGCCGTCTTCCGGTGGTCGCCTCGGTGACCAACCTGGACAAGGAATCACTGGTGCAGATTCTGTCCACCCCGAAGAACGCTCTGGTGAAGCAGTACACCCGGCTGTTCGAGATGGACAGTGTCGAGTTGGAGTTCACCCCGGAGGCCCTCGACGCGATCGCCGAGCAGGCTATCCACCGCGGCACCGGTGCGCGCGGGTTGCGCGCCATCATGGAGGAAGTCCTGCTGCCGGTGATGTACGACATCCCCAGCCGTGATGACGTCGCCAAGGTCGTGGTGACCAAGGAGACCGTGCAGGACAACGTGCTGCCGACCATCGTTCCGCGCAAGACCCCGCGCGCGGAACGCCGGGACAAGTCCGCGTAGCACTACTGCACTACGGAACTGCCCCGGCGTTCCAGCCGGATTCTGCGTCAGTTGTTGTGCCGGTCCCGCTCGTCGTCGACGCGACGGGTGGTCTTCACGTCGGGGCCGCGCTGGACGGCGACCTTCACCGGCTCAGGCTTACGCCGGGTCAACGTGCGCAGCAGACTGGCGAGTAGGGCGGCCAGCGCGATTCCGACCGGAATCCACCACCACTTCAGGCCGGTCTTCTTGGTCGCCTCGGTCGCATCCTTCGCGGTCTCGGGTGCGCGATCGAGCACCGACGACACCACACTGCTGGCGGCGCTGGCACCGCTGCTGACCGCGCTGCTGGCGACGCTGGCGCCGCTGCTGACTGCGCTGCCCGCGACGCTGGCGCCACTGGTGGCCGCGCTGCTGGCGACGCTGGCGCCGCTGCTCACGGCGCTGCCCGCGACGCTGGCGCCACTGCTCACGGCGCTGCCTGCGACACTGGCGCCGCTGCTGGCTGCACTGCCGGCGACGCTGGCGCCGCTGCTGACGACGCTCGCGGCCGAGGAGCCAACGCTGGCGGCACTCGACGCCACGTCTTGGGCAGCTTCCTTGGTTGCGGCGCAGCTCACTGCGCATGCCGCCGCGATTGCGAGGCCGCCCACTGCGGCCGCGGCACGATTCAGTCTGGTAGTCATCGTCCTACTTCCTTATCCGATGGTTGGGCGGGTGCGCTCACATCCGCCGCTCGACAACGTAGCAAACCATGACCACCCACCGGAAAGGTTCGTTGACTTCGACTAACTCCGGCGGGCTGTAGGAAAGGCTACGAGCAGACTATCGGAGCACACGGTCGGCTCGGCTGTATACGTTCATCGAGTCACCCCGCAGGAATGCGATCAGGGTCAGCCCGGACTGCGTGGCGAGATCGACAGCCAGCGACGACGGGGCCGACACCGCGGCAAGTATCGGGATGCCGGCCATCACCGCCTTCTGGGTGAGTTCGAACGACGCCCTGCCGCTGACCAGCAGCACCGATCCGGTCAGTGGAATCCGGTCGCCTTCCAGGGCCCAGCCGATCACCTTGTCCACCGCGTTATGCCGGCCGACATCCTCGCGTACCGCCAGCATGGTGCCGTCGACGCTGAACAACGCGGCACCGTGCAGACCTCCGGTGCTGGCGAAAACCTTCTGGGCCGTCCGCAATCGGGCCGGTAATTCAGTCAGGGTGGCAGCCGAGACGGCAGCGGGGTCATCGCCGGGGGAATGGTGGCTGGCCAGCCAGACGGCCTCCATCGAGGCTTTGCCGCACACTCCGCATGACGACGTTGTGTAAAAGTTGCGGGTGACGTCCACATCGGGCATCTGCACGCCGGGCGCCAGTGTGACGTCGAGGGTGTTGTAGGTGTTCATCCCGTCCTGCTCGGCACCTCTGCAGTAGCGCACCGTGGTCACGTCGGCCCGGGTGGAGATGACACCCTCGGTCAGCAGGAACCCCTGTGCCAGTTCGAAATCCGAGCCGGGCGTGCGCATGGTCACAGTGACCGCGGCGCCGTTGATCCGGATCTCGAGTGGCTCCTCGACGACGACGGTCTCCGAGCGCTCGGTGAGCACCGACTGCTCGCCCGAGGCGATCAGATGGCTGATCCGGCGCCGTGATGTCACTCTGCCCACGCCTGTCATGCTGCCTGCTGGCGTGGCATCCGGCATTACCGACTACCACCTAACTTCTTAATATTGCCTGACGGCTATCGTGGCCGCTGACGCAATTCTCACTCGCTTTGTCGACCGCCACGCCGATGACCTGTGGCTTTGGAGTAGATTACATGGCGTGTCCGTTGACAGCGACGGCATGGCTTGCTTAAGAAAGTGCAATAATCGTTACCTCGAGTAACGGAAATTCCGCTGATTCCACAACGAAAGGTGCCCGACGTGGGTCCTAACGGCGACGGGTCCGCGGGAAATCGGCAAAAACTCGAGAAGGTTGTCATCAGGTTCGCCGGTGACTCCGGCGACGGAATGCAGCTGACCGGTGACCGGTTCACGTCGGAAGCTGCTGTGCTGGGCAATGACCTTGCGACACAACCGAATTACCCCGCCGAGATCCGCGCCCCGCAGGGCACGCTGCCCGGGGTGTCGTCGTTCCAGATTCAGATTGCCGACTTCGACATCCTCACCGCCGGTGACCGTCCCGACGTCCTCGTCGCGATGAACCCGGCCGCGCTGAAGGCCAACCTTCCGGACCTGCCCCGCGGCGGCATGGTGATCGCCAACTCCGATGAGTTCACCAAGCGCAACCTGGCCAAGGTCGACTACGCGGCCAACCCGTTGGAGACCGGGGAACTGTCGGACTACGTCGTGCACCCCATCGCGATGACGACGTTGACCCTCGGTGCCGTGGAGCCCATCGGGGCGTCGAAGAAGGATGGGGAGCGCGCCAAGAATCTTTTCGCCCTCGGCCTGCTGTGCTGGATGTACGGCCGTCCGATCGAGTTGAACGAGACTTTCATCCGGGAGAAGTTTGGCCGCAAGCCCGACATCGCCGAGGCCAACGTGCTGGCCTTGCGGGCAGGTTGGAACTACGGCGAGACCACCGAGGCGTTCGCCACCACCTATGAGGTGGCGCCGGCCAAGCTTCCCGCGGGGGAGTACCGCCAGATTTCGGGCAACACCGCGTTGGCCTACGGGATCATCACCGCGGGGCAACTCGCCGGCGTCGGTGTCCTGCTCGGTAGCTACCCGATCACCCCGGCGTCGGACATCCTGCACGAACTTTCCAAGCACAAGAACTTCGACGTGATGACCTTCCAGGCCGAAGATGAGATCGCCGGTATCGGTGCCGCACTCGGTGCCTCCTACGGCGGATCACTCGGTGTGACAAGCACTTCCGGCCCGGGCGTCGCGTTGAAGTCTGAATTCATCGGCTTGGCGGTGATGACCGAGTTGCCATTGCTGATCATCGATGTGCAGCGCGGCGGGCCGTCCACGGGCCTGCCGACCAAGACCGAACAGGCCGATCTGCTGCAGGCCATGTTCGGCCGAAACGGCGAGTCGCCGGTTGCCGTGCTGGCACCCTGCTCGCCGTCAGACTGTTTCGAGGTTGCCGTCGAGGCGGCCCGCATCGCGCTGACCTATCGCACCCCGGTCATGCTGCTGTCCGATGGGGCGATCGCCAACGGATCCGAACCCTGGCGGATCCCGGATCTGACGTCCTTCGACGACATCGATGTCGGGTTTGCGCAATCCGGTGCCGAGTTCGAGCCGTACGCGCGCGACCCGCAGACCCTGGCTCGGCAGTTCGCCGTCCCGGGAACGCCCGGCCTGGAGCACCGTATCGGCGGCTTGGAGAAGGCCAATGGCTCCGGTGACATCTCCTACCTCGGGCCCAATCACGATCAGATGGTTCGATTGCGGCAGGCCAAGATCGACGGCATCGCGGTTCCCGACCTGGCGGTCGACGACCCGTCCGGTGACGCCGAATTATTAATGGTGGGCTGGGGCAGTTCCTACGGGCCGATCGGCGAGGCCTGCCGGCGTGCACGCCGACGCGGTGCGAAAGTGGCCCATGCTCAGTTGCGCCACCTCAATCCGATGCCCGCCAATCTCGGTGAGATCCTGAGTCGGTATCCGACAGTGGTGTGCCCCGAGATGAACCTCGGCCAACTCAGCCTGTTATTGCGGGGCAGGTATCTGGTCGACGTTCGATCCGTCACCAAAGTGGAGGGCATGGCATTCCTGGTCGATGAGGTTGAGCAGATCATTGACGCTGCACTGAATGGGACGTTGAGCGAAAACGAAAGCGCCAAAACGGGATTCGCCATCAGCACGGCGGCCACCGTGGGCGCAGCCGCTGGAATCGGAGCGAACCTATGACGGAACTGATCGGAGCGGACCTCGGTCTGACCACCCCCGCCGAGTGGGCGATCTCAAAGATCGCAGGCGTGCCCACCACCGACGAGCCGCAGAAGTCCAGGAATTTCACCAGCGATCAGGAAGTGCGCTGGTGCCCGGGTTGCGGGGATTACGTCATCCTCAACACCATCCGGAACTTCCTGCCCGAGTTGGGGTTACGGCGGGAGAACATCGCCTTCATCAGTGGCATCGGCTGCTCCAGCCGGTTCCCCTATTACCTCGAGACCTACGGTTTCCACTCGATTCACGGCCGGGCTCCGACGGTCGCCACCGGGCTGGCCCTGGCGCGTCCGGATCTGTCGGTCTGGGTGGTGACCGGTGACGGTGACGCCCTGTCCATCGGCGGCAACCATCTGATCCACGCGCTGCGCCGCAACGTCAACATCACCATCCTGCTGTTCAACAACCGCATCTACGGGTTGACCAAGGGGCAGTACTCCCCGACGTCGGAGGTGGGCAAGGTCACCAAGTCCACCCCGATGGGCTCGCTGGACCATCCGTTCAACCCGGTCTCGGTGGCGTTGGGCGCGGAGGCGACATTCGTCGCCAGGGCTTTGGATTCCGACCGCAAGGGACTCTCGGACGTGCTGCGTGCCGCGGCCGCGCACCGGGGCGCAGCGCTGGTTGAGATTCTGCAGGACTGTCCGATCTTCAATGACGGCTCGTTCGACGTGCTCCGTAAGGAGGGCGCCGAGGAACGTGTGATCACCGTGCGGCACGGTGAACCGATCACCTTCGGTTCGAGCGGTGAGCACTGCGTGATCCAGACCGGCTTCGGGCTGGAGGTCGCCAAGACCGCGGATGTGTCGGCCGCGGCGATCGTGGTGCATGACGCAACCGTGGCGAACCCGGCCTATGCCTTCGCCCTGTCCCGACTCAGCGAGCAAAACCTGGAACACACCGTCATGGGGATTTTCCGGCAGGTCAACCGGGCCTCGTACGATGATGCAGCCCGGGAGCAGATCAGCGCGGCCCGCGCTGCCACGCCGCACGACCGCGCCGCACTGCAGTCCCTGCTGCGCGGCCGGGACACCTGGACCGTCAGCTAGCCATGGCAACCAGCGCAGGTTTGGCGGCCGTCGTGCTGGCCGGTGGCGCGTCGCGACGAATGGGACGCGACAAGGCCACTATGGCCCATCCGTCGGCCCATCCGTCGGCCCATCCGTCGGCCCATCCGTCGGCGAGCGGCCTGACGATGGTCGAATACACCGTCTCGGTGGTGGCGGCACGCTGTGCGCCAGTGTTTGTCATCGCCGCACCCGGTCAGCCGTTGCCGGCGCTGCAGGCCCAGGTGTTGCGAGACGACGCCCGGGGAGTGGGACCGTTACTGGCCACCGGCCGGGGATTGCGGGCGGCCGGGGCCGCGGGTGCCGACCGGGCGTTCGTGTGTGCGGTGGACATGCCGAACCTGTCGACCGAGGTCATTGACGAATTGATCGGCTATCGCAACGTTGACGTCGTCTTGCCGTGGGATGGCCGCGACCATTACCTGGCCGGGATCTACCGCACCGCACTGGCTGATCAGATCGATGCATTGGTCGGCGCGGGCCAGCGCAGCATGCGCGCCCTGGCCGATACGGTGCTCACCCAGCGCGTGGTCCTGGCGCCCGCAGACGGGATAGACGGGATAGGCGGGATGGACGGGATGGCCGCGCTCGCGAACGTCAACACTGAGGCCGACACTCCGAGCTGAGCTGCGCCTTAAACGACGCATAGGGCCGAAATAACCAATTATTTGTTATGCATGTTATTGGTGTGAATATTGTTACTCATGTGAATGCTCGACGTGTGGGGCGGCTCACAATTGGACTGTGAGTTACGTCACAATAGACTGGCAGACAGCCTAGTTTTGGCTGGTCGGGAATCGCCGGAGTGACCTGCGCGAAGCCCACGCGATCCGCGGTCGTGATTGTTCCGTTATCTGAAAGATATTGGTCAGTCATTCGCGTGACTTGGCGCAACGGTCTGCGTACCGTCTGAAATGGCCCGAGAAGGTGCCGCAAAAATTAGATAACCAGATTCGGTATCCCTGCGTCTCCGCAGGGCCCAGCCAATCCAGGGGCGGCGCAAAGGTGCGCGCCCGGCGAAAGGAAAAAATCTTGAGGAACCTCCGCAAAACGCTTGGAATGTCCGTTCTCGCCGGCGCCATGATCTCCGCGCCGATCGCCCTGGGCGTCGCTGTCGCCAGTGCCGACAGCGTGAACTGGGATGCGATCGCCGCCTGCGAGTCCGGTGGCAACTGGGCCATCAGCACCGGCAATGGCTACTACGGCGGCCTGCAGTTCACTCCGAGCACCTGGCAGGCCAACGGCGGCACCGGAATGCCGAACCAGGCCTCGCGGGCCGAGCAGATCCGCGTCGCAGAGAATGTCCTGCGTACGCAGGGTATCGGCGCCTGGCCGGTGTGCGGCCAACGGGGCTGACCCTGCCCGGTTTGAGAATCTGACACAGTGGCGCCGGAGCAATCCGGCGCCACTTTTTTTGCGACACTCAGTCCCTTCTGTAACACCCGTCCCCGACGCTGCGATCCACATCACAACCGCACAGCACGCGGCCCGCAGTCGGAAAGGGACACCCAGTGAGCATCATCCGCAAGATCATCACCCTCGGCGCCCTCGCTCTCGGCCTCGCACTTGCGGCACTGGCGATGGGAAGCGGAACCGCCACTGCCGACAGTGGCGTGAACTGGGATGCGGTCGCAAAGTGCGAATCCGGCGGCAACTGGGCGATCAACACCGGTAACGGCTACTTCGGCGGACTGCAGTTCAGCCCGGCGACCTGGGCCTCCAACGGCGGCACCGGGATGCCTCACCAGGCCTCCCGCGATGAGCAGATCCGGGTCGCCGAGAACGTCTACAAGACCCAGGGCATCGGCGCCTGGCCGACCTGCGGCGCCAACGCCGGCGCCGCCGGATTCACGCCCGGCCTGGTGACCACCGTATCGGCCGACAGTCCGGCCCCCGCGGGTCAGTGCCAGGGGCTGGGACGCGGTCCGCTGGGGCTGATCGACTGGGGCCAGATGTGCCGGGCCGTCACCGATCCGGGTAGGGCCTTCGCCAGCGCACTGGGTATCAACTAGTCAGCTGTAATCAACCATGAGCGCGCGCCCGCGCGCGCGGACGCCATCCGGACTGCCGGTAAGTTGACGGCCATGACAAGCCGCGAGTTCGACATTGTTGTGTACGGGGCCACCGGGTTCGTCGGAAAGCTCACCGCTGACTATCTGGCGCACGCCGGCGGGAGTGCACGCATCGCGTTGGCCGGGCGTTCGCCGGGCCGCCTCGAGGCCGTTCGGGCCACACTGCCCGAGTCCGCGCGATCCTGGCCGATCATCACCGCCGACGCGTCATCACCGTCGTCCCTCGACGAGATGGCTGCCCGCACACAGGTCGTCGTCACCACCGTCGGGCCCTACAGCAAGTACGGGCTACCACTGGTGGCCGCATGCGCCAAAGCCGGCACCGATTACGCCGACCTCACCGGTGAGGCGATGTTCGTCCGGCAGAGTATCGATGACTATCACAAGCAGGCCATCGATACCGGCGCCAGGATCGTGCACGCCTGCGGTTTCGACTCCATACCGTCCGACATGAGTGTCTACGAGCTGTACCGGCGGGTCACTCGGGACGGCACCGGCGAACTGTGCGATACCAACTACGTGCTGCGGAGTTTCTCCGGCGGGGTGTCGGGCGGCACGATCGCCTCGATGATCGAGGTGTTCCGGGCGTCCTCCGGCGACCCGGACACCCGGCGCCTACTGGAGGATCCGTACACCCTGGCCCAGGATCGCGGCGCCGAGCCCGAATTCGGCCCGCAACCCGACCTGCCGTGGCGGCGCGGCCGGGAGATCGCCCCGGAGTTGGCCGGCGTCTGGGCCGGCGGCTTCGTGATGGCGATGTACAACACCCGCATCGTCCGACGCAGCAATGCGCTGCTGGACTACGCCTACGGGCGTCGGTTCCGCTATGCCGAATACATGGGCATGGGGCCCTCGGTGCTGGCGCCGGTCGCGGCGGCGGCAACCACCGCCGCCACCGCCGGCGCGGCCGCACTCGGGGGCCGCTTCTTCCGACTCCTGCCGCGCAAGCTGGTCGAGCGCCTCGCACCCAAACCCGGCACCGGGCCCAGTGACGACGTGCGCGAGCGCGGCTACTACCGGGTCGAGACCTACACGACGACCACCACTGGCGCCCGTTACGTCGCGACGATCTCGCAGAGCGGCGATCCCGGTTACAAGGCGACCTCGGTCATGCTGGGGGAGTGCGGCCTCGCACTCGCCCTCGACCGCGACAAGCTTCCCGACCGCTACGGCGTGCTGACGCCGGCGGCCGCCATGGGCGATGCGCTGCTGGCACGCTTTCCCGCCGCCGGGATCTCCCTGGACTCAGCCCGGCTGAACTGACGCGGGCGTCGCGATGCCCACAGCGGAATCGGGTGTACCGCCGGCGGCGGGGCGGCTAGTGTCGAAGCAGTCGCGGCACAACTCACACGAAGGTGGAACCTCAACATGGCCGGTCTCGATGACCTCTTCAACCAGATCCCGGTGGCGGAAATCGCCAGCAAGCTCGGAGCTGACCAGGGCGAGGTGAACCAGGCTATCCAGACCCTGGTGCCCACGCTGCTCGGCAGCCTGCACGAGAACGTCCAGGCCTCCGATATCGACTCGACCCATCTGGAATCGGCCGTCGTCGCCGAGGGCCAGAGCGATCTGCTGACCGGTGGCGTCAACGTCGATCAACTCGATGAGGGCCAGGGCAACCAGCTCGTCGCGAGCCTGTTCGGCGGCAATGACACCAATCAGGTGGCCTCAGCGCTGTCCGGCGCCGGCGCCGGCGGTGGTGATCTGATCAAGCGTCTCCTGCCGATGCTCGCCCCGATCGTGCTGGCTTATGTCGGCAAGCAGTTCGCCCAGAAGAATTCCGGCGCGCAGGCTCAGGCTGCACCGTCCGGCGGTATCGGCGACGTCCTGGGCGGTCTGCTCGGTGGCGGCGCGGCCGGTGGCGGAAACAATGCCCTCGGCAGCATCCTGGGCGGCGTGCTCGGCGGCAACCAGGGTGGGGCGATCGGCAACATTCTGGGTGGGCTGCTGCGCGGCGGCCGCTGATAGTTCGGGGCTGCGCAGGTCGGCCGTCGGCCTGCACGCACCCGTTCCTAGAATCAACGCGTGCCCACCACTGATGACTCCCGCGCCGAGGCTCTCCCCAAGACGTGGGATCCCGGCGCGGTAGAGACCGGGATCTATCAGGGCTGGGTCGACGCGGGCTATTTCACCGCGGATGCCGCCAGTGCCAAACCGCCGTACTCGATCGTGCTGCCGCCGCCGAACGTGACCGGCAGCCTGCATATGGGCCATGCTC
>Ga0114962_10003815_pt1 | contig 12149 bp, 14 predicted proteins | sample C_130820_MF_Meta_FD_87017 | JGI IMG/M metagenome (GOLD analysis project Ga0114962, IMG submission 87017) | Freshwater microbial communities from Lake Croche, Canada to study carbon cycling - C_130820_MF_MetaG | ecosystem: Environmental > Aquatic > Freshwater > Lake | place: Lake Croche, Canada... | reverse complement strand
ATATATATAAAAATAAATATATATATATATATATATATATATATATATATATATCTTTACTTAATTATATACTAAGTAAAAAATTTTTTTTTCTAGTAAATCTTAGTTTTTTTTTCAAATCTCGACAATTTTTTAGGTTTTTTAATAAAGTTTATTAAGAAATTTCTTGAAAATAAAACTAAAAAGATTAAATCTATATTTTTTATTTATCTTGTTGTTGTTATGAGATTTTCCCCCTAAATTTTTTTAAATTCAAAAATACTAATTCACATGTTTCGTTGGATATCTCTCCATTTTTAAATTTGACTCTCCATGAAAATTACCAATTTATGGAAGAAGTCTTGGCTTATATAGAATTATGGTTTATAGATTAAAAAACTTTTATGACTAATTTTCTCTAGAAATTTACAATCTTTTTTTTATTTTATAATACTTTATAATATTAAAAAAAAGAGAAAAGTTTTTTTGATAATTTTTTCAAAATCCATTACTATCCTAGCATACCCTATCCACTTGAAAATCTCCTTCTTATCTTTCTTAAAAAATAAAAAATTTTGAAATAATTTCTTAGACAGTTTGAAGAATAAATAAGTTTGAAAAAATCAAAGAAAATTGCAATAGCAAAATTTTCAATTAAAACGTGTGTAGAAAAAGAGAAAGAAAAAAGAAAAATTTGGCCAGAGTTCTAGGCCTTTTAAAAAAATTCAAACTATGATATTCAATTCTTGTCAAAAATTAAAGACAGTATAGATTACAAAAAAGAGTTCTTTTTTCAAAAATATGACAATTACAATTGGACAAGAAAAAGCTAAAGAACAAGGACTATTTGGCTTAGTTGACGATTGGTTAAAACGAGATCGTTTTGTATTTGTAGGATGGTCTGGATTATTATTATTTCCTTGTGCTTATTTAGCTCTTGGTGGATGGCTTACAGGAATTACTTTTGTTACTTCTTGGTATACTCATGGTTTAGCAAGTTCTTTCTTAGAAGGATGTAACTTTTTAACAGCAGCAGTTTCTTCACCTGCTAATAGTATGGGTCATTCTTTACTGTTACTTTGGGGTCCAGAAGCTCAAGGAAGTTTTTCTCTTTGGTTTAAAATTGGTGGTCTTTGGACTTTTATTGCTTTACATGGAAGCTTTGGATTAATCGGATTTTGTTTACGTCAATTTGAAATTGCAAGATTAGTAGGAATTCGTCCCTACAATGCCCTAGCTTTTTCAGGTCCAATTGCAGTCTTTGTTTCTGTTTTCTTACTTTATCCTTTAGGTCAAGCAAGTTGGTTCTTTGCTCCTAGTTTTGGTGTAGCAGCGATTTTTCGTTTCTTATTATTTTTACAAGGTTTCCATAACTGGACATTAAATCCCTTCCATATGATGGGAGTAGCTGGAATTTTAGGAGGAGCTCTTTTATGTGCAATTCATGGAGCAACGGTTGAAAATACATTATTCGAAGATGGAGATGCAGCCAATACGTTCCGTGCATTTACTCCTACTCAATCGGAAGAAACATACTCAATGGTAACAGCAAACAGATTTTGGTCTCAAATTTTTGGTGTAGCTTTTTCCAATAAACGTTGGTTACATTTCTTTATGTTATTTGTTCCTGTTACAGGTCTTTGGGCAAGTGCGGTAGGAATTGTAGGATTAGCTTTAAATTTAAGAGCTTATGACTTTATTTCTCAAGAATTAAGAGCAGCAGAAGATCCAGAATTTGAAACATTCTATACAAAAAATATTCTTTTAAATGAAGGTATAAGACTGTGGATGGCAGCTCAAGACCAACCGCATGAAAATTACATATTCCCTGAGGAGGTATTGCCACGTGGAAACGCGCTTTGATGATCTTGAAATAACAACGGATAAAACGATTGAAGCTACAGGTTTTGCTTGGTGGGCTGGGAATGCAAGATTAATTAACTTATCTGGAAAACTTTTAGGAGCTCATGTAGCTCACGCAGGTTTAATGGTATTTTGGTGTGGAGCAATGACATTATTTGAAGTTTCTCATTTTATTCCAGAAAAACCTTTTTATGATCAAGGATTTATTCTTTTACCTCATTTAGCTACATTGGGTTGGGGTGTGGGACCTGGAGGAGAAATTACAGATATTTATCCATATTTTGTCGTTGGGGTTATTCATTTAATTTCTTCGTCTGTTTTAGGATTTGGAGGAATTTACCATTCTTTATTTGGTCCTGATACGTTAGAAACTAATGCTCCTCTTTTTGGATATGACTGGCGTGATAAAAATAAAATGACAACAATCTTAGGGATTCATCTTTGTCTTCTAGGAATTGGAGCTCTTTTATTAGTAATTAAAGCCATGTATATTGGTGGTGTTTATGATACTTGGGCCCCAGGAGGTGGAGATGTTCGTTTCATTAAAAATCCAACATTAAACCCTCTTGTTATTTTTGGTTACGTCTTCAAATCTCCTTTTGGAGGAGATGGTTGGATTATTTCTATCAACAATATGGAAGATTTAGTTGGTGGTCATATTTGGGTAGGAATTTTATGTTTAACAGGAGGAATTTGGCATATTCTAACAAAACCTTTTGCTTGGGCAAGAAGAGCTTTTGTTTGGTCAGGAGAAGCATATTTATCTTATAGTTTAGCGGCTTTATCTGTTATGGGATTAACAGCTTCTGTTTTTGTTTGGTATAATAATACAGCTTATCCAAGTGAATTTTTTGGTCCAACAGGTCCAGAAGCTTCCCAAGCTCAAGCCTTTACTTTCCTTGTTCGTGACCAACGACTTGGAGCAAATGTAGCTTCTGCTCAAGGACCAACAGGGTTAGGGAAATATTTAATGCGTTCTCCAAGTGGAGAAATTATTTTTGGGGGAGAAACAATGCGTTTCTGGGATATGAGATCTCCATGGTTAGAGCCATTACGTGGTCCGAATGGTCTGGATCTAAATAAAATTAGAAATGACATTCAACCATGGCAAGAGCGAAGAGCGGCTGAATACATGACTCATGCTCCTTTAGGGTCATTAAATTCCGTTGGTGGAGTAGCAACTGAAATTAATTCGGTTAATTATGTTTCTCCACGTTCATGGTTAACATCAGCTCATTTCGTTTTAGGTTTCTTCTTATTAGTAGGTCATTGGTGGCATTCAGGACGTGCTAGAGCTGCAGCTGCTGGATTTGAAAAAGGAATTAACCGTGAAACAGAACCTGTTCTTCAATTAAAACCAATTGATTAATTCGAAAATATAACAATATTAAAATTTCATTAATACCTAAAAAGAAAGAAACAGTGGGGGACATTGTCTCCCACTGTTTCTTTCTTTTTAGGTATTAATCCTAAATCTAACAAAAGAAAAAGTACGGAAAGATTCAAAAATCTTAGGATGAAAAAAAAATCAATTTTTTATTTTATTTCTTTTTTCTTTTTCTTTGATTTACAAAATGGTTGGTCAATGAATTTTGAAAAAGGAAAAGATGTTTTTCACAACAATTGTTTGCCTTGTCATAAAGGAGGAAGAAATTTTATTCTACCAGAAAAAAATTTAAAAAAAGACACATTGGAAGCAAATGGGATGAATACAGTCAATGCTATTTCCTATCAAGTTAGAAATGGAAAAAACGGAATGCCTGCTTTTGGAGGTCGTTTAAGTGAAAATGAAGTGGAAGATGTTGCGTTTTATGTTCTTCAAGAAGCCAGTTCTACTTTTTTAAAAAAAGAAGAAAATTTTCCATAAAAAAACTTCCCATTTATTCTCGAAATAGAAAATGATTTAAACTTTCTTGATGAAAGGAAAAAAATTCCATAAAGTAAAAGAAGAAGAAAGCGAAGGGTGGTTAGCTCAGTTGGTAGAGCTTCTGCCTTACAAGCAGACTGTCACTGGTTCAAGTCCAGTACCGCCTAATTTAAAAAATTCTAGAAAGAAAAATGAAAATCAAACCTTTTTTGGGCTCATCGTCTAAGGGATCAGGACGGAAACCTTCTAAGTTTCTAATGTAGGTTCGAATCCTACTGAGCCTATTTCTTTACAAGTTTGTTTGGAATTCAAATTGTAATTTTCAAAAGATAAAATTCTTGTTTTTTAAAGAAAAAAATCAATTCATTTTTTTAATTAAGATTTAATTCAAAAAATTTTTGAGAAAATTTAAATTTGTAAATTAGCAAAAATTCTTTGAAAAGTCGTTTGAATTTTTTCACCAGAATTAATAGATTCCATAGGATCTCTTCTTAAACGATGACGTAAACATAAACTAATTGTTCTTTGAATATCGTCAATGGTAACTTCTGTTCGATTTTCAAAAGCGGTTAAGGCTTTAGCTGCACGAGTTGAAACAATATCTCCTCGTAATCCTTCAATTTCTAATTCACTACAAATTTCCGAAATTTTAAATTGAAATTCTTCTTTAATTTTTACCTTTGAAAGATTTTGTTGAGCAGTAATTAATTGATTTTGAAGATTTTGTTGTTCATTTTGATATTTTTCAAACCAAAGATTAGGAAATTGATCAAAATTGATTCTTTCTTCAACAATTTTGACTCTTAATTTTGGATCTCGAATGGTACGAATTTCGGCATGCATCCCAAAACGATCTAATAATTGAGGTCTTAATTCTCCTTCTTCAGGATTTCCAGATCCTACTAAAATGAATTTAGCTGGGTGTTTGATTGAAATTCCTTCTCTTTCTACTGTATTCCAACCGGAAGCTGCCGAATCTAATAAAACATCAACTAAATGATCATCAAGTAAATTTATTTCATCAACATAAAGTAATCCACGATTGGCTCGAGCTAATAATCCAGGTTCAAAAGTACTTTTTCCTCCGGATAAAATTTCTTTTAAATTAATAGTTCCACAAACACGATCTTCAGTTGCTCCTAACGGTAATTCAACCATCGGAATTTTCATATATTCCGTTTCATATTCTTGATTAGGAAAAGCCTTAGGATCTGTATTAAAAGGATCATTTTTTATAATTTCAATTTCAGGAAGAAGATCAGCTAAAGCTCGGATTGTTGTAGATTTTCCTGTCCCGCGATCTCCCATAATCATTACACCGCCAATTTTTGGATCAATAACATTTAATTGCAAAGCTAATTTCATTTCAGATTGTCCAATAATAGCTGCAAAGGGAAAATTTGTTAAATTTTTTACGATTGTCATGCAAATGTTTTTTGTTCAATAATATTGAACGTTTTTTGAAAAAGTACAAAAGATTAAAAAAAGCCAAGAGAAAAAACAATACTGTAGAAAAAAACAATAATCTTTGGAAACAGAAAAAAGTGCAAATTCCTATTTCTAGAAATTAAAACCTAAAAGATGGTTCCGAGAAAATTGCTTTTTTATTTTTCTCTGCTATTATTTCTTGCTATTATATAATGCAATACCTAATCGAATTGAAAATGTAAGAAGAAGAAAACCAAGAAAAAGGGCAATATAAATATTAAATTCAGTTATCATAATGTCATTTTTTTTTATTATTTTTTATTTTTATTATAAGGAGAAATAGTTTTATTATCTTTGGTTAGAAAAGTGTTTTAGTGGAAGAAGTTTTAATTACAGAAACTTCTCCCGAAAAAATTCGATTTTTCCCACTTTTTCAAGTATAAAAATTCTATAATAAAAGTTATTAAGGAGAATTGTGTAAAAAATCTTTTTGAGAAAAAGTAATGATAGATGTAATTAGTTTAGGTTGGGCTTCTCTAATGGTAGTATTTTCATTTTCTCTAGCTTTAGTTGTCTGGGGAAGAAATGGTTTTTAAACGTTTTTTATTTTTTTCTTAAAAAATTTGAGATGAAATTTTTCCAAATATTTTTCTAATTTCTTTCTCTAGAAATGGATATTTCTATCCTCTTTTTTGGAAAAAATCAAGAAAGTCTCGAAAGAAATTTTCCTCAAAATATCAAGATTTTAAAAACGTTTTTCTTCAAATCAATAGAACTTCAAGGTTGAATTCTCATTGTAGAAGAGTAGAAGAAAATTCGTACGTCTACTGATATTGAAAAATCAGTTTGTCTAATCGAATGAAAAGAATACAATAAAAAAGAAATCATATGGGAGAAATAGTAAGTGTAGGAATTTGTTGTTTTGTTATAACTCTTTTTGGATTGGCATTAGGATTTGCTTTTTTACAAATCCAAGCAAATACTTAAATCAAGGGAGTAAGAAAAGAAAAAAATCTTTTCTTACTCCTTCTAGTCAAAATCTCTTAGAAAGTTATGTTAAAATATTTTTTAAGAAATAAATATAGAAAGGAAAACATAGAGGTAAAAAAAGTGTTCGAATCAATAAGTCCTTTCTTAGGAATTTTCATTCTCAATAGTACTCTTACTATTGGTCTTATTTTAAATCAAAATGAAAGTATAAAAGACTCTGCCAATACTCAATCTTCGAGTTCTTCTCCAAATCCATTAGAAAATCTAACTTGGTTTTGCTTGATATTTCAAGTAATTCTTTTTTTATTAAAAATCAAAGGAAATGATTCTTCTTTTTAAAAAATTCGACTTTTTTCATCTGCCTCTAGAAAATGAAATTTCTAGAGAGAAATGAAAATGATTAGGAAAAAGTTGAAATTTTATTGATCAGTTACATCAATTACTACTCCTTTTGGGGATGAATGTCCATCTGTTCCTCGCGAAGTTTCTTGTAAAGTAGAATTCCAATATTCAAGAAGAAGATAATTAAATGCTTCTTTTAAATCTGGAAGAGATTCGGAAGAAATAGCTTCCAATTCCCCAAAAGCAAATTGTTCTTTTAAATTTGCAAAGCAGGCTTCAAAAAAAGCTACTTCAGTTGTTTTTTCTAAATTTGTAAAAACGGTATTAATTTTTTCAAGTAAAAGTTCCGATTTTGACAATAAATTATCAAATTCATATGTAATATTAACAAAAGATTTTTTAGATTTATCTACAATGGCATTTTCTTCAGCTTCTTTTACCATTTTTGTAACTTCATCTCTTGCAAGAGTACTTGCTCCTTCAATTTTAATTGATTGCTCTTGTCCTGTTTTTTCTTCACGTGCAGAAACCGATAATAATCCATTAACATCTAATTGAAAAGTTACACTAATTTTTGGAACTCCTCGAGGAGCTGGTGGAATTCCTTTTAATTTAAAAATACCTAAACTTTTGTTATCTTTAGCAAAAGGTCGTTCTCCTTGTAATACATGAATTTCTACCGTGTCTTGCATATCTGAACCAGTAGAAAAGACTTCTGATTGTTTAATTGGAATTGAAGCATTACGTGTAATAATAGTTGTCATTAATCCTCCCATTGTTTCTACTCCTAAAGAGAGAGGTGTTACATCTAATAAAATTAAATCTGTAATTTCTCCTGCAAGAATTCCAGCTTGAACTGCTGCACCCATAGCTACAACTTCATCCGGATTTACTGTTTCATTTAATGGTTTTCCTAATAAATCAATTAATAAGTTACGAACTGCAGGAATACGAGTTGAACCACCAACCAATATAACTTGATCAATATTTGCTTTTGTAAGTTTTGCATCTTGCAAAGCTTTTTGAACAGGATTTTTACATCTCTCTAATAAATTTTTACTTAACTCTTCAAATTTTGAACGATCAAATTCTATATCTATATTTTTGGGAGTTTGACCATCAATATAAATAAAAGGAAGATTAATTCGTGTGGATTGAATAGTAGATAATTCAATTTTTGCTTTTTCAGATGCTTCAATAATTCTTTGTAATGCTTGTTTTTCACTATACAAATTAACTTTTTCTGTTTTTTGAAAATTTTCAATAATATAACTAACAATTAATTGATCAAAATCATCTCCTCCCAAATGTGTGTCTCCAGATGTTGCTAAAACTTCAAAAACTTCATCTCCTACTTCTAAAACCGATACATCAAATGTTCCTCCTCCTAAATCAAAAATAAGAACAACTTCACTTTTTTTCTTATCTAATCCATAAGCTAAAGCAGCTGCTGTCGGTTCATTTAAAATTCGTAAAACATCTAATCCTGCAATTGTACCTGCATCTTTTGTAGCCAATCGTTGAGAATCATTAAAATAAGCAGGAACTGTAATAATAGCTTGAGTAATATTTTCTTTTAAAAATTTAGTAGCATCATTTACAAGTTTTTTCAAAATTGAAGCAGAAATTTCTTCTGGACTAAAATCTTTATTTAATAAAGGACAATAAATTTTAACTTTTCCACCTTCCTCTTTCTTAACTTTATAAGAAATACGATTAATTTCATTTTCAATTTCTTCATACTTACACCCAATAAATCTTTTTACTGAATAAAAAGTATTTTCTGGATTAACTACCGATTGACGTTTAGCAATTTGCCCAACTAAAACTTCTCCATTTGGAGTATAAGCTACAACCGATGGTGTTGTTCTTCCTCCTTCTGCATTAACAATAACTTTTGGATTAGCTCCTTCTAAAACAGAAATAACAGAATTCGTTGTTCCCAAATCAATACCAACGGTTTTTTTAATTCCTCCTTTAACACTACTCATAAGTCTCCTCCTTTTTTCTTTATACAATATATTATAATTTATTATAAATCTATAATCAAGAATATCTATTAAATAGTTATTTAGTATTATAACTGATATAGACATATTTAAAAAACTAATTTAAATTAAAAATTGAATTTATAAAAACAAACAGGTAATTTGTGTCTCTAGGTATTTTAGGAAATAAAATTGGAATGACCCAAATTTTCAACTCAAAAGGTGAAAGAATTCCAGTAACAATAATAAAAGGTGGTCCTTGTTATGTTACTCAAATTAAATCAACCGAAAATGCGGGTTATAATGCTATTCAACTTGGTTATTTAGAAATTTCTCCAACTTCAAAAAAATTAACAAAACCACAACTTGGACATTTTAGTAAAATTAATCTTCCTCCATTTCGTTATTTAAAAGAATATACAACTTTAGAACCTTCAAATTACAGTCTTGGTGAAAAATTTAGTGTTGAAATGTTTAATATTGGTCAGTTTGTAAATATAACAGGATTCACAATTGGAAAAGGATTCACAGGAAATATAAAACGACATAATTTTAGTCGTGGAGCAATGACTCATGGTTCCAAACATCATCGAGCACAAGGATCTTTAGGATCAGGAACTACTCCAGGACGAGTTTTTCCAGGAAAAAAAATGTCTGGACATTCTGGAATGCAAAAACGAACAATATTAAGTCTTGAAGTTATTGATATTGATTTAAAAGAAAACCTTTTAGTTATAAAAGGATCTATTCCAGGAAAATCAGGAAATTTAGTTAGTATTACTCTTAAAAAATAAAGTTTATTATTATTTTATGGAAACAAATTTCTTTATTGAAAATTCTTTAGAAAAAAAACATGCAATAGGTTTAATTCATCGTGTCTATTTAAGTCAATTAAAAAATAGTCGAAAATATTTAGCCTCTACCAAAACAAAATCTGAAATAAGAGGAGGAGGACGTAAACCTTGGCGTCAAAAAGGAACTGGAAGAGCAAGAGCAGGTTCAACAAGATCACCTTTATTTGTTGGAGGTGGAGTAATTTTTGGTCCAAAACCAAGAACCGTTTTTAAAAAAATTAATAAACAAGAAAAAAGACTTGCTATTTTATTAGCTTTTTTTTTAAAAATTAAACAATTTAAATTTCTTGATGAGAATGAAATTGAAACTTTTTCTGAAATTAAAACAAAAAAAGTATCTAAAATTTTGTCCAATTTAGGAATAATTCCAGATAAAAAAATATTATTTATTTTAACAAAACCAAATAAAAATTTTTGGTTATCTGCAAGAAATTTAAAAAATATAGAAATAACAACAGCATCTTGCATGAATATTGAACAAATTTTAAAAGCAAATTTCATTCTTTTATCAAAAGAGTGTTTTGATTTAATAAATTTATCTTATAAAAAAAAAAATGATTGATATCGTTAATCTTTTAAATTTAATTAAATATCCTTCCTTAACTGAAAAATCAATGAATTTGTATGGAAATCGTCAATATACATTTATTGTCGATAGATCATTAACAAAAACTGAAATTAAATATGGAATTCAAAAAATATTTAATGTAAATATTACTGACATTAATACATGTAATTTACCTATTAAAAAAAGACGAGTTGGTAAATTTTTAGGAAAACGAACTTTATTTAAAAAAGCTTACATTAAATTAAAAGAAGGAGAAAAAATTACAGATCTTTTTAATTAAAAAAACTAAAAAAATTTCGACAAAATATGGGCATTAAAACTTATAAACCATACACACCTTCAAATCGTACAAGAAGTGTTTTAGATTTTTCTTTTTTATCAAAGAATAAACCGGAAAAATCTTTACTTGTTTCAAATCAAAGAGCAAAAGGAAGAAATAATCAGGGACGTATAACAACAAGACATAAAGGTGGTGGTCATAAACGTCGTTATCGTTTAATTGATTTTAAAAGAAATAAATATGAAATAAAAGGTAAAGTTTTTTCTATTGAATATGATCCTAATCGTAATTCAAACATAGCTTTAATTTCTTATAGTGATGGAGAAAAAAGATATATATTGCATCCCGAAAATTTAAAAGTAGGAGATTTTATTTCATCTGGAAAAAAAAGTGAGCTTAGAATCGGAAATGCTTTACCTTTGGAAAATATTCCATTAGGAACTGAAATTCATAATATTGAATTATTTCCTGGGAAAGGAGGTCAATTGGTTCGTTCTGCAGGTACTTATGCTAAAGTTATAGCTAAAGAAAATAATTTTGTTATTTTACGCTTGTCTTCAAAAGAAATTAGATTATTTAAAAAAGAATGTTTTGCAACAATTGGCAAAGTAAGTAATTCGGATTTTTATAACGTAGTTTCTGGGAAAGCTGGAAGAAGTCGTTGGTTAGGAAAACGTCCAAGTGTTCGTGGAGCAGTAATGAATCCTGTTGATCATCCTCATGGAGGCGGAGAAGGAAGATGTCCAATTGGAAAACCACAACCACGTACACCTTGGGGGAAACCTGCATTAGGAGTAAAAACTAGAAAAAAAAGAAAAAAAAGTGATTTGTTTATAATTCGATCACGATAACTCAAAAAAAATAAAAATTTGGAAATTAATTATGTCAAGATCGATTAAAAAAGGTCCTTTTATTGCTTACCATTTATTAAAAAAAGTAAATGTACTCAATCAAGAAGGAAAAAAAGAAATAATTAAAACTTGGTCTAGAGCTTCAACAATTTTACCATTAATGATTGGTCATACAATTAGTGTTTATAATGGACAAAAACATATTCCAGTTTTTATTACGGATCAACTTGTTGGACATAAATTAGGAGAATTTGTTCCGACAAGAACATTTCGTTCTCATAAAAAAACTGAACGTAAAGTAAAGAGATAAATTATGATAAAAGAAATGAAAATTGTATCAGCAACATCAAAATATATTCGTATTTCTCCGACAAAAATTGCTATTATTATTTCAAAAATTCGAGGGAAAACCTATAAAGAAGCTTTAAAAATTTTAAAATATCTTCCTCAAAAAGCAGGTTCAATTGTTTGGCAAACTCTTTATTCCGCTGTTTCAAATGCTACAAATAATTTTGATTTAGTGAAAGAAAATCTTATTATTAAAGAAGCATATGTAAATCAAGGACCAATTTTAAAACGAATGCGACCACGAGCTCAAGGAAGAGCTTATGCAATTCAGAAAAAAATGTCTCATGTTACTATTCGAGTAACAGAAATTTAAATTTTTTCATAAAAAAAATTAGAATTTCGAAAAATTTAATATGCTTTAACAACTTCAAAGAATAACAAATTATGGGTCAAAAAACACATCCGAAAGGTTTTCGCTTAGTTACAACTCAAAACCATTTATCAAATTGGTATGGAAATAAATTTCAATATTCTTCACTTATTGAAGAAGATTCCTTTATTCGATTAAAAATAAATGAATTTTTTAATTCTAAACTTTCTTGATTTTTAAATTTAAAGATATATTTTCTTTGTTTTTTTATTACTCCTCTACAACATTTACCAATTATTGATTCAGAACACCCTGTTTCAATAGCAGCATCTTTTATTGAGAAAAATTCTTTAATAAACTCACCATCAAGGTTAAATTGTAAAACCGATTTAGAATTTAATTCTTTTGATAATTGTGTCATTTTATCTTGATCGACACCAGCATTTCTCCTGTCTTTAATCTTTTGTATAGTCTCCACGTT
>Ga0114962_10003812_pt1 | contig 12151 bp, 12 predicted proteins | sample C_130820_MF_Meta_FD_87017 | JGI IMG/M metagenome (GOLD analysis project Ga0114962, IMG submission 87017) | Freshwater microbial communities from Lake Croche, Canada to study carbon cycling - C_130820_MF_MetaG | ecosystem: Environmental > Aquatic > Freshwater > Lake | place: Lake Croche, Canada... | reverse complement strand
CCTCCAATCAGCTTGGCAATGTCCCAGAGGACAACTGGAGGAATTGGGTTGATGGCATGAACGGTATTGGTTACTTCGTTCAGTCCGGTGTTCCTGACCATAGAAATTATGAGAATTGGCAGGATTGGGCAAAAGCAATGTGTGGGATCATGAACCTTCAGACAGTTCAATAATGGTGAGAGATTAAAATGTTATTTATTGATATTTTTAATGCAATTGCAAATGTTGTAAAAAACAACAATGAAGATTATATTTATGCAAAAAGTATTGAAGATACGTGGGAACAGATTGGCTTAGATAGTTTGGATACAATCATGGTTTTTGTATATATGAGCGATGTTTATGGAATTGAAGATTGCATAATGAAGGAATGGGTTCCTAAAAACATACATGAATTTCATGATCTGCTGATGGCAAACAAAACAAAAGAACCACAATCCGTTGAAGAAGCTATGTCAGGTGTGAAGTAATGTATTTAACTCATTACAAAACAGCGTCAACAACATACACCGAAGCTATGGATGATGCTTATTATCCTCAACGCGTTCATTGGTTCCCTGAGACGTATGAACGAACTCATACTGGAATGGTGTATGTTCCTCATCTTTTGGCTGGTAAAGTATTAGATGAATCAATCATAAAATATTTGAATGAAAACCCTGTTGATGGGAAATCTGGATTTATCCTTGCCGCAGGCTCTCAAGCATGGGCTGGAGGAAAAACAAAGAATCCAAATCCTAGCAGGCTGACCTATAAATACCGTATTCCTCTGATCACTCTAACGCAAATATTTGCTGGCAAAACTTCTGCGTTGTGCGGATGCAACGACTATGTTGCAACAGATGCAAGTGCTTGTGCTTCAAGCCTGAAGGTCATGATGGACATTCAGAACCTGATGCAAAATTTTGGATTTGATCGTATATGTGTATTGGCGCTTGAGGATGCCGTTGCTGATCTTACTTTGGAGTTCTTTGGTGCGTCTGGAGCCAATCTGACCATTAAGGATGACAATAACGGCAAGAAAGTATCGGCGTTTGACTCTGTTAATGGTGGATTTATTGTTGGTCAAGGTGCTGTGTTTACCGTATTTCATTCAAAAAATGCGGTAGAAAAACTTGGCCTAGAACCTAAAGCAGAATTAATTGGCGCTTACTCTTCCTCAGAATCTGGAGCAAATGCTATAGGTCAACGTGAGGATGGGCAAGGGTATTCAAAAGCTATACAAGGTGCTGTTGCATTTTCAAAAGTAAATTCTACCGATATTTCTATTGTTAAAACTCACGGCACCGGAACGCCTGCAAACAATTCTGCTGAAAAAAATGGCATTACATCTATATTGAATGATTTTGTTGCAACGTCTTATAAGCAAAAGATAGGGCATACTGTTGCAGCAAGTGGGCTTCTGGAAACGTGTCTTTTGCTTGATGATATTAAATCTGGGCAAATACCGGCAATTGAGAATAGAACTGAAGATGACGGGGTGTTCTTGTCAAAGCCTTGCGATGTGCCTGATGGGTTGATACTTAGTCTTGCCGCAGGAATGGGAAATATTTACTCAGCCGCTATATTTAAGGGGCTATAAATGGTAGTCGATAGCAAAAAACAACAATTGACCGTTGGTCAGATTATTGATATTGCCTCGAAAGAGACAAAGTCAAAATATAAACCAGATCAAATTAAGACTGCAATCCTTTCGGAATTTTCTATTCCCAATAGTTGGAAGCCAGTTATTGGAAATACGCTATTTATTGTGCATAACTCTAACAGGCCGCATTACGGATTCTTTCGTGCGTTGAATGCTGATATTGGTAAAAACTACGTCCAAAACAGTGAATTGTTTTGCAAACAGGCATATCAAAAGAATTTTGATGTCTTGGTAACACAATTTGAAGATCAGACCATCTTGAATATTTTTAAAGCAATTTCTCGAAATCCGCCCAATCCTAAGATGGGATATGCAGTACAAAAAACAAAATCTGGCGGGTTTCAAGTTACGTTAGTTCTTGGCCCTAGTCGAGGTAACCAATGAGTGCCGTTGTAGATTTTGTTCAATCTGTTGTTGAGCCTATTGTTGATGCAGTAGGTGATGTTGGTCAAACGATTGTTAATGCCGCCGCTGACGTTGTTGAGTTTGTTGGGGACAACATTGTACCTGTTGCTGCTGTTGCGCTTGCAGCATATACAGGGGGCGCTTCTTTAGAGATGCTAGGTGGAGATTTTGCTCTAGAAGCTGGAGCAGATGCAGCTTTAGGGGCTGGAGCAGAGACTGCTGCTGCTGCCGCAGGATCGTCTGGACTTTCTGCAGCAGAATACGCGGCAACGGCGGCGGCAGAGGATGCTGCTGCAGGTGCTGGCCTTGGAACTGTTGCAGCAGATACTGCTGCTGCAGGAACATCAGGTCTTTCTGCTGCAGATTATGCTGCAACAGTAGCTGCAGAGGATGCTGCTGCAGGAGCAGCAATGACCGCTGGCGCTGAGGCGGCAGGGCTTCCCTCTATAACTAGCGGTCTTACGCAGACCCTCGTTGATATGGGATTGCCGTTTGACGCCGCAACTTCACTTCCTAGTATTTCCGATCTGGCGCAAAAGGCGGCTATCAATGCAGCCACTCAATACGCCAAAACAGGCAATGTAGATTTAGGGCAAATCATTACGTCACTTGCTGCTGGTGCGGCTGGCAATATTGCGGGTAGTGTTGCTGGTAGTGCGTTTGATGACAAGCTTCTGTCCTCCATAGCGTCAGGCGCAGCTAAAGGCGTTACAACTGCAGGCTTGTCTGGCGGTGATATTCAGCAAGCTGCGCTAATGGGTGCTGTTACTTCTGGAGCAGGTTATCTTGCAAAAGGCACACCTGTTCCGCAATCAGTTATAAATGCAGTTGTTAACTCTGCCGTAACTGGTAAGCCTCTTGATCAAACGTTGTTGAATGCAGCGATAAGCGCAGCAACTAGCTCTGGTCTTAGTGCTATAAAAGATTCGTTCACGCAGACTCCCGTTGAAGTTACTACAGGAGATGCTGCCGCTGCAATGAATCCTCCTGTAGATACTGCTCCTAAATCTGGCTTGGATGCCGTATCAAACACATTAGACTCTACTTCAAATGAAGTAGCTCCTGTAGTCGCTGGGACATCTGATGTTTCGCCATCCCCAACTTACAACACAGACTTTACGGGATCGGGCATTGATTCAACAGGCGTGCCTCCGGAACCAATTGATACATATACGACGCCGCCATCTGGTGGAATCCCCGCCGATCCATCAAGCCCTGCTGGTCAGCCTTCAGGCGGGTTGCCTGACATGAGCAATTACACATATGCTGGCGTTAATGGTCGCGGCGATGGCGTGTATCAGAATCCTGTTAACGGTCAGTATTACGATAGGTCTGGGAACGCATCAGACGCTCCTGTGCAAACTATCGATACCAAGGAACCAACTACTCCAGTAACAACGCCTGTTACTAAGCCTGTAACTACACCCGTTATTAAACCTACATCTACAGCAACACCTTCCGCATTGCCGTATTTTGCTCCAGTTCAACCTACCTCCACCAGTCAACCCACTGGGCTGGGATGGCTGACTGATCCAAGTAAATCTGGTATTTTTACTGTTAAAAAAGAAAATATGTCTAACCCTTTTCTTGAAGATCAGCTTCCTCAGCAAAATATTTTGTATGCAGACGGTGGTTCGGTTGATCCATTCAAGCCTATATCTGACCTGTTCGATCCTACGTCAAAGACGTATCCGCAATTTGTTAATGCTAGACCAAGTGTTTTAAGTAACAAAAAACTTTCAAGTTCTACCGCTCTTTCGCATGTCCCGCTCAAGACGATGTATCCGTCTATTGCTAGGGGTATGGCAAGCGGCGGTCTTCCCAGCAAGTATGAGGAAGCCACCCCCAAAGGGCATAAGCCTGAGTTCATTACGGGGGTGACCGGTTTCTATGCCAATGGGAAAGGCACAGGGCAGTCTGACGACATTCCAGCCCTGTTGCATGATGGTGACTACGTTATGGACGCAGAAACCGTCTCAGCCCTCGGTGACGGCTCCAGCAAGGCTGGTAGAGAAGTTCTGGACAAGTTTAGGAATCAGGTTCCTCATACCTCTAAAAATGGTGGAAGCGTGATCCCTGCAAAGATTGCTGATGGGGAATACGTCTTTCCGGCTGCGTTTGTTACTTCCCTCGGAAAAGGGGAAAATAAGCGAGGTTCGGAAATTCTTGATGGATTGAGAGAGAAACTCAGGGAGCATAAGAGAAAAGCTCCGCTGAACAAAATACCGCCGAAGGCGAAATCACCGTTGGAATATCTGAAAAGTAAGGTATAAATATGGCTAACCTCCTCCAGTCTTCGCAGACTTCGACTACAACTGCGCCGGATTATTATACAAATCATTTAACCAATCTTGCCACTAAGGGTGCTGCAGCTACCGATGCCGCTCAATATGTTGGGGCGCAGCCTCTGCAGACGCAGGCTTTCCAGCAGATTGGTGATACTGCCAATAAATTCCAGCCATCCATTGCCGCTGGTCAGAATCTAGTTAATCAGGGCGCTGCAAAAGATATAGTAGGTGCTGCCGATCCATATCTACAGGCTGGGACTAACAAAAGTGCGTTGTCTGCTCTAGACCCTTACGCAAGTAAAATTACTTCGGCGTCTCCTGCTGATCTGGCATCGCAATACATGAATCCGTATATCAATACGGCTGTTCAATCGATGTCTGATATCGCTCAACGCAACCTACAGCAGAATCTGGCTCCGCAAGCCACTGCTGCTGCAGTTGGTAGCGGTCAGTTTGGATCGCAACGCGGCGCACAAGTATTGGGTCAGGTTAACAGGCAGGCTCAACAAGACCTTGATGCCGAAATATCTAAAATGCTGAGTACAGGTTATGGTCAGGGATTGACTGCTGCTGGTCAGTATCAATCAACTGTTGGTCAGGTTGGCTCTACCGCAGCGAATGCTCAAAATGCAGAGAACCTATCTCAAATTTCTGCCGGTAAGACTGCTGGTGACTTGACCAATCTTCAAGCTCAAGAATTCAATAGGTCTGGCATTGATTTGGGAACGCTAGGCACGCAAGGCAACACAATGAACTTGGCAGATGTGAATGCTTTGTCTGCATTAGGTGGTCAGCAACAACAGATTGGTCAGAACGAACAGAACTATCCGATGACAAAGCTTACTGCGTTGTCGAACCTTATGCAGGGCGCTCAGATACCGACGACTGTTACTTCTACGCTTAATGCATCACCCTTGTCTACCATTGCTTCATTGGGTAGCACTGGCCTTGGATTGCTGCAGCCGAAATATGATGCTGCCGGTAAAGTCATTCCTAATAGCTCTCCTCTTAGCACTGCTAGTGATTGGTTTAAGAGCATTACCGGAGGCTCTACAACGCCCACTAACGTTACAAATTCTGATAATACAATTTATACAAATGGCACATCCATTAGTGGTGCCGATATGACTCAAGCCCCAGATGGAAGTTGGCTATATACAGAGTCCGGTCTTCCGGTACCGCCGGAAGATATAGAACCTTAGTAATTTATAAAAATGGCAATTGGTAAACAAGGAATAAATCATGGCTGAACAAAAAGATGCTAGTGGGCTTTCTGCTGCTGTTGATTACAGCAAGCTTCCGCTATTTGGTGCTACAGAAAGCCAGCTTAAGACATTACGCGATGCTCAAACTGAAGCACTCAGTTCTCTAGAGCAGCGTTATGCCCAGCCCAATTGGTTCAACATTGCCGCTGGGTTTGCCAAGCCGCAACTGGGTGGCTTTACTGCGTCACTTGGTAGTGCTGCTGGAGCCTATGGTGAGCAGCAAGAAAAGCAACGCGACATACAAGTTCCTATTGCTGAGATGAAAGCCAAAATTGCACAAAGCAATTATGTTTTAGGCTCAAGCACTAGCATTAATGAAGAAATCAAGAAATGGATGGAAAGCCATCAAGGTCAGACTCCTCCTGCCAGCCTGATTATGGAATGGAGAGCAAAAGCACCTAGCAATCCTACTGTTCAATCTTTGTTTGAACAGCAAAAAACGACTATGGAGCAACAAGCTCAACAACTTCAAACTGCCAAGTCTCTATATGAGTCTGGTCAAATTAGCAGAGATGAATACGGTAGGCGTGTGCGCCTTATTGAGCAGTCTCAGTCTTCTCAAGGCACCACCACTAATGCGGCTGGTAAGCCTGCTGAGGGAGTTCCTAAGCCTGTTGAGGGTATGCCTAAGCCTGCTGAGGGAGCGCCTGTTGCTGGTGAAGAAAAAAAATCAGATAGCTCCGGTTATTATCAAACGGTTTATCCTATTCCTAATGTTGACGCATATACAAAGCCGCAGGGAGATGAAATTATCAAGCGTTGGGCTGAAAATGCCGCTCCCGAAGAAAAAAGATATACGGATCAATTAAATCAATGGGGTAATTTTACAATTGGGCCAAATTACCATCAGTTAAATAATCAATTTGAAACAGCAAAAAGTTTGCTTGAGCAGCATCCTGAGATTGCAGAAAAAGTATTCAATCTTTTGCGCGGAGAAGGTGGATTTAAAAATCAAATATTAGCCGCCCTTAACAAGGGTATTGGTATAAATATCAATGGAGCTATTGGAGCAAATATTAATTTTCCAGTTGGGGATTATTTATCAAGCGGATTGAGCAAGACAGAACAAAATTATGCTGATCGTCTTGTAAATGCAATGCTTAATATTGGCAATACAAAGCTTTCACTTCAGGGAATTACGCCAGCCAATGGACAGCAAGCATATTTTGAAAATCTTCTTACAAAAGCTAGTGTTATTCAAAATCCTGCAACAGCATATAATATTTTGGCTAATGATTATATTTCTTTTGATCATGCAAAATCTCTTCAAGATACGGTATTGAGAGAAAAGAAAGAAAGAAAATTTAACCCTAATTCATTAACTCCTACTGCTGATATTTTTGCCGGTTCTCCAGAGATTGCAAGAATTGAAAAAGAAACCGCAGCAAAATATAAAGAAGAGCGAGAGCGTTTTAATGAATTGTTTAAGCCTAAAAAATCTGATTCTAAAAAACCTCCTGCTGCTGCAGGTAATCCAGTAACGCCTAGAGATGCTACAAGTTCTATTCCAGATGGTTACATAGTAGACCCAAAAACTGGCGTAATTCGCAAGAAACGCAAAGGGGAGTAATATGGCTACAGATCATGTAAAAATGTTTGTTGAGGAGTATGGCCCAATTGCTGCTCAAGTTGGCAAACAGATTGGCGTTGATCCGTCCATACTCCTTGCACAATGGGGATTAGAGACAAGTTATGGTCAACGTATTGTAGGACATCATAATCTTGGGAACATGAAAGATGTTTCTGGTTTCGGAACGGAAGCCACAGATAACCAAACTAAGACAAAATCAAAATATTTGAATTTTGAAAGCCCAGAAGCTTTTGGTGATTATTATGCACATTCAATGCATAGGCTATATCCTGAAACATTAAATACAGGCTCTGATATTAATAAGTTTTCAGAAGGTCTTCGTAAAGGCACAAAAGGTTCTTACGCTGAAGACACTAATTATGAAAAAAAATTAGCTGACACTTATGGGTTTGTTACTCCTTTTTATAAACCGCCAGAAGACGATTCTTCAAAGCCTAATATTTATCAAAGATTATCTGGCACTACAGAGGACTCAAAACCGCCAAAGACTGAATCAACTGTTCCAGAGATTGTTCCAGAAATTGGCGCTGGTGTAGGTGGATATGCCGCTTACAAGGGTGGTGTCGGTGTTCCTAATATGTTTAAGCCCGGCGCTAATGTTTTCTCTCCCGTTACGCAAAGCGTAATTCCAAGTCCAGAGACTGGCCTTACGCCGGGGGAGAAATGGTCAAATAAAACGGGATATGGCGCTGGGAAAGGAACTGTTAGGCAGGCGGTGGAACAACATAACCTTCTTAAAAGTCATAATCCGGTTACCCAAAAAACGGAAAAACTTTATGGAGTTGCTAGTCAAGGTGAGTCAACTAATTTGATTGAAAGGGCTTTGCAAAAGATAAAAGCCAGAGAGATGGCAGATGCTGCTGAAGCGGCTCTTAGATCAAATCCTACAAGTTCTCGTCTTTTGGATTTACTTGGTAAATTGAAAGGTGTTGGTAGGGTTGGTCTTGGTGCGCTTGGTGGAGCTTTATCTGCAAAAGATGCCTATGAGCTTGCAGAAAAATCCAAAAAAGAAGGTCTGTCTCTTGCTGATGTTCCTAAAGGATTATCAGCTTTAAGTGGATTGGCGATGATGAGTCCTAATCCTGCTGCAATTGCTGGTGGCGCTGCATTGCAAGGTGGATTGGCTGCTGGTGATTACTTATATGATAAGTTTCAATTGCCAATTGCAAACGCTTTGGACTATGCTTTTCCAAATAAACCCAGCGAAGAGTAATTTATAGATTTAGGGCATAAGCCCTTCAACCCCCTCTGAACTCCTCCCCAGAGGGGGTTTTTTTATGCGGTTAGAATTATTACCACAATAAATACTGTGATGGTAATAAAAAGAAATCTAGCCATTACACCTTTCCCCTCTTTTCATTGAGCGCCTGACCTACCAAGTCGTTCAAGCTGGTGACAAACTTTACGCATTCGGCGCATTCCTTCTGCGCTATAGCAGGCTCTGCCTTGGCAATGAATGCATTTGCCAGCTTGACCAGATCACCCTCTAGGAAGTTGTAGTTCTCCTCCAGAATGGTGTTCATGAAAGTTTCGTTGATTTCTTGAGTGGTTAGCATATTATTTCCCGAAGTTATTTTTGAGTTTCCAGAATTCCAAAAGGCACTTGAACATTTCAAATCCTTTGACAAGCTCTTCTTGCGTCCATTCGACGATCTTGATGAGGCCGGGGTTCGTTACCGACGCAAACACGTTTGCACACCTAGCGTTGGGTAACCCCAATCCCATGCGATAAGCTGCAAGCTGCATCAGATGCTCGTCGTAAGCCACTACCTTATCTTCAGCAGCAAATTCCTTAGACTTGGCATCCAGAACGATTCCCATTTCGGATTGGCAGTAGAGGTCGATCTTTCCCCCATACCCCAGTGGACTGGCAAATGATTTCTCTACCTGCCAGTTGTGGGGCGTCCCGAAATGCTTATTGACATCATGCTGGAAGGCTTTTGCTATCTCAGGATGCTCGACATTAATCTCACACCTATACCAACGCTCAATCGACTCATGGACTCGCGTGCCGCGTTCTGCAGCCTGCTTACCGGTCTGTTTGGAGTCTGCGCTGATGCGATTGATGAAGTCCTTCTCTACCTCACCCTCCAGCCGTGGAAGGGTGAGAGCAGCCAATAGCATCTGTTCGAGCTTCCACGCTTCGAGGCCCGGCTTCGCGGCGATCTTCATCACCGTGGTCACCGATGGCACCAAGTCCATTTTGCGTGCGTCTCTGAGCGTTGTAGGGCGATCTGAGCCATCTTTGGCAGGGACGGTGTATTGTGGAGCGCCGTCCTGCCGATACCAATGGACTGATTCTGCTGCTCTGGCAATTATGCTGGTCATATCAATGCACCCAAAGATAAAGCCCATGGAGAATCCCGATTGGGAAGAAGATAGCTCCCGCAATCAAGAATCCCCATGCAGCGTTTGAGAAGCAAAAGAATATGTGCGTCAACCATGCCAGTATCAAAACGACCAAACCTGAAATAGCTAAAAATTGTGGCATGTTCATTCTCCTAGAAAGGAATGTCGTCAGAGTTGTCGTCCATCATATTCGCAGGCGGCTTCTTGTCATCAGCCTTGATCCCGCGCTTTTGCCATTCCGGTGAGGCTTCGATCTTCTTCTTCAGGTTATCTGAAAAACCGTTGAACAGTTCCATGTCGGGATCATCGATATTGAAGATTTCGTTCTTGTTGATGGGATCAGGAAGACCATTCTGCTTGATCATAGACGGGACTGGCGTTACCCCAGCCACATTGGAGTAGACGTTGTTACCCGTCGCAGCCTTGCGCTCAATAACATTTAGCATGCACCATGCGCCAAGGACGTTCTCGAGGTCGAACTTACGCATCTCTTCCTCATTGAACGGCTTCCCGCGCCATGACTGCAGATCGATCCGCAGGTTGGCTTTTTCACTCCATGAGTGCGTGTAGTTCTTGAAGATGGCGAACGGACGACCATCCTTCATGACGATCTTTGCACCATCATCATCCTGACCGTGGATTTCCCAGCCGACCATGATCTTGTGCAGATACTTGGTCTCAATCTTGCCCATGACCTTGTATTCGGACTTCTGCGTGCCGAGGTCTACGATGCGATAGCACCGCGCAAGGTGCGCCCCCGCAGGGCAACGCTCGAAGTTACTACCATCATTTGAGACGATAAGGCTCATGTTTTCTCCAACGTCCGTATGGACAATATCCGGTCATCTAACCGTGAAAAGACTATAACACGTTATTTGAGTGTGTGATAGAATCTTTTCGGTGGGAGGAAGAAATCCACAGAAAGGAATCATATGCACCTCAAACAATATTTCAAAGATGAACCGTATGGATCGAAGAAAGAAATGGCTGAATACTTAGGGATTACGCCAACGTGGTTGGGGCTTTTAATACGAAAGGCTCGTCTTCCATCACCGCAACTAGCAAAGAAGATTGAACGAGCTACACAGAAGTTGGTTACTGCAAAAGATTTACGTCCCGATTTATTTGATTGACTCTGGAGGCAACATGAAAAAAGTAAGCCTGAATGACATCAGGATTGACGGCGGCACACAAGGCCGCGTTGCGATTGATCAGACTACTGTTTACGAATACATCGATTGCATGAAGGCTGGCGATGAGTTCCCCGCTATGCTCACCATGTTTGATGGCGCTACGCATTGGCTGGTAGATGGGTTCCACCGGTATCACGCCTACAAAATACTTGGCATGAAAGAAGTAGTAATCGATTACAAGGCTGGCACTCAAGAAGAAGCGCAGGTTCTGTCCTTTGGCGTGAACGGTAAACACGGTAAGCCAAGGTCGAATGAAGACAAGCGCCATGTTGTAGAAGATGCCTTGGCTCATCCTTTGCTCAAAGAAAAAACCATTTATGAAATTGCCAAAATCTGTAATGTTTCACAACCTTTTGTTGCTGGAATCCGCGATCCAGAATCAAAGGAAAAACAGAAGAAAGCAAAGACTAAAAACATCGTCAAAACAGCACAAGAAATTGTTGGTGATGGAAAGACCCTACTGCCAACGCATACTAATCCGATTAGTATTCCAGCCGTCGATCCGCACATTGGAAATGGCCCTTGTGAGGATGAAATTAAGGCAAATGATTTGGCGCTTCAAGCAGATACAGAAGTATTCTATAAATTACTTGAAGCTGACGATGCTTTGGCGACTGCTCATGAAGAAATCAAGCGTTTGAACCTGCGGAACGCTCAATTGGAACTGCGTTTGAAGGGGCTTATGGGCGAAAGAAACGAGGCAGTTAATATGATCAAAGACCTTCAAAAAGAACTCGACAAAAGGAAAGCAAACAAATGACATCTTCCCTAGCGCCAAGTGAGCGTGATGATGGATCAAAATTCCCTGCCCCTAGACCATTCCAAACGGATGCTCACGCGTCTTTGCGGCAGGGATTTCGAGATGGTCACAAGAATCAGATCATCATGGCACCTACCGGTGCTGGCAAGACTTACTTAGGTCTCCGCATCTGCAATGAGGCTATGCAGCGTGGCAAGCGTGCGGTGTTCCTCTGTGATCGCACTACGCTGATCAATCAGACTTCAGATGTTGCTGACAAGTATGGCCTGACTGAGCATGGCATCGTGCAGGCAAAGCACTGGAGACGCAGGCCGCAGCATCTATTGCAGATTGCGTCTGTGCAGACGATAGCCAAGCGCGAGTTCTGGCCTCAAATGGATGTGCTGGTGGTCGATGAGGCGCATACGACCTACAAGGCGTGGACTGAGTTCGCGCAGGCTACCAAGGCTGCAGTGATCGGATTGTCGGCTACACCGTTCACCGCAGGTCTGGGGAAAATATTTAGTAATCTGGTTAACGCGACGACTATGTATGATCTTACGCAGTCTGGCGTTTTGGTTCCCATGCGGATATTTTCCTGCCAGAGACCGGACATGACCGGTGCAGAGACTGCCGGTGGCGAGTGGACTGACAAAGCTGCAGAAGAGCGCGAACT
>Ga0114962_10003810_pt1 | contig 12152 bp, 14 predicted proteins | sample C_130820_MF_Meta_FD_87017 | JGI IMG/M metagenome (GOLD analysis project Ga0114962, IMG submission 87017) | Freshwater microbial communities from Lake Croche, Canada to study carbon cycling - C_130820_MF_MetaG | ecosystem: Environmental > Aquatic > Freshwater > Lake | place: Lake Croche, Canada... | reverse complement strand
CCGTCGCGCTGCGCGACCAGCCACATCACGGCGCTGACCGCCGTTCGCGGGCCACGACGGTGGTGGCGCTGATCAACGGCGCAGCACTGCTGGCGGTGAGCGCGCTGGTCATCGTGGAGGCAGTGGATCGCTTGAGTAGCGGCACGCCTGCAGTACACGGGGTGTCGGTGGTGATCGTCAGTGTCATCTCCGCACTGGTCATGTTGGCCGGTGCGGCGATCCTGGGATTCGGCGCGGGCAGCGAGGATTTACACATGCGGTCAGTGCTTCTTGACACCCTGTCTGACGGGGCTGCGGCTGCAGCTGTGGCAGTCGCGGGCGCCGTCATCGCCGTCACGCAACGCTTCTACTGGCTCGACCCCTCCCTCGCCGCGATCATCGCGGTCGTGATCGCCGTCGCCGCAATCAATCTCCTCACCGACGGTATCCGGGAGCTACGCATCGCCCACTAAGTCCCAACCGTCGCAAGATCGATCGTTGAAACCCCCCAGCTCTAAGCAACGAACAACAGAATCCCTGCCGCTGAGCAGAATGCCAACGATCCGGTAGGTCCAAAACCAATGGCGACAGTAGGCCCACGCCTCTTGACTAAACCCGAGATCAACGCGCTTCTCAGCGGGAGCTACGGGTTAGCCCTGAGTCGGAACAGGGGAATGCGGCGTCCATAAGACGCGGTCTTGGCTAGGTAATCGCCGTACCCGGCGTAGACCTGCTGGGCCAGCGCGTAGAGGCGTGCGTGTTCGGCGGAATCGGTCACTTCGCTCGCACGAAAATCCTCACCGCCGAAACGGCATTCGGGGTTCGCTGTGAGGTTGTAGTACCACGCCGGATGCTTTTCTGCGCCGAAGTTCGAGGCGATGAGGATCGGATCGGGGCCGTCGTGGAAGTAGGTGAGCTGTACCTCTCGGGGCTGACCCGATTTGGCGCCGTTCGTCACCAGTGGGGCGTTGACCACGATGCCCATCGAGGTCGTGAGGCGCCCGCCCGTTGCTCGATAGAGCCACGGGTCAAGACGCACCGAGACCTCGCGGGCAAACCATTGCCCCGCCGGCGAGCGCCCGAAACTCCCGGCGGCCCGGTAGCCAAACCCGCGTTTCTTGTGGGGATCGACGTAGCGCAGGGGCATGCCTGAACCGTACCCTCGCCCACCGGCCGCACGTGCTGTCACGGAGTTGGCCAAGCCCCGATGAGCCCAGGTTGGGGTTCACGCCCCGCTGAGTGTGAGCATCACAATATTGAGCCTCCCGCGGTGCACATGTGCTGTGGCAGAACGTGCCCGACCGGTAAGCCACACTCGGACGCGGGGGTCAGCTTCCAGATTACGCAGCCACTGTGAGTCGGCCCGAACCGTGGACACCACCAGACTGTCGCCCACCCGCCCGGCCACCAGAGGCACCTGACGGGGCAGGCCACTGCGGCGGCCGGTGGTTTCAACAAGGACCAGGCCACCCCCCACCGGCAACGGATTGCCCAGCCCAACACACACCGCCGGTCGAACCACGGCGTTGAGCGCATCGAAGATTGGCGCCTCGATCTGGTGTCGAAGTTGACGAAGCTGGCTGAGTGCGTTCATACCTGTCTCAACCTGTTGCCGCTTCCGTGTGTTTCCCACGATGCCCCACGGTGACCGTGAGTTCAGTCACTTCTGCTGAACGGTCACGTGTGGACTACGAAGCTTCTCGCTTGACCACTGAGTTGACCAGAGCGGCGGCACCGGCGGGTCGCTGGCCGATGACAACTGCGGTGGCGGTGCCTTTGGCGGTGTTGATGACAACGGTCTCGCCTGGGCCGGCGTAGGTGCCCTGGCACTTCACAGACGTGCATGCCCCCGTTGTGGCGTCGAGCCTGCCGGCGAGCATGTCGTTGATCCAGCCCGCGGCCAGTATCTGGGTGGCCGGCGGATTCTGCGGCCTGGGGAAGCCAAGGGTGAACAGATAGGAGGCAAACTCGACGAGCGGGTTGCCGCCCTGCAATGAATCCATGTGGACGCCCCCGTTGAGCACGACGCCGTTGAAGTTGCGGGGGCGGCTTGCGGTGAGCGTGTCGAAATTGTTGCGGGGTGCGCCGATCTCCAGCACGGGCACATACCGTTTGAGCCCGTTCAGTTTTTCCAGCGCGGCCGGCAGAGCGGTGCCGGCCGTGGCGTCGAAGAGGATTACACCGGCCAGGTTGTTGTCGATGCCACCGTCCGTGACAGCCTGGGCGTAGAAACCGGCCGCCCCCGATGTCGTGGTGCCGCCCAGGGAATGACCGGCCAAGACGAACTTGGTCGGCAGGACGCTTCCTGGGCCGTACTGATGGGCATACCCGGCGGCCAGCGCGCTCGCGGTCAGCGCGTCGCGATTGCCCAGGAAGAGCGCGGCGACGTCCTGCTGCGCTGGCGCGCCGCCCAACCAGAAGCCGTCCGAGGCGAAAAGATTCGACGTCAGCGTCGGGGTGAGGACCACGCTGTTGGTCTTCTCGGCCAGATAGGCCGCGGTGTAGCTGTACATCGGGCCGATGGCCATGACACCGTGCTGAAGGTAGATCACGCCCTGGGGAGCGCCGGCGGGGAAGTACCAGTTGGCGTCGACGGGATGTCCGTTGATCTGCAACGTTGACGTGCGCACCGTGACCGTGCTGTACCGGGGCAGCGCCGGTGGTCCGACGACGAACTTCTCCACCACTTCGAAGGTGTTGAAGATGGCCGCCCCGATCAGGTCGCCCAATGTCGGCGTCTTCCGAGCGGTGGCGGCCGCGGACACCAGTGCCTGGTTGGCGGTCGTTGCCACCGGGCCGGTGTCGGCCCGCGCGGTGGGTTTGGCCGCGCCGATCGGCACGCCCGACGTCGCCGCGGCCTGCGCCCCGGCCGGGTTCACCCCGCCGCCCGGGATCGCAGTGGAGTGCGCGATCCCGGTGCTGGATACCGTCGGCAAGAACGCAGCCGCGGCGGGACGTTCCGGGCCGGCCGACACCCGATGCGACCCCTGCTTAGCAAGCTCAGACCGGCCGGAGCCGGTCACTGCCGCGGGCGACTTCCCCGCTGTCCCACGCGAGGACGTCGGCGTCGCGGACGTCGCCGAAGCACCGCCGCGGGTAGCCCCCAGCGTCGCCGCTGAATCAGCATCGGAGGGACTCGCCCACGCCGCCCCAGCCCCGCAAAACACTGCCGCACCCACGCCCAGAGCCGCTGCGAGCCCACCGACCCGACCCACATATCGTGACGCTTGCACCGCTTACCCTTCCGACCATCCGGCCGCACCCGCCTGCGCGTTATGCATGGGACGGCGGGTGCACTATGACTCCTTGAACGCTACGTGGTCGCAACAGCCGATGGTGTGAATTCATGACGCCCGGGCGGCGACCATCCCTCGGTGCAAAACTCGATCACCGGCCACTTCGCTGTGATCAGCGCGATGCAGAACACATCGGTTGTCCCACATGACAATGTCGCCGGGCGACCATGTGTGGCGGAAAATGTTGTCCTGATGTGTGCTGTGGTCGAGAAGGTACTTGATGGTGTGTGCCGCCTCTTCGGGCGTCATTTCGCTGATCGCCGCACACCGCTGCGGGGTTGACAGGTACAGCGCGGTACGTCCTGATTTCGGGTGGCGCAGGAAGATCGGATGCAACGCGGACGTCTCGGCGTCTTCCGGCAGTTCCACACCGGTCACCACATGCGTGATTGTTCGGCCGTCGAGGTCCTCGCGAATTTGCGGGGGCAGCGTGTCATAGGCGCGGTATTGGTTGGTGAACAAAGTGTGCCCTCCCCTGTGCGGAAGGGTGACAGCACGTAACGCGGTGTAGGCAGGCGGGCGACGGACGTAGCTGGTGTCAGTATGAAAGAAGGAACGCGGCGGGGTGGTCCGGCCGACGTTGCTCACAATGTTGAGGTCTGGGAACTCCGCCACGGGGGTCTCACCGACCGTGAACTCCATCTCACCGAAGCTGCGCAGGAACTCCAGAAACGCCTCATCGCCGCCATCACTGTTGGGCATGACAATCACGCCGTGCTCGGCGAGTAGTCCTTCGACGTCACTTACCTGCGACTCGCTCAGCGCGTCGATTCGTATGCCGGTGACAGTTGCTCCCACCGGACTCAGTGCGGTCACATGCATGGTTGGTTTCTCTCTTTGTGCGACTCACGCAGAACCACGTCGAATAACTCACGGACTCCGATACCGGTTGCGGCGGCCATGACGGCGATCACGCTGGACGGAGCGAACGAACAATAGGGACCTGCTTCGAGGAACCAGGGCTTACCGTTCGGATCGATGCGGAAGTCGAAAAGGCTGTAGTGCCGGCAGCCGAGCGCGACGTGGCAGCGTCTGGCGGCCTCAAACACGGACTCATTGACGGGATCGTCCGCACTAACGATCCAGGCCCGTGACGGGTCTTTGGCCACGAGGTAGAGGTCGCCGGTGTCACTTCGCGCCAGTTTGTCGCTGCGGCCGCGGATCGGCTTGGTGGTCGGGTCGACCGCGTACTCCTCAAGGGGTAGGCAGATCAGCTCACCGTCGCGAACCAGGATGCCGCAGCGGACCTCTCGGCCGAGTTCGACATAGGACTCCACCAGGACCGCATCGCTGTAGGACGATGCCAGATCTATCGCAGCGTCGTACTCGCCCGGGTGGCGGACCAGAGAAACGCCGTCGGAGTTGTCCGCGGAGGCCGGCTTCACCACAACCGGCGGAGACAACCGGGAGCGAGCACCGGGCCCAATCACTTCACCTTCGGGAACCGAGACACCTGCGGCTGCCACCATCGACCTCGCGCGTGGTTTGTCCGCGGCGATGGCCATCACCTCCGGTGGATTGCCCAGGAAGGGGATGCCGTGATCGGACAGTAGCGAACGGTACGTGGTCATCCCCGGTTGGCAGAACATCTGTGGCACCGCGACGTCGATGTTCAGTGCGGTCAGGCGCTTGAGAGCCTCGGTGACGGACAACCGGGGCGCCGCGGCGAGGGCTGACCGACTGAAATTCGCCGGGAATTGCCAGAACCCGCCGGGGGAGATGTAGGCCGGGTGTGTCTCATAGCGTTGCGGGTCGTCGATTGCGTCGAGGCAGCCTCGGGCGTAGAGCAGTGACAGCTCGGCCAGATCCTCGTCGACCGCGGATCCCGCGAGGTGCAGGATGGCGATCTTGGACCCCGCCATCTCAGTCTCCGCCCACTTCGACGAGCTTGCCGATATTGAAGTCGATACGCGACCACGAGCGACGGCGGCGCAGACTGGCGATGAGCAGCGACGGGATGTGGAGATGATGGACCATCAGATACGGAAGCGGATCCCGCCAGCTGAAGATTGCATCCGTGCCGCGCGCGATGGTGGCTAGTCTGCCGACTTTGTCAGGCTGGGTGATCAGACGCCACAGTTCGTGATAAATCCAGTACGTCGGCCGGGCGTCGACACGGGGCGTGATGGCGGGATGGTCTGGCTGGAGATAGGCGTCAGCAACTTGGGAGTGGTTGTGGAACATGGTGATTGCCGTGTGGGTGCGCGGGTTGCATTCAATCGCGTACACCGTGCCGTCTGCGGCCTCGATGAAGTCGAACGACGCTTGACCTGTGATCCCAAGTGCTGCGATGAATCGCTCAACCCAGGAGCGGATCTCAGGCTTGTCAACGTGCTGGTAATTGATTTGAAATGCGGATGAGGCGCTACATCCATAGACGGTCAGCAACCCGTGGCGGGCCGTGCCATGGGTGCAGTATTCCTTTCCTGCGATGAACTCCTGCATGATCCACGGGTCCTCCGCTGATATCGCCGAGGACAATGAGCGCGCGAATACCGCGTTGGACTCCGGCGTCGCAGCCGATAGCAAGGTCATATTGGTGCGGCCGACGGGGTTGTAGGCGATCCTCTTGAGGATGTAGGACCGCCCGGGCGGGAAATCGAATTCCTCAATCTGACGGGCATCGGTGATGCGCTTCCACTGGGGCACCCGCAAGCCCAGTGATTCGGCCGTCCGGGAGAATTTGTCCTTGTCATCGAGCATCGTCACGGTGTCGACATCGCCGTGGACCACATCACAAAACTGCGCTAGGGACTCTCCGGCTATCGCGTCATACCGGCTGGCGGCGGGACTGGAGACGGGAACGAAGACATCGACACCCTCCCGACGGGCAATTTCGACGACTGCGTCGGGGTAACCGGGATCATCGGGCTCGGGAACGCAGTGAAACGCGTCCACAGCGCGGGAGAACCGGTGGCCGGTGAGTCGGTACTTCGCCGATTCCACCAGAATTACCCGATGGCCGGCTGCGTGAAACGCCCGTGCGAGATGAAGCGCCTTGGTCATCTTGCCGCCGGTGATCAACACCGTGTGCCGGGTGGCCCGCGCGGTGGCGGGGTCTGACTCCCTCATTGGTTGCGCCCGCCGACGCCGGCCGGCGGCTAACGCGGTCGCGACCACAATCACATCGATCGGCAGGGTGAGGAACAAGCCCGTCATTACCGCCACCGTGCGGGCCACGCTGTTGTCGCTTGCCGACGGTGATGCAACCTGAGCGCACATGGTCACCGGGGTCGTGCGCGGGTCAGGAGGGTGATCCCGTCGCGCACCGGCAGCAGCACTTGTTCGACCCGGTCGTCGTAGGTTAGAGCGGCGTTGAATTCCGCGATGGCCGCTCCGTTGGGGGATCGCTCCCCGGCAGGCAGGTACGGCTCACCCTGGAGCAGCGTGTTGTCGACGGCGATGAACCCGTCCGCCGCCAGCAGTGGTCCGTCGAGAAGGAATTCGACGTAATCCAGGTAGCCAGGTTTGTCTGCGTCAATGAACACCATGTCGAAGGCGGGCCTGGCATCGGCGTCGTGCTCATCGGCTAACCGGTGCAGGGTCTGCATTGCGGGGCCTACTGCGACGGTGATTTTGTGCCCCGCAGCGGAGCGGCGGAATGTGGCCTGCGCTGTAGCGGCCACAGCCGGGTCGATCTCGCACGCGAGGAGGGTGCCGCCGGCGGGCAGTGCTTCGGCCATCGCCAGCGCCGAATAGCCGGTGAACATCCCAATCTCCAACACGGTCCGGGCGCGGGATATCCGGACCAACAGTTTGAGCAGCTGCCCTTCGACGTGGCCGGACAGCATCTCCTGCTCGAGGCGGCCGGCGCCTGGTGAACGCTGCGCAGCCCAATCGGTGGCAGCGGTGTGGTCTGCGAGTTCAGCGAGCGCGGCCGATTCGGTGGTGGTACACGCTGCTGCGTACGGGTCAAGTCCGACCGCGAGATCGCGGGCTCGTCGTAACCGGGCCTGCTGATGGGGACCGATGGCGGAATCGGTCTCCAATTCCCGGCACAGTTGCGAGAGTTCCTCGGCGAGGATCGCGGTCGGACTCACCGGACGTGGCGTTGGCGGCGTCCGGTCAGAGTCGACGGCCAGGTCTGTCACCGCCTACCGAATCGGTCACGGGACCGCAGGTGTTGGGGCAGTGAACATTTCGACACCGTCGCCGCCGCGGTCGTAATCGTGACATAACTTCTTATGTGAGCGGAGGGTGTCGATCAGTTCGTCGATGGTCACGTCATTGAGGAAGCGGCACTGGCCGATCGGATCGGGCACCGCAGCGCGCAGCAGTCCATCTCGGGTCTTGAGGATCGATCCGGTTGCCTCGGTGAGCAACTCCGGGGTCAGAAACTCACTGTCGAGGGCCAAACCCAACGCGCTCATCACACCGAGCACTCGATCGCGTTCCGCAGCCGAGAGCAGACCGCGCTGCTCGGCCAGCGACACCGACAGCGCCATGTCGATATTGATTGCGTGGCCGTGGAAGAACGGTGCCGGCGGGCTCAACTCCAACGTGGGACTCCACGTGTGCCCGAATGCGATGACCCGGTCGAGGTCAATCTCGTGGAGGTTGGGCGCCTCGAGTTCGAGCATGGTGGCGATAGCCGCGTAGGTGAGCCGATCGGCGACGGCCCGGAGCTCGGCCGTACCGTCGAGGTGGCCGAAGCGAGTGCGGAGTAATTCGGTCCCGTGGGTCTCGAGCATCGCGAAGATCTCGGCATTGCCGACCACGGAAATCTTGATCAGTTCCGCCATGCCGTTGCGGACTTGATCTTCGGGCAGTGTTTTGAGCAGGGAGAAATCCAGGAACACCTTTTCCGAGGCGTGGTAGGCGCCGAGTCGATTCTTATGTTTCCCGTGATTGACGGCCACCTTGATCGACACACTGGCGTCGATGAGTCCGATCAGCGTTGTCGGAATTCTGATGTAGGGGGTGTTGCGGCGGTAACTGGCGCACGCGAAACCGGCGACGTCGGTGGTCAGACCGCCGCCAATGACCAGCACCGGTTCGGTGCGGACCAGACCGTAATCGTCGAAGGCGTCGACGATCCGCTCGAAGGTCGCGACTGACTTTGCGGTCTCCCTGATTTGTACCGGGAGAATCGTTAACGCGATTTCGTGGTGATCGAAGTAGGCGCGCATCTCATCGCCGTAGTGGGCCACGATGGCTTCGTCGACGACCGCAAGGGCTCGACCGTAACGGCGGTAACAGTCCGCGAGTTCGGTGTTAGCGGGATCGAAGATACCGTCCACATAGATCAGGTCGTACGCAATTTTTTCGTAGCCCTCGACGTGGAACACCCGGTCGCCGGCGGTGACCTTCGCCTGCATTTCGCTCATCGCTGATCTCCTCTACTCACGGCACATTATTGGCATAGAGGTGCTTGCACCGGCAAGTGCCAGTGGGGGGCTCCGGGCTATCGGTCACCGAACAGTAATGACAACACCAAGGCGGGGTCTAGGACCTGCGTCACATGTGCAGCATCCGAAAATTCCGACCCGAGGGTGTTGGAGTTGGGAAACGCGATGCACTGCACGCCGGCAGCCCCCGCCGCCGCGACACCGCCGAGGTTGTCCTCAATGGCCACCGCATGACTGGCCTGCTCACCGAGCTGGCGCAGCGCTAATTCGTACGCCTCCGGGTCGGGCTTGGGGTGGCGTACCGAGTCTCGGTCGACAATCAGGTCGAACATCGTCGCGCTGACATCCGGGGCTAGTGCGGCGAACATGGCATCAACGTTGGCGCGGGAGGTGGTGGTCACGAAACCCAACCGGTGACCGTGTTCGCGGGCCGCGGCGATGGTGTCGACGACGCCGGGCCGCGGTGCAATTGGCCCGGCCCGAAGCAGATCCTGGAAGAGCCGGGACTTCGTCTCGTGCACCGCATCTGCGTCGACGTCCACGCCACGTGCTGCGGCGTATGCGGTGACGCGATCTGTTCCGCCGCTGGAAACCAGCATCGCCACATAATCGTCACGTGACCATCGCCAATCCAGCCCGTGTGCGGCGAACGCATCATTGAAGGCGCGGCGTTGCAGTTCAGAGGTGTCGGCGAGGGTGCTGAGGGATCCGAAAAGAACAGCAGACATTGACATCTCCCGCGAGCAAGGCTGGACTGGTAGGGCACCGAATCGAGTGACCCTCGGCCAACATACCAAGCGGGGTTTCGCGGAGCGCCTGCCGTCGGTGAATCGCTATTGCGGCCACGGGAACGCTGACGACACTATGTTAGGGGCGGTTTGGTTTACTGATTTCCCATGGCCCAATCCGTCGCGATCATCGGTGCCGGCATCGCCGGCCTATCGTGTGCGCAGCAGCTGGATTCGTCGGGTTACGCGGTGACAATTTTCGAAAAATCAGCGCGACTGTGCGGACGAAGCGCCACCCGAATCCGCGGCGAGCATCGGTTCGATCACGGAGCCCAGTACTTCACCGCACGCCATGATGCCTTCAAGACATTTGTCGAACGAGGTTTGTCAGAAGGGTCGATCGGGGAGTGGAAACCCCGATCTTTCACCGGCGACAGTGATGTCCCGTGGTTCGTCGGTACCCCGGGCATGTCCTCGCTGGGCGACTTGTTTCCCGTGCGAGATGCTGTGCGGACCAACACCCTGATCAACGAGATCCGAAGGTCCGGCGATGCATGGACGGTCCGCGGTATTAGCGGCGAGACTGATTTCTCAGAGACCTTCGATGAGGTCGTCGTCGCCATCCCGTCACGACAGGCAACAGACATCCTGCGCGCCGATGGCGACCCTCACTCGCCGGGCACGGCGGAGTTGACTGCCTTAGCCAATGAGATTGCGCACATTGCAATGCTGCCGTGCTGGACTGTGATGCTCGCGGTCGACAAACTCTTCAGCGCGCGCTGGCCCTACGACGTTCTGCAGACTGACGGACGCGACCTGGATCGCTCCGCCGTCGGGTGGGTTGCCAACAATTCGTCGAAACCACATCGGCCGCGCCATCAACAGACCGACGACTGGGTCATTCAATCTTCTCCGTCGTGGGCCGAAGCGCGGTTGGAGGACGACCCTCGGCAGGTCGCCCGTGAATTGATTACGGAAGTGGAAAAACGGTTGGGCGTCGAGATGAGGCCGTTCGTCCGGGATTGTGTAGCGCATCGCTGGCGCTTCGCGAGGGTCGCACCTCTATCTCCAACATCGGGGTATCGCTACTCGGAAGACAATCGAGTCGGCTGGTGCGGCGACTATCTCAGCAGCAGTCGAGTGGAATCCGCCTATCTCAGCGGGCTGCAGCTAGCGGATCGGATGATCACAGCCGGTTTATGAAGGTCGGTGAATCCGCACACCGGCTACGCGCGGGTGAGTATCTCCGGGCCCGGCCGGGGGTCCAACTGGGCGCTGCGATCGGCCCAAAGCAGGAACGCCACGCTGCCGAGGGGCACGATGCTGCCCACTAGTGCCAACAACCAGGTTTCGATTCGCCACGACATTGCCCGGCCTACCAGGATGGCCGCGATGACGAAAGCGATGAAGACGATTCCGTGGGCCATGCCGAAGATCTTCACCCCGATCTCGGTGCGGGGGTCGGCGAGGTACTTGAAGTACATGCCAACTAACAGCCCCACCCACGTGACGGCTTCGGCCAACGCAATCAATCGAAAACGGCCAGCGGCGGTACGGACATCAAATGCAGTAGCGATGGCTCCATTATGCCTGCGCGTGGCGCGCCGATTTTCGCCCGATCGACCATGACACGTCCCCGGACTCCCGCAGAGCAGTTCCATACCGAGGATCAGAGGACGCTGGCTGACTAGCCGCCTCCCGGCGTTAGGCGTAGCACCGGAATTGCTCGAATGCCGTCAGTGTTGGTGGCGTACTTGGTGAAGTTGGTGGAGAAGCCCTCCATGAGTGCATACAACCTGTCATGGTCGGCACCGTGGGTTGGGCGGGCCACGAAACTACCGCCGCTGTCCGTGCGCCCGTCGGCAAACAACTCGCACCGGGGGTGCTGGAGCAGGTTGTAGTACCAGTTGGGGTGCTTTTCCTGACCGTAGTTCGATGCGATCAGGATGACGTCGTCTCTGTCGGTGAAATACGCCAGGGTTACCTCGCGCCGGGCACCCGACTTCGCCCCCGTCGTGCGCAGCATGACAACGGGCAGTGAACCTTTCGCGGTATGAAAACGCCCACGGGTCATGCGCATCAGTCGAAGGTCGAGAGGCGCGAACAGGGAGCGGTGGATGGTGGAACCAGCTTTTGTCCCGAACAGAAGGCCGACAGCGCGCCGCATAACCGTGGGCTTACTCGTGGGGTCTACCCGTGGAATCCCGTTCAGCAGATCCGTCATTGCGAAATGTGCTATTCCGCTGTGCGGAAATAGGGCTCGACCGTCCCGCTGAGCTTGACGACCATGGGGTTTCCGCGGCGATCCCTCGCGGTCGGCACTTCCACCCGCACCCAACCTTCGGCCACGTCGTACTCGTGAACGTTGGTTTTCTCGGTGCCATTAAACCGAATACCCACGCCGCGGCGCAGGGCCTCTTCGCTGAAGAAAGGGCTCTGCGGATCAATGGAGAGGTGATTGGGTGGGACGTCGGTGATCGGATCCTCGCTCATGATCGCTTTCGTTAAATGCCGGCTAGGTCGTGGGTCGGTTCCGTAAGAACGTACGCGACCCTCACCGAAGCGACACCGGGTGCGTCATCCGATGCCTTCGTCGTTTCCGGGTTCCTTGTCGAGGTCATCGTTGCCGTAGTCCTCCGCGTCGAAGTCGTCACCGGCGTCGTAAGGGTAGATCGGTTGGTTATCAGTCGTCATCGTCGTCGTCTCCCTCAACGTCGTCGATCATCTCGTAGGGTTCCCCCCACATACCCGGCTCTCCGGGGTCGTAGTCGTCGCTGGGTTTGCGCCCCATATCAGCTCCT
>Ga0114962_10003809_pt1 | contig 12152 bp, 20 predicted proteins | sample C_130820_MF_Meta_FD_87017 | JGI IMG/M metagenome (GOLD analysis project Ga0114962, IMG submission 87017) | Freshwater microbial communities from Lake Croche, Canada to study carbon cycling - C_130820_MF_MetaG | ecosystem: Environmental > Aquatic > Freshwater > Lake | place: Lake Croche, Canada... | reverse complement strand
TGACAACATCATGCCCCTGCCTTACAAGGAACCCAGTCAGGTTCTGTTGGCTCTGTTAAACCAGATCACAGAAGAAGGCCGTCGCCTTGGTTCTATTGCAGATATAAACACCAGCGACATGGGCGCTAACGCCCCAGTAGGAACAACACTAGCCTTGCTGGAGCGTCAACTCAAAACCATGAGTGCGGTGCAGGCCCGTGTCCATTACTCCATGAAGCAGGAGTTTAAACTGCTCAAGGAGATCATCCGAGAATACACTCCCAAGAGCTACCCCTACACCCCAGAAGGCGGCGACCGCAAGGCCAAGCAGGCCGACTATGACTTGGTAGAGATCATCCCTGTATCAGATCCCAATAGCACCACAATGGCTCAGCGGATCATGCAGTATCAGGCAGTGATTCAGCTCTCTCAGGGCGCACCACAGATCTACAACCTGCCCCAACTGCACCGTCAGATGATTGAGGTTCTAGGTGTTAAAAACGCCGACAAGCTGGTTCCAATTGACGATGACATGAAACCCCGTGACCCAATCTCGGAGAACATGGCGTTTTTAAATGGCAAGCCAACAAAAGCCTTCATGTACCAAGACCACGAGGCTCATATTGCTGCCCATACAGCATTTATGACCGACCCGCTGATTGCTCAGACTATCGGACAGAACCCACAAGCTTCCCAAATTGGCGCGGCAATACAGGCTCACATTGCAGAACACCTTGGCTACTCCTACCGCCAGAAAATACAGGAGCGTCTGGGCGTTACCCTGCCGTTGCCTGATGCAGACATTCCGCCAGAGATCGAAGTCCAGTTGTCACAGGTCGTGGCTCAGGCTGCACAACAGCTTAAAGCCATAAATTCTGCCCAACAGGCCCAGCAGCAAGCTGCCCAGCAGGCCCAAGATCCAATTATCCAGATGCAGATGCAAGAATTGCAGCTCAAAGGTCAGGAAGTGCAGATAAAAGGCAAGAAAGTGGACGCAGATATTGCGCTGCAGCAACAAAAACTGCAAATTGAAGCGCAGAAAAATGCTCCGCAGCAGCCACAAATGCCCCAGCAACCTGATCCAAGGATGATTGCTGCACAGCAACAAGCTCAACAGGCGCAACAGGCTCACCAACAACAGCTAGAAGTCCAAGCTGCACAGGCTTTAGCCCAACAACAGGCCCAAAGTCAGGCCGCAGCCCGCCAAGAAGAGCTTCACCGCCAGCAATTGCTCCATAAACAGCAAGCCCACCAGCAAAAATTGATTCTTGACGCTCAAAAAGCTGCTTTAAACAAGAAAAAGGACTGATAAATGGAAAACGACGCAATGAGTCTGCTGCTAAAGCACATGGAAGACGACAAAAAGAGCTTAATTTCCGCTTTGTCTGACGGTGTTGCCAAAGATTATGCTGAATATAAGCATATGTGCGGGCAAATTATGGGTATATCCAAGGCCCAGCTCTGCGTAAGCGAGATGAATAAACGTCTACAAAACGACGAAGACGATTAATAGGATGGGCTTTTTCTGGGGTTGCCCGCCAACTAGCAAAAACCCCATGCTTTAAAAAGGAAAATTATGTCAGAGATTCTGATTGGGCATTCGCTTGAGCAACTTGGGGACGTTTCAGTTCTCCCCGGAACCGCTGAAGAAAAAGCCCGGCAAGTGCCAGATCCCTCCACTTACCACATTCTTTGTATGCTCCCCAAGGCAGAAGAAGAATTAAGCCCTAGTGGACTTGTAAAAACAGCCACAATGATGCACCACGAGGAGCTACTCTCCCCCGTGTTATTCGTTGCAAAGCTTGGCCCGGATGCGTTTAAAGACGAAAAGCGTTTCCCCAGTGGCCCAAGCTGTAAGGTTGGCGACTTTATTCTCACCCGTCCTAATACCGGAACCCGGATGAAAATCCACGGAACTGAATGGCGGCTTATTAATGATGACTCGGTAGAAGCGGTGGTGCAAGATCCCCGTGGAATCCAGCGTCCGTAAGGAGAATATATGGCTGAAATTGAAAAAACAGAATTTGAGTTTCCGGACGAAGCAGAAAATAATCCCCGCAAAGGCGGACGGGTTGTTGAGCCAGAGCCTGAAGTTGAAATTGTTGACGATACCCCTGAAAAGGATCGCAACCGCACCCCATTAACTGAGCCACCAGAGCCGGTAACAGAAGATGAGTTGGCTAAATATACCGACCAAAAGCTAAAAACCCGACTTGCTCATATTAATAAGGGCTACCATGAAGAACGCCGTGCTAAAGAAGCTGCTCTCCGCGAGCGGGAAGAAGCCCTACGCATGGCTCAAGCAGTGGTTGAGGAGAATAGAAAACTCCAAGGCTCTCTTGCCAGTAACCAGACGGTTATGCTTGACCAAGCCAAAATGGTTATCTCCAAAGAAATTGAAGATGCCAAGCGGGAATATAAGCAAGCTTATGAATCTGGTGACTCCGACGCAGTATTGGCTGCACAAGAGAAACTCACTGAAGCTACTATCCGGGCAGATAAAGTCCGTAATTTTAAACCGCCCCCTTTACAGGAGCGGGAAAATGTAGTACAAACCCCCCAACAGGTTCCACAAGCTCCTCCAGTGGATACCAAAACACGCGACTGGCATGAGCAAAATTCGTGGTTTGGTACTGATCGAAAGATGACTGCTTATGCTCTGAGCATCCATGAAGATCTGGTGGAATCTGGAGTAACTCCGTCAAGTGAGAAATACTTTCAAACTATAGACGCAGATATTCGTAAGAGGTTTCCTGAAGCATTTGATGGCGATGAAGCTAATACATCTCAACGCCGGTCTAATGTGTCACCTGCGACCCGTAGCACTGCGCCCCGTAAAGTCGTGCTTACACAATCACAGGTAAATATCGCCAAGCGGCTGGGAGTTCCTTTGGAACTGTACGCCCGTAAGGTTGCTGAAGAAATGAGGAAATAAAAATGGCTGAAATTATTCGTGATAAACGTGAAACTGAAACCCGTGCTGCTTCGACCCGCCCTGCGCGTTGGATGCCACCCCAACTTCTACCCGACCCTAATCCGGAACCCGGGTATGCATTTCGTTGGATTCGGTTATCTGTATTAGGTAAAGATGATGCCACTAATGTTTCGTCAAAGTTACGCGAAGGCTGGGAGCCTGTAAAAGCTTCTGATCATCCCGAGGTACGTCTGTTTGGTCAAACTAAAAATGACTTCCCAGATAGTATTGTTGTGGGTGGTTTGATGTTATGCAAAACCCCAGTGGAGTTTACTGAGCAACGTGATGCATATTTTGCCCAACAGGCAGAAAATCAAATGAACTCAGTCGATAACACTTATATGCGAGAAAGTGACCCACGGATGCCGCTTTTTAAAGAGCGTTCTTCCAAAGTTACTTTTGGTAAAGGTATTTAATTTTTAGGAGTCTTTTATGGCTTATCCGACGATCTCGGCCCCATACGGGCTGAAGCCGGTCAACCTAATTGGTGGACAGGTCTTTGCGGGTTCTACTCGCAATTTCCCCATTCCCTATAACTACAGCACTGCCATTTATTATGGTGACGTTGTAGCTATTGCGCGTGGGTTCGTAGCACCGTTTGCTGGTACGACTACTATGAATAGTCAGATCATCACTGGTGTGTTCTTGGGTTGCTATTACACCAACCCCACAACTAAGCAGCGTCAATACGCCCAGTACTACCCCGGTAGTGTTTTGGCTGGCGACATCACTGCTATCGTTGCTGACGATCCTGATACAGTGTTCCAAGCTGCTGTTTGCCCCGCATCCAGCACCACCGTTACTAGCGGTAGCTACGCACTTGTTGGTCAAAATGCTCCTCTGGTGCAAAACACTGGCAGCGCAACCACCGGTAACTCGGCAGTTGCAGTCCAGTCGCAAGCATCTGTTGGCGGCAACTCTGCTTATCCTGTGCGTATTGTTGGTGTCGTTCCTGATACCGCCGTCGCTCTGGGTACTGCAACCTACAGCAGCATCTCCACTGCAACCATCACCACTACCGCAAACGTTACGTTCGCAGTTCCCGTGGGTACTGATGTTGCTTGGCTTGCTCCTAACGGTTCGTTGGTGGAGACTGGCTCCTTCGTCGCTACGGCTATCACAGCAAACAACACGACTTCGGTTGTGCTGAATGCTGCACCGCAGCAAACTATTGGCTCTTCTGCAACCTTGGTATTTACTCAGTATCCTGAAGTTTTGGTGAAAATCAACTTCGGTAACCACCAGTATTACTACGGCACTGCTGTTTAAGGAGTAACTCAAAATGGCTATTTCACGCGCACAACTACTTAAAGAGTTGCTCCCCGGTCTGAATGCTTTGTTCGGTCTGGAGTACGCCAAATACGGCGAAGAGCATAAAGAGATCTACGAAACCGAAACTTCGGAACGTAGCTTTGAAGAAGAGACGAAACTGTCTGGTTTCTCTGCTGCACCTGTTAAAAACGAGGGTTCTGCCATCGCTTATGACAATGCACAAGAAGCATGGACTGCACGTTACAACCACGAAACTATCGCGATGGGCTTCTCCATCACGGAAGAGGCTGTGGAAGATAACCTGTATGACTCGCTGTCTTCGCGCTACACCAAGGCTTTGGCTCGCGGTATGGCTTACACCAAACAAGTTAAAGCAGCTTATGTGTTGAATAACGCATTCAGCTCTAACGTTGTTTACGGTGACGGCGTATCTCTGTGCAACACAGCTCACCCGCTGGTTTCCGGCGGCACTAACAGCAATCGTCCTTCTACCGGCGCTGACCTGAATGAGACTTCGTTGGAAAACGCAGTTATTCAGATCGCTGGCTGGACAGATGAGCGCGGTTTGCTGATCGCTGCTAAGCCCAAGAAATTGGTCGTTCCTCCTAGCCTGATGTTCGTCGCTACCCGCCTGCTGGAAACAGAACTGCGCGTTGGTACTACCGACAATGACATCAACGCTTTGAAGAACAATGGTTCGATTCCTGAAGGTTACACCGTTAACCACTTCTTGACCGACACCAATGGCTGGTTCTTGATGACTGACGTACCTAACGGTCTGAAGCACTTCGTTCGTACCCCGCTGCAAAACAGCATGGACGGCGACTTCGACACCGGTAACGTGCGTTACAAGGCTCGCGAGCGTTATTCGTTCGGCGTGTCTGATCCGCTGGGAATCTTCGGATCCCCCGGTTCGTCCTAAGCTGGTTTAAACCCGCTTAAAGAGGCTCCTTCGGGAGCCTTTTTATTTGTTTAAATCATTGCACAGACCAAAAAAAGGTGGTATAAACACACTAATCCGGGCTTTCCGGTGCATCAAACAGTCCCGGCTGACGACATACCGATTGATGCACCTAACTTGTATGTAAGGAATTATCATGGGATTCGCAACTCACCTCGGCCCTTGGCTGCTCGGCACTGTTAAAAACACAACCGGAACTACCGCTGGAACCATCCAGAACACTGGCACTGCTACTGTTTCTCAAACCAAAAAGATTGATTACACAGGTTCCACTGTAGCTTCGGGTACTACAACTGTATTGTTTACTATCCCCGCTGGCTCACAAATCGTCAATATTTTTATTGATACTTTGGTTGCATTTACCGGATCTACCGCAGCTAACGTCGTAATTGGTACATCTGCCTCTACCGCACTGTTCTGGGCTTCTTCTGATATCACATCGCAAGGCCGTCTGGCTAATACCAACGCTGCTGCCAAGCTGGTTAACTGGGCTGGCGCAACAAGCACTGCTTCTCCCAATGGAATTGGTGTTGGCGCTACAGACGTTATTATCCAAGCAGTTTTGTCGCCTACTGTCGCTACAGTAACCGCAGGAACTGTACAGTTCACTATTGTTTATGCTGTTGCTGACTCCACTGGAGCGCAATCTCCTTCTCCTAGCCAACAGTAATTAATCTCAGGGGCTTCGGCCCCTGCTTTATAGGAGATTGATTATGAATCAAACCAATGTAAAACAAGCGCATATAAACGGTAGCGGGTTTTTGGTGCTTGGGCGTAACCGTGTTAAAGGCATTTCCTATGTTGGGGGCGCAACTGCTGGTTATGTTGCTTTGTTTGATACAACCACTGCTCCAGTAACAACTGGAACTTATGGGCGTAGCGGATATACAGTTACTATTACACAAACATCGCATGGATTAGTAACCGGACAAGTAATTGGTATTGACTTTGCTGCTGGTACAGGTGGAACGGCTACCAATGGCAACTATCCAGTTACTGTTCTAACATCCAGCACATTCACCATTACAGACATCAATACCGGCTCTATTACTGCTGGTGCAGCAATGGTGTATTCAGACAAGTGGTTGTTAAGCTATGATGTTTCTGCTACTGATGTTTTTAACAATTCCCCATTCATTCCTGATGACGGAGTTTTGGCAGTTAATGGTATCTATGCACAAATCTCCAACTTAACAGCAGTGAACATATACTATGGCTGATAAGAGCTTCAACTTGGCGGGACGCAAACTGATGATTGCGATCCCATGCTATGACGGCAAAGTCAATATCCGGACTGCGTTTGCCTTAGCTGAGCTTTACCCCAAGTTGGATAAGATGGGTGTCCAGATGCACTTGGTACACCTGTCTGGCTGCTCCATTATTTCCAAAGCCCGCAACAAGCTTGTACGGAACTTTATGGAGTCTGACTGCACAGATTTTTTATTCGTAGATGCAGACGTAATTATTAATGTTGAAGCTGTAACTCGTTTGCTGGCTTTGTCTTCAGATAAAGATGTAGTTGCAGGAACATATCCGCGCCGTGCAGATGATGCCAAATTCTTCCTTGACTTCTATTTAGGTGATGACAAACAACTAGAGTTTGATGAGAACGGCTTGATGCGTGTTGAGAGCGCCCCAACAGGATTCATGCTTATCCGCCGCCATGTTATTCAGCACATGATGGATACGCATCCTGAGTGGCAATATGCAGGTGATGGTGATGGCGAAACAGAATATGCCATTTTTGACTTCCTTCTTATTGATGGGCAGTATATTGGTGAAGACTATGCCTTTTGCCGTCGCGCCCGCGAAGAAGGATTTAAGATTTATTTGGATCCAATGATTAGTTTGCCGCACATTGGTACAAAAGAATTCACCCGTAACTTTGAACAAGACGCTTTGATGCCTCTCATAAAAGATCACGCAAAGCAAAAACTTAAAGTAGTAAATGGCTAAATCACCAGCATGGACACGCAAAGAAGGCAAGAACCCCAATGGTGGCCTGAACGCCAAGGGACGCGCCTCGGCGAAAAAGCAAGGTATGAACTTGAAACCGCCCCAGCCAGAAGGCGGCAGCAGGCGCGACTCCTTCTGTGCAAGGATGACTGGAATGAAAAAGAAGCTTACCAGCGCAAAGACGGCAAGCGATCCGAACTCGCGTATTAACAAAAGCCTAAAGGCATGGAATTGCTGAAATGGAACTTAGTTATATCTGGTCTGGAATACTAACTGCCATGCTTGGTGCGTTATGGTTTTTCATTCGTGAAAAATTTGAAGAACTCCAGCGCATTAGTATTTTGATAAACAAAACCCGCGAGGAGGTTGCCCGTGATTACGTTACTCAAACAGAAGTGCAGCGCATTACTGACCACATTGACCAACGCTTTAATCGCCTTGAAGCAAAAATTGACCAACTTATTCAAGCGGGGAAATGATGCCTAGCAGCAGTAAGAAGCAACACAATTTCATGGCTGCGATAGCCCACTCGCCAGCGTTTGCCAAGAAAGTAGGAGTTCCCCAATCTGTGGGGAAAGACTTTAACAACGCCGATAAAGGCAAAACGTTTAAACAAGGTGGTTCTATGGCTACAAAAGGTGTTAACCCATTTGCCAAATTTGAAAAATCCGGCAAAGATGTAGAAGTCAAAGGTAAAGGAAAAGAAGGCTCCAAAAAAGAAGAAGCTTTTGACCGTACCCAGATGATGAAAAAAGGCGGCGGCGTTAAAAAAATGGCTGCTGGTGGTTTTACTCGCGCAGCAGACGGTATTGCCAAAAAAGGCAAAACCCAAGCTGCTCAAATTAAAATGGCAAAAGGCGGCAAAGCCTGTTAAGGAGTTTAAACATGAAAAAGACTAAACGTTTTGCAGGTGGTGGCGGTAGTGGTCGTAGCTCTTATCAGGGCAACGATGATTCTTACACCCAAGATAGTGATTCAAGTGCATCAGATTCCGTAGGTAAAGGCGCTTTGTCTCGCCAATTGGCTGCTGCTGCCGCTGCTCGTGATGTAGATGTTCCTATGGGCGCTGGTCGTAGCCGCTCAGATGAAAATGCAATTTCCAATGCAACATCAAGCATGGATGACATGGAAGAGGCCAACAAACGGGCAGATATGTCTACTGCTGGCCCCCGCGCAATGCCTACCCGACCCGGGCAAAACAATAGCGGTATGGCCCCAATTGTTGCTCCTACGCGCCGCAGAGGTTTGGATATGTCCCCAAGCGCACCCAATGATCGTGCGGAATCCCGTGCAGCCCGTGATTCGGTTGCAAGACTGGAAGCTGAAAGCGGTCGTGCCAAAGTCCGTGAGCAAGATGCACGGATGAGTGCGCCATCTGCTCCATCAGCGCCTGTAGATGAAACTACATTGCCGCTGAGTGAGCGCATTAAACTAAGCCGTGAGCGTATGGGCCGTGGCTCTGGCCCGACAGATACTCGTTCCGTTAATGATCGTATCAAAGCAGCCTTTGGATTTAAAAAAGGCGGAACAGTCAAAATGGCTTCCGGTGGATCTGTAAGTTCTGCTTCTCGTCGTGCAGATGGCATTGCCCAAAAAGGCAAGACTCGCGGCAAGATGTGCTAAGGATTAATCATGGCTGATAAACCAATATTCCCGCCAGATCAGGATATGTCTAACGTATCCCCGGCAGATGTAGCAGAAGCTAAACAACGCTCCAAAGATACTACGGCGTATGACAAGGCAGATAAAACTCCGCCAAGTCCTAAACCCAAGAAAATGGCTGCTGGTGGTTCAGCTTCTTCTCGCGCAGACGGTATTGCTCAACGGGGTAAAACCCGTGGAGTATTTATTGCCTGTGGCGGTGGGATGATGAAATGAGAGCCAGTCGTGGCATGGGGGCTATCATGCCCTCTAAGATGCCAACAGGTGTACGCAAGGCGCGTAGGGATAACACTGACTTCACGCAGTACGCCGAAGGCGGAGAAGTGTGGAGCAAGCCTCGTCCTGAAAGCCTTGGCGCACCTAAAAAGCTCAGTTCAGCCAAGAAATCAAAAGCCAAAGCGGCGGCAAAAGCTGCCGGTCGCCCATACCCTAATTTGATTGACAACATGAGGGCTGCGTAATGTCTAGCTCCGGCACAGCAACGTTTAATCTTGACCTCACGGAAATCGTAGAGGAAGCGTTTGAACGCGCTGGTTCGGAGTTGCGCTCTGGTTATGATCTGCGGACTGCCCGTCGGTCATTGAATCTTTTGTTTGCAGATTGGGCCAATCGTGGCATCAATATGTGGACGTTTGAGCAAGGGACAATTAATCTTGTCGCTGGGCAGAACACATATCCAATTCCTGTCGATACAGTGGACTTATTGGAACACGTTATCCGCACGGGATCTAACACTGCATCCACTCAGGCAGATCTAACAATCACCCGGATCAGTATTAGCACCTACGCCACAATCCCCAACAAGATACAACAAGCCCGCCCGATTCAGGTTTGGTTTCAGCGTTTAGATGGGCAGACATCCTCCGTAGGCACAACGCTAAGCACAACCATTTCAGCCACAGACACCACAATTGTTGTGGCATCTGCTGTTGGCTTGCCAGCTACTGGTTTCGTTTTGATTGGATCAGAAACAATCAACTATGGATACATATCAGGGAATACCCTATATAACTGTTTCCGTGGACAGAACAACACTACCGCTGCATCGCATACGGCTGGAGTAAGCGTTTATACGCAGAATCTTCCTTCTGTAACTCTTTGGCCTACTCCGGACAATTCCACGCCGTACCAGTTTATTTACTGGCGTATGCGCCGTATTGATGATGCTGGCAGCGGAACAAACACAATGGATATACCATTCAGATTCTTGCCCTGCCTTGTGGCTGGTCTGGCTTATTACTTGGCGCTTAAAGTGCCAAATGGCGCTACTCGGTTAGATATCTTGAAATCTCAATATGATGAGGCATGGGAATTGGCTGCAACTGAAGACCGCGAAACAGCGGCTATTCGTTTTGTGCCAAGGCAAATGTTTATTGGTAACACATAATGCCTAATCAATTTGCTTCCGGTAAGAAAGCAATTGCAGAATGTGACCGCTGCGGGCAACAGTATTTGCTGAAGAAGCTAAAGACTGAGATAATCAAGCAAAGGAAATATCAACTGCTTGTATGCCCTGAATGCTGGGATCCAGACCAACCACAACTGATGCTTGGCACATTCCCTGTAGAAGATCCACAAGCTTTGAGAAACCCGCGCAGGGATACCACTTACGTTACATCGGGTAACAATGTAAACGGTTATCCGGCTGGTGGATCAAGGGATATACAGTGGGGCTGGTATCCAGTAGGTGGAGCTAGTTTTTTTGATACAGCATTGACCCCCAATTATTTGGTGGCAACAGCAAGTGTTGGTACGGTAACAATATCTGTTTCTTAGGAGTGAATTATGGAAAAATCTGATCTGGCCCAAGACAAAGCTATGATTAAAAAAGCGTTTAAACAACATGACGCTCAAGAGCACAAAGGCGGAAAAGGCACGGCTTTGAAGCTTGCAAAAGGTGGTAAAACCAATATGCAGATGCGTACCCTTGGGCGCGGCATGGCTAAGGTTATGAACCAACGTAAATCTTCGCGAGGTTAATATGGCTACATTTAGCAAAAAGATGATGGGCAAAGAAGTTGGCAGTGCGTCAACTTATGCCAAGCCACATACCATGACTGGTAAATCTGTAACCGTGGAAGCAAACCCCGGCAAGCCTTCAGACATCAGCAGCCTATCGACCATGAAAATGAGCGTAGGCATGATTAACAATGGTGATAGCACAACCAAAACCAGCGGCATCAAAGTCCGTGGTACTGGCGCAGCTACCAAAGGCGTAATGGCGCGAGGCCCGATGGCATGAACTACTCCCAGCTTGTAGTTGCGATCTCCGATTATGCGGAGAACACCTTTCAAACGGTGGATGTAAACCTGTTTATTACACAGGCAGAGCAGCGCATTTACAACACGGTACAGTTTCCATCGTTGCGTAAAAACGTAACAGGGAATATTACGGCAAACAACAAATACTTGGCTTGCCCAACTGATTTCCTTGCTCCTTATTCTTTGGCAATATTCCCTTATGGTGGTGGTGATTACACATATCTTTTAAACAAAGATGTGAACTTTATGCGTGAGGCATATCCCAACCCAACATCTACCGGTACGCCCAAGTATTATGGATTGTTCGGCCCAGCAGTTTCTGGCAGCACAATTAGCAATGAGTTAACTTTTATTCTTGGCCCAACGCCAGATACAACTTATTCGGCTGAACTGCATTACTACTATTACCCTGAGTCAATCACGACTGCCTCTAGCGGGCAGACATGGCTTGGTGATAACTTTGATTCTGTACTGCTGTACGGTTCATTGGTTGAGGCTTACACCTACATGAAGGGTGAGGCTGACATGATGCAACTGTATGACACCAAATACAGAGAAGCACTTGCAATTGCTAAGCGTCTGGGTGATGGTCTTGAGAAGCAAGACAGCTACCGCAACGGAACTTATAGAGTACCTGTCCGATGAGTACGATTGTCCAAACGCAAACTACCAGCTTTAAAAAAGAGCTGTATCAGGCTGTACACAATCTGTCCACAGACACGATTTACATTGCCCTATATACGGCTGCTGCCAATTTAAACGCTGATACAACTGTTTACTCCAGCGCCAATGAAGTTGTGGCTACCGGCTACACGGCTGGCGGTCAGGTTATGACAGGCGTTGCCATTAATACCGATGGGTACACGGCTTATGTAAATTGGAACAATGTGTCTTGGACTTCTGCATTAACTGCTCGTTGCGCTTTGATTTACAACGTAACGCAAGGCAATAAATCTATTGCAGTATTGGACTTTGGTTCTGACAAAACATCGACCACCACGTTTACAATCACAATGCCCAATAACACTGCAACCACTGCCCTTATAAGGAGTTCAAATTGATCGTTACCACCACCAAAGGCGATAT
>Ga0114962_10003808_pt1 | contig 12152 bp, 2 predicted proteins | sample C_130820_MF_Meta_FD_87017 | JGI IMG/M metagenome (GOLD analysis project Ga0114962, IMG submission 87017) | Freshwater microbial communities from Lake Croche, Canada to study carbon cycling - C_130820_MF_MetaG | ecosystem: Environmental > Aquatic > Freshwater > Lake | place: Lake Croche, Canada... | reverse complement strand
TGAATGCAGTTCTCTCCGAGAAAGGTCAGGTCACCATACCCAAGGCGATTAGGGATGATTTGGGTCTCACTGCGGGTGTGGTTCTTGATTTTCAGGAAGACCACGGGGTGATTATTGTCCGCAAGATTGTGGATGAAAATCCCATCTCGGCGTGGCGAGGGAGGGGGCAGTTGCCGGGGAAGTTATCTGTCATGGATTACCTTAACGCGGCCCGGGGATCATGAAAACAGCGCTCGATTCCAGCGTCATCCTCGACGTGGTGACCAATGATCCTCGGTGGGCTGATGCTTCAGAAAGGTTAATCAAGGAGGCCTACACGCAGGGGCAGTTGGTGGTCTGCGAATGCGTGATTGCTGAGATCGCCCCGGCATTCGCCCCAGGGGAATTGGCGATTTTTCTGCGGGAATGGAATATTCTTCATCTCCCCTCGACCGTGGAAAGCTCCCTCACCGCCGGGGAAATGTACCGCTCCTATCTCCTCCGGGGAGTAGCGGCCAAAAGGGTGATTCCCGATTTCCTGATCGGCTCCCATGCTATGCACCATGCCGACCGCCTCCTGGCACGGGATCGGGGCTACTACAGGGATTACTTCACCAACCTGAAAGTCATCGAACCAGCTTAGTTGAGGATTAGAACCACAACGCCGAGTGCCGGAGGGGTACGGCGTAGCCTCTATGCTGACGCATGGCGCGCAAGGGTTCGGATCGCGGGAGCGATCGAAGCAAAAGGAAGATCCAAGTGGGAAATGGGTAATCGGGCATAGGTAATGGGAAATAGGGGATACCGAGCCGTGGGAACGGCTGGGATAGACTAACGAAGTTAGCCCCGGAGGGGTGAGACGAGGGGGAACGAGCGACTCAATGCCTGGCACATCATCTCGATAAACCTCACCGCAGTACCTTCGGCACTGCGTCCATGCCAAGCCCTCGACGCTCGACTTCCCTACTCAGTTCCTTTTCAGTTATCTTTGCCGGTCCTTTGTCTGTCCTTCGTGGTAAAAACTTCAGTCTGTATTTCTTTTCCGATCAACATAGATGGCTTTTTTGTCGGCACTTGGTGGTAGAAACTGCGGTCTGCAGATCTCCTTTTCTTTTATGTCGGAATTGTAACACTTAAAGTCCCCTTTTTAGGGTAGTCTTTCAGATCAGAATGAGGATTTTTCACCAGTTCACCTATGGGTTTCTTCGCTTGATGCGAAGAAGGATTCATGCTGCTGAAAACGCACCTCTTCAAACAAGATTTAAGTATCGGCTGAGAAGCCCTCACCCCCTGGTCAGATTCCTGGCTCTGATTCAGGCCGTTTTGATTGTTTTCTCGGGAAGCCCTCCTCTCCTCGCCATCACGATGTCGGCGATTAAGGCGGGCTCGGCCACTCCCGGAGCTGGAGGTCAGGGATCTTTCTCCAATCTCCAGAATGCCGGAGCCGCCTCGGCGGCCCTAACAGCCGCGATGGCTCAGGGGAACCTGAAGAAGGCCAACCACATCATCACGGCGATGAAGCAGGCCCAGTCCGATGCCAGATTGGCGGCTACAGGCAAACTTCCCAACGGCTTATCTATTCCCAATGGACTACGAGCAGGCGGTCTTGAGGTCTACAATCCCAGCGGACAAGTCACTGCCAGCGGCAATGTGCCCATAACGTGGAACGGTGTATCTTCCTTGGCTGAGACAAGGGTGAATGCCTCCGACTCCGCAGCTTCAACGGTGAACGTCACCCAGGGGCAGCAGAGTGCCTATCTCTATTGGAATAAGTTCAATGTCGGCCCTCAGACGACCCTCAACTTCCATCTCGCCGAGAACCTTAAAGCGAATCCCGGTCAGAATATTGCCTTTAACAAGGTGATGAGCCCCTCAGATCCCTCGCACATTTTCGGAAAGATCAACGGCGAGGGACAGGTATACATCCTGAACCAGAACGGGATCCTCTTCCACAACGGCTCTGCCGTGAACACCCGCTCACTCGTTGCCTCGACGTTGCCGATCAATCCGGGGCTCTCCGGGGTGCCGCAGGGAGCGGCGACGACTCCGCTTGCTGCGAGCGGGCTCATGAATAATCCCAAGAATCTATTCCTTTTCTCGGCCGTGAACAACGGTAAAGCGGATCCATTCATACCGGATCCTGCCCCGTCAGGGGGAATTGGGAACGTCGTGGTGGAAAGGGGAGCCTCCATTTCAGCTCCAGTAGACAATAATAATTCCGGTGGGCTTGTGGCTCTTATCGGGCCGGTTGTTCGTAACGAGGGAACGATTGAAACTCCAAATGGACAGACCATTCTTGCCGCTGGGTTGCAGGTGATCCTTTCACCGCATCCTTCTGCAGATCCCTCCCTGCGGGGACTGGATGTTGCCGTGGGCAAGGTGTCCGATCCTTCCGTTACGCTTCGTGATTTCACAACGCTCGCGGGAGGAACTGCACTCAATGCCGGGATGATCTCGGCCCCGCTCGGCAGCGTCATGATGGCGGGAAAAACGATTCGGCAGAACGGTGTCATCGACAGCACCACCTCCGTTGCGTTGAACGGACGGATTGATTTAATGGCCGCCTATAACGCCGCTCCGAATCCCGCTTACACTCCGGATGGACCAAAAGTCGACCCAATCATTCAAACCTCGACGGGTATGGTGGAGATAGGATCATTCATGGTCGACGGCAAGAATTACGGTGGGCTCCTACGTATTCTTCCCCAATATGACAGCAAGGATACGGTGATCGGAACGACCCTTCCGATCAGCTCATTAATCTCCCTTCTTGGTAACAGTGTTCACTTTTCCGGGGAATCGGAGTTGCTGGCACCAGGCGCCATCGCCACGACCTATCAGGATGGTTCCCACGCGGTCTCCCTCTTTGGGAGGGATCTGTTGAGCGGGGTAACAATTGATGCTGGATCATGGTCATTCCAGAACGGTCGCAACGCCCTGTTGCACGATAGCGGTCAGATTTATCTCGATGCAGGGGCGGTCATTGATGTGTCGGGACCAACCGGTGTGCAGGTCGACAGTGCCCAGAACTATCTCACACTGCAGCTGCGAGGCGCGGAGTTAGCCAATAGCCCGCTGCAACGCACCAGCGCCATCAGGGGAAAAAACATCACCGTGGATATCCGGAACACCGGATCCTACGATGGTCAATACTGGGTGGGTACTCCACTTGGAGACGTGACAGGATACGTTGGGCTGATCCAGAGAGCCGTTGGCCAGCTTACGGTGAATGGGGGCAGTGTCTCTTTGGCAGCTGGTGATTCCGTTGTAATACAGAGCGCCTCAGGTGCTACGCCCGCTGCTTCCATCAATGTGTCGGGAGGTTGGGTTCAGTACTCCGGTGGTACTTTCAGCACCTCGAAACTCCACTCCAGCACGGGGCAAATCGTCGATATCTCCAAAGCCACGCCCAATCAAGTTTACACTAAGATTGTCAAGTCCTCCGCCTCCTATTACGAAGCACCTTACCTGAGCGGAGGCAACGGTGGTAGTCTCTCGATTCTGTCACCGGCTCTTGCGTTGGATGGATCCTTGGAAGGGTTAACAGTGGCAGGTGCCCGTCAACTAAGGACGACACCTTCCTCGGGGGCAAGTGCCCTCCCTTCCTCTTCCACCCTTAAACTGAGGATAGGCAGGGAGGTTGGTTTGACTAAGGGAGGCATTGCTCTTGTTTCCCCCTATGCTCCGACTATTACTTTTTCCTGGGCAGATCCATCCCTTCTGGCCGTTCCGGACAACTTTTCAACGGAACGGTCCTTTTCTCTGCCGCCCACACGAAACAAAGAAGTATTTTTGGATCCAACACTGCTTTCGACATCTGGATTTGGCAACTTTTCACTAGATAACCATGATGGATCTATCGTGATTCCCGAGGGTATACTCCTAAATGCCGGGGCGGGCGGAAGTGTTATCTTCAAGGCTTCCACAGTCTCAGTTGAAGGTGATATCTCTGCTCCTGGAGGGACTGTATCCATTTCGGCTTACAGAGTTTCGAGTGGATTGTTGAGGGCTATGTCTGAGACAGGATTGACTCGGGGTGCGGCGGCTTGGACGGATACTCTCCTTCTCGATGGGGAAAATGTCCTACAATACGGCGCTGCCGATTCAGGTGGATTGATCTCCGTGCTTCATGAGGACGGAACCTATGGATCGGTCAGTTCCTCATCGACCGTTATCTCCGGCTCCGGAGAGGTGGCATTGGGTGCAAAGGCTACCATCTCAACCGCCGGCCTGCTGGTTAACGGTATGGTTTCCTACGCCAAGCCCATTGCCATTACCGGAGGGGGCATTTCGATCAGCGGATATAACGTTTCATTGGCAAAAGGGGCCTTGCTGGACGTCTCCGGAGGAGCCATTTTGCTGTCAACGGGAAAGATCGCTTATGGGGATGCTGGAAAGCTCTCAATCTCCGGTGGATCCGATGTTCAGGTTGCGGATCTGCACCATGGCATGCTGGGATTGGGGGCGACACTTTACGGCTTTGCAGGGCTTCAGCCCGGTGGTACTGGGGGAAAGCTAGGCACGCTTGAAATCACCGCACCTGCCATCGAATTAGGTGGGGAATCATCAGGTCGGAAACTTGGTCTCAATGCCGCTTTTTTCAACCAAGGAGGATTCGGAACGTTCAATCTCACCGGAGTCGGTATGGAGATTCCGGGAACATCGGATTTTGTCCCAGGAATTTCCATAGCTCACGGGGCAACCATTCGTCCTTCCATCCAAAGTTATCGTCTGCTTTGGAACGGAACTGCCCCAGTGCTTTCCATGTACTCCCCTGACGGATCCTTCGGATTTGCTCCCTCGATGGCACTCAAAGCAACCGGTTTGAAGGATGATGGTCTATCCGACGGATCCAAATACCTTATCAGGGGTGATGTAGTCATGGGTGAGGGAAGTTCTGTGATACTCGATCCTGGGGTGATCCTGCAGGGTGGAATTCCTAGCGCATCCGTTGGAGCTCTTACGATCAGGGGAAACACAATTGATATCGAAGGCAATCTCATCGTTGCCGGTGGCAGCATGGTAATTTCCGATCAATTGGCAGACACGGATAAGGCTGTCGGATTCAAACCCAACGAACAAAAGCCTCTGGTTCCCTATGCCACGGTGGTCATCGGATCAACTGCCAGAATTTCCACGGAGGGAGTGGTGCTCTACACTCCGGATCCGAAGGGAATTAGAGCCCACTTCGGGACCGTGATTTCGGGTGGTGACATCAAAATCGAAGGGAATCTGCTGGCGAGGGATGGTTCTACCATCAAGGCCTCCGGAGCATCAGCAATCTTCGATGATTTCGGATTTTCTTCCTACACTGTCGATGCAGCGGGGGGTGCAATCACCCTTTCCGGAAGGCAATTTCTCTACTCGGACGCGATGCTTCTTTCATCGGCCGGAGGAAGTACCGCCACCGGAGGAAACTTGATCATGCAGTCTGGCAGGTTTTACAACGAAGATGAAACTCAATATCCGAGGGATCTGAACTTGTCAGTGGGTCAATCCACTCGATGGACAACTGGATTGCCGGCATTGGGTAGTCTCGTGGGATTCACCCCTGCACCGTCGGGCGGTATTTCGGAAGGTGGCGGGCACGTTTCTGTTTCCACATTTGCGGGCGGTGGATTCCATTCGCTCACCCTGGGTGGAAAGGTTCTTTTTTCAGGGGGAAACGTCTCCATCTCACTGCCTGGAAATCTTGCCGTCGCGACACAGGGAGTTCTTGAGTCGGCATGTCAGGTGCAACTCTCGGCGGCCCATCTTGCTCTCGGTATGCCATTCGCACTCCCCCTCCAGGATAGCGATCCCAACAAAGTGTCTGTCTTTACGGCCAACTTATCCTCGGACAACAATCTTAATTATGTAGCACCTTCATGGGGCGCCGGCAGGATCTTAGCCTCGGCGTCTTTGATTGATATTGGGAACATTGCCCTTCGCAACATAGGCGCTGCCGATCTGGAGGCAGGTGGCGGGGCGATCAGGGGAGACGGCACATTCGTGATGGCAGGTGATCTGACCTTGGCGGCCCGGGAAGTCTATCCGGTTAGCGGAGTCACATTTGAGGCCGTTGCGTTTGGTCACGATTCCTCGGGAAAGGTATCATCACTTCCAACGGCGGCACCGGGATCCATTCATGTGTTGAATCCTTCTGGATTAACTCCCTTACTGCCTCTCTCCTCGGGAGGAGGAATGGAGTTCTTCGCCGCATCGATTCAACAGCAAGGAAATCTCCTAGCCCCCTTCGGTCGCATCACGCTCGGCGGTTCCTCTGTTGGAGCCAAAGATCCTGTCTCCGGGATCGCTGCCCCTTCTGCGGCTAATGTCATACTGTCTGCAAGCAGTATCACGTCCGTCTCCGGATCAGGTTTAGCAGTCCCTTTCGGGACATCAATGGATGGCACCAGTTGGGTTGATATTGCGGGAACCGACATCACATCTGCCGGAGTTCCGGGCAAATCGATTGTAATCGAAGGAGCATCGGTCACGACCGACCCCGGATCTACTTTGGATCTTTCTGGAGGAGGAACGATTAAAGCATTCCGATGGATCTCAGGGCTCGGTGGCACGATCAACTTGCTAGGCTCCCCAACGGGATCATGGAGTTCCGGCGTTTCTTACAACGCTGGCGATCTCGTGACCTATAATGGATCGACTTGGTCCGCGCGATTGTTGAGTACGGGAAAGATCCCGGTCGTGGGTCCTTACTGGTCCAAGGTTGCCCAGGCTTTTTCCATTCTGCCCGGTTATGATTTCCAGTTCGCCCCCACCGGATATGCTGATGGATCGGTCAAGGTTGGTGACAGGGTTCTGATCAATTCGGGAGGGGGCCTTAAGTCTGGTAGTTACACTTTGCTTCCCTCAACTTACGCGAATTTGCCCGGGGCCTACCTGATCTCGGTCAATTCTACATCAAGGGAGACAAGGTTGCCAATATCCATCGCGAATCCTGATGGTTCCGTGCAGGTATCGGGTGCGATTTATAATGATTTGTTGGGTAATAGAACCGCTGCCAATGACTCGGCCCTCTTCACACTCTACAAACCCTCTGCTCTGGCTTCCAAGGTGCAGTATGGAATTCTGAACGCGGATGAGTTCTTTCAGCAGACCAAATCACCCAAACCTAAAGATGCAGGCAATGCGGTGATTAACTCAACCGGTGCCCTTGCCGTGAACGGCAAGATCGTCGGCATGGGATCATCGGGTGGGGTGGGTGCCGCCATCGACCTGAGTGCGCCGGGATCGTTCGTGCTCGGAGCCAGCGACGCCTCGGTGAAGCTGAATCCGTCACTTCTTGCAAGTTGGAGCTACGGGAGCCTTCTCATCGGAGGTTCCCGCGGAGTGATCGACTCCTCCGGGATCACACCGGTTTCGGTTGCGGCGGACAGCATTGCTCTGGATCCAGGTGTGAAACTCTCGAGTAGCGACATCATTCTGGCCGCAAAGAACGGAATCCAATTTGGCGATAATTCCGGAATCACAGCTGAGGGAGTCGGCAGCGCACCCGATGAAAACATCATGGTCACCGGGAATGGGGTCTTAGTTCGTGTCAGTGACGATACGAAGGTGGCACTAACAAGGGTCTTGGGCTCTCAGGCAGCATTGCCATCCCTGATCTTCGGTGAAAGTGTTTCTCTGACGGGCTCATCAGTAATTATCGATTCGAGTTCCTCTCTGCAGATCAGCCCATCGACTTCATTGAACGCCTCCAGTGTTATCTTGAATGCCGGAGCGGTGGCTCTTGTGTTGGATAAAAACCTGATTACAGACGTTCCCTCGGGACGGGTAGTTTTGGCTGGGACTATCCTTGACGGGCTTTCCTTGTCCAAGTCTCTCGATATCACGAGCTACTCCACGGTAGATATCTACGGTCCCGGATCCTTCGGATCCGGCGACATGGTTTCATTGGGATTGCATGCCGGTGAGATCCGCGGATTTGATTTGAATGGTGGAACAGCGGCATTTTCTTCGCGGACTATTGCGCTGGATAATGCCTCAGGTGCATCCGCTGCCGGTCCGCCTACAACGACCCCCGATGGTTACCTGGAATTGGATGGCACGACCATCACGCTCGGCAAAAACACACTGCACATCGATCAGTTCGCCAATGTCTCGCTCAATGCTACCGGGGTCGTGGCCGGAACGTCTTCTGGATCGCTGTCCGTCGGCACTTTGGAGATGCCCGCAAATCTCTTTATTACAACGCCGCTCATCACTGCATCGGCGGGAAACTCTCTCACGCTTGTTACCTCGGGCGATCTTGTGCTTCAGGCGCCTGATCTGGGATACGCCACGAAGTCTACGATCGAGCCAGGTGCTGGTGCCTCGCTCCACTTCACTGCATCCTCAATCTCAGCTGATACGAAACTCACGGCCCCTTCAGGACAGGTTACCCTTCATGCCACCGCAGGAGATTTGAATATCGGTGCCTCAGGAACTGCACTTGTCGATGTTTCTGGGGTTTCCAAGACAATTCAATTGGCCGTTGTCACCGCTGATGCGGGCACCATCTCGCTCAGATCGGATGAGGGGAATGTAAATCTCGCGGCCGGTGCCTCTCTGAATCTCTCGGCCAGAGGCTCTTCTTTCGCCGGGACACTGCAAATTTCTGCGCCTGCTGGCTTCTTGGCACTTGATGCGGATGCAAAACTGAACGCGATAGGAGGTGCCTCTGGAGGTGCCAACGGTGTTTTCTCATTGGATGTCTCCACGCTCGATACGACTGGTCAGGGCCACTCCCTGCTCTCCTCAATCATCCCTCAACTCTCTCCCGATGAAAACGGTAACGGAGGCTTCACCAAATCTCTTTCGTTCCGTATTCGGAGCGGTGATGTTGATATAGACACATACGTCAAGTCGCACAACTTCTCTCTGGTTGCGGATCATGGCTCGGTCGATGTGACATCCGTTATCGATGCATCCGGCATAACGACCTATGATGACAATGGAAATGCCATCAAACCTCAGTATACAACGGGTGGCTCGATTTCCCTCCAAGCCTCGGACAGTCTGATCCTTGAGCCCAATAGCTTTTTGAATGTTCATGCTGACAATTTTGACCATGCAGGTAAGGGCGGATCCGTCTTCCTGAGTGCAGGAGCAGAGATAGGAGGCCGGATCAACCCGGACGCGGTTCTTGATCTGCGGACTGCATCTTCGATCGATCTTGGAGTGAGTGCGACTACTTCCAGACCGGATCAATTGGGAGGCACCTTGCATCTAAGAGCGCCGATCACTGCCGATGGCGCGGACATTCAGGTTGGTTCGCTTGATGCCACGATCACGGGTGCTTCAAGCATCGCGGTGGAGGGATATAGATTGTACGACTTAACAGGCACATCCGGGGAAATAACGCTGTCACTCCGGGATCAGCTCAATACCGATGCCGTTGCCTTCTTTGGTCAACCAAGGAGCGATACGACACAGGCGACTGTAATTCTCCAGCGCCTGACGGCCAATCAGAAATCAGGAATCAGCAATATTCTCAATCTCGCTCCCGGTGTGGAGATTCTGAACGCCTTGGGGAATCTTTCCCTTGGCAGTGACTGGGATTTGTCCGTGCTCAGATATGGTGAAGGGTTGTCTTTTACGGATGCATCAGGATTGATCCATGCCATAGGTAAAGACGCTGGTTTCTTGACTCTTCGGGCGACGGGCGATGTTGTTTTGAGAGGGAGTATTTCTGACGGTTTCGGTGACAGCATGAGTCCTGCTGTTTCGACAACCGATCCTAACAATTCAATGGCGAACCTTTGCTATAAGACACTTATTCCTCTGGCCCAAGATGCCAATGGTACAGTTGTTTCACAGAAATCGTGGAGCTACAGCATTGCTACGGGTGCTGATATCTCGTCGGCCGGCCTTTTGGCAACGTCATTTTCTGGTTCACTGAAACTCGGAAAACCTACCGAAAATTCAAACCTGATTGCCGCGGATGATCCCTCGTCCACACAATTATTCACAATCAGGGATTTTCTCTCGAGCTATCAGGTCATTAGGACTGGAACCGGAGATATATCCATATCAGCGGGCGGAGACATCCAGTTGCTTAACCAATTCGCATCCATCTACACCGCGGGCAACAGCATTGTGGATGCCACCCTTTCAGGCAAGTTTGATCTCCCTTCGGCAACTGTTTCCCAAAACGGACTAGCGGATTACACGACAACTCTAGGAAAGTGGCAGCAACCCGGTCAAAATAAGGCTCAATTTTCCTCTGGTGGTGGAAATATCACGATTCAAGCAGGAGGGAATATTGCCCATCTCCAGTTGATCGTGAGCCAGTATGATTCGCAAGGCAATCAGCTGCAGGAACCTTATTCCCCGGATCCGTCTCTAACAGCGGATTCCTCGAGACAACTCCCTGGAAATTGGCTGATGCGCAGGGGTAATACGGACGCCAATGGAAACTGGAAAATACTTACAGACCCGAATAGAGAAGGTTACTCCGAAGTTGCAAGCACTGCGTGGTGGATCGACTTTGCCAATTTCTTCGAGGGCGTAGCCACCCTTGGTGGAGGCAATGTCAGCATGACTGCTTTGGGCTCTGTCATGAATGTGGATGTGTCTGCACCGACGCAGGCAAGAATGGCGGCGCGTTCCGATCTGGGTGCGATTCTGACGCCAGGCGCCAGAGCCCTGATCGAAACCGGCGGTGGTGATATCACGATAAAAACCGGAAAAAATCTGGATGCAGGTGTTTACTATGCCGAGAGGGGAAATATCGGTATCCGGGTGAGCGGAGATATTGTCAGCAATAAGACCCGTGATGTGAAAGGGGACTATCTTTATTTTCTATCGGATCCCGGAAACCGATCCAGTAAGGCAAACCCTAGTTCAGGGAACTATCTGCCAACATCCTTTCTCTTGGGGCGAGGGAATATCTCCGTGGTCTCGGGTGGTGATTCATTGTTGGGGCCAGTTGGCAACGCGTTTCTGCTTACGCAAGGGATTGATAATGACGTCAGTTACAAAACCTATTTCTCAACTTATGATCTGAACCCCGAACAGGGAGCCCCCGCAATATTCCAAGCCTCGTCTCTGGGCGGCGATCTCAAACTCCGGAGTACGATTAACGGGGCGTCTGCCTTCACGGCATGGATGTTATCGGATGCCGTCTCATCTGCATGGTCAACCGGGAATGTCCAACCTTGGATCAGGATTGCTGATGCATCCGCGACCGGTATGGGACTGATGCCCGCCTCGGTTTCGCTGAGCGCCATGTCTGGGAATATCTCCCTTCAAGGAAGCCTGAGCCTGGTTCCCACTGCCGTTGGAAATATCAACCTCTTGGCCGGTGGTGCCATCAATGGATTGAGCTCCCAAGGCGTCGAGGGACGATGGATTTCAGCTGGTATTAATCTCTCGGATGCTTCGCCGGCAGTCATACCGGTTGTTGCTAATCCTCTTTCGTCCGCTTCCGGTTTTATAAGCGATCCGTCCTTGATGGCGAGTTTGGGGGCCTCATTTGCCGAAAGTGGCTCGTTCACGGGATCCCGTGATACACTTCAATCCAAGCAGCAATTGCACGGGGATTCCCTGCTTCACCAAAACGATACCCAACCGTTGCAAATTTTTGCAGGTCTCGATATCTCCGGAATTACGTTATTCTCGCCGAAAGAGGCCCAGATCATGGCAGGGGGGGACATCATGGATGTGGGGCTCTATATACAGAACACAAGCGTGGCTGATGTCAGTACTGTCACTGCTAGCGGGTCTATAATTCTCTACGATCACTCAACCCAACTCGAGCAGGCGGCATACAACTTTAACAAGAATTTTGCCGTCACGTCTGAGCAAAAGAAAGCGCTACAGACATTCTGGCCTTGGTCAGGGTCGGGCGATATCCAGATCAGTGGACCGGGTGCTCTGGTTGTCACTGCCGGAGAAAACATTGATCTGGGCAACGGACCCAATAACTCCGACGGCACTGGTGTGGGCATCACAAGCATCGGCAATGCTCGCAATCCTGCGCTTCCATTCGATGGTGCGGATATCCAGTTGATGGCTGGGGTAAAGTTTCCCCAAGCCCTTGGGACGGATAAGATTCTCTCGATCGCCGCCTCTTCGGCTGACTCTGCAAGGTATTTCAAGTAGGTTGGAGGTCTACTTCAGCAGATGGGCAATAACGGCCTGACGGATGTTTTTGCGACTGTCAGCTCCTGGAATGATCTGATCTCTTC
>Ga0114962_10003804_pt1 | contig 12160 bp, 12 predicted proteins | sample C_130820_MF_Meta_FD_87017 | JGI IMG/M metagenome (GOLD analysis project Ga0114962, IMG submission 87017) | Freshwater microbial communities from Lake Croche, Canada to study carbon cycling - C_130820_MF_MetaG | ecosystem: Environmental > Aquatic > Freshwater > Lake | place: Lake Croche, Canada... | reverse complement strand
TGTCTTTTTTAAAGCGCTGGGAAGATGATTGTATCCCCAACTTGCCAGTTGAACTAATATAAACTGCATGACCTGTGACATTAGAATTACTAATTCCAGCAATAAATGTACTCGTTTGCGCTGGATAACTCACACCGCTTGGGCAAGTAATTGACTGCGCAGTTGGATTGCCAATCCGAATCACGTTGGACTCACCCGCAATACCCAAGTTACCAATCGCAATATTGTTGTTGCCAGTGGTAAGATTGCATCCCGCATGAGGCCCAACCGCTATATTATAATTTCCCGTATTTAGGTTGAGCGCATAATACCCATGAGCAACATTATAATTTCCACTGATATTATTGTAAAGCGTTGATTCACCGAATGCCGCATTGGCAAGTCCTGATGTGTTGCTATACAGAGAATCCTCACCCATTCCTGTATTGTGCTGCCCCGTGGAATTAGTAAAAAGAGCCGACTCGCCCACGGCAGTGTTTTGCCAACCTGTAGTGTTATTGCTAAGGGCATTGTAACCAACAGCCGTATTAGAAGTTCCACCTTTAGCGAGCGTCTGTGTAGGCCCTGTATTTTGCATAAGGGCATTGTAACCCACGGCCGTATTAGCGGTGCCTGTTGTATTTTTACTAAGGGCAAAGGCTCCATTTGCAGTATTGGATGGACCGTATGTATTAGACCCAAGCGCCGAGTAGCCTGTTGCAGTGTTGTAGCTTCCCGTTAAATTCTTTAGCAGCGCATCCACGCCACTGGCAGTATTATTGTAGCCTTCTGTATTAGCTTCAAGTGCGTTAAAACCAATGGCAGTATTATAGTTACCAGTAATATTAAAATGTAAAGAATTATAACCACTGGCCGTATTATAAGAACCGGAGGTATTGCGCTCCATGGCAGATTGCCCAAAAGCCGAGTTACCAATACCACTAGTGATTTCATCAAGCGCTCTGGTGCCATAACTCGTATTTGATTTTACATCTGCGTATATTGTACTGGCAAAAGTAAAACTCGCCAGCAGAAAAATTACCGTTTTTTTGAACACATGTGTCATTACATTTCCTTATAAAATAAAAATTTTATTTTTTCGCATCCGGCATTTTGTTTGACGCAGGGCGTGAGCCCAGCAGCCTAATGCGCATTAAACAAAGGCTATCAGGCCCCGCCCTTCGATACAAAGTAGCACAATTTATCACTGCAGATAGCAGTAATAACGGTGCAAGTTTGTCCCGGATTCAAGCTGAATGATGCAGCACCGGTTTCGACGTTCATCCCGGACAATATAAACAACGGACTTTCCAATAAATTTGATGACCATTCGAAGTTTGAATAATTAAGAATGGTGCAAACAAAACCTACAGGCAGGTTATTGGGGAAAACAGGCTGTTGGCCCCATTGGGTGGTGATAACTTCGCCGGAGTTTGCGCTGGTTAGCGTTAAGCCTGGAGGATATGACACTGGAAACACGGTTAGTAATGTACTCATAAAATTTAAGATATGTGATTTTGCCTACTCTGTATGGTTTTCAGCTTTCTCATTTTGCTCCACTGAATAGCAAGGATCGGGCGAGCATTCCGAGCCTTGGGACAAATATGTAAAACTAAAATATATATTGCTATTATTTTATTTTATATTAATTATTATATTGAATTAGAGGTATAAACGATAATCATCTTACAGGCGGGCGAGCATTTATTAACCAGTTTGCGCACATGCTGCGAAATGGCGTAGCCATCACTCTTAGGCACACAGTTCGATACCGTTGACTTGTGGTTGGAGGTGTTCTGCACCACATGGGACGCGACCTTCCATATTGTGAGGACCTCGATAAATTCTGCTGCGCCGTAGCACTTGTCCGCGTTGAGTGTGATTTCGGCTTTGTCGGCAGCGACCTACAGTGCGTCGGCATGGCGAACAAGGTCTCGTTGAAGGTGTCGGCTGAGCGCATGGTCGGGTGTTTGGTGGCGTGCAAGATTGCGGCTTCTACAACGTTTGAGAGGGCTCGGTGATGGACATGGTGGGAGGCATTTCAGAAACTTGTTAAGCAAAACTTTAACCGTTGCAAAAGATTGAATCTAGGTGAAATTAGTCATACCGCGCACTGGCTACAGGGGCGGGCTGTGGGATGGCGCGGCACCTCTCCGTGCCCGCTGGAGTCCCCCTAAATCCCTCGCTGATCTCCTCCCAGGCACTGCCCCATGGGTAGCGTTGGAGTCTGCCAACTGGCTTGGCGTCGATCTCACAGAACGGGCGAAGCGAATACGCGCCACCACGCTGAACGGCGCCAGCCTAAAGATCAGTACTACCGGCGGTGTCAAGCTCAACGGGGATGTCAAGGTGACCAAAACCGACATTGCCGCATCGAACGGGCTGATCCACTGCATTGATTCGGTGCTCATCCCGGCAGCCTGATCGGCCCGCCCCGCGATAACGCCCCCCTCACTGCGACCTTACCCCCCGAAGAAAAATGAAGCTCAAAAGACTGTTGATTGCCTCCGCACTCGGTGTTGCGGCGCTTGGCGTTCACGCCAAGGACGTTGTCGACACGGTTGCCGCCGCTGGCAACTTCAAAACGCTGGCGGCAGCGCTCAAGGCCGTGGACCTGAGGTCGGGTGAGGTGAAGACGGTGCAGGGAAGCACTGTGATCATTAACACCCTCGGTGGCGCGATGGTCAACGACGCCAAAGTGGTGGGGGCTGATGTGGCCGCCGACAACGGCGTGATCCATGCCATCGACACGGTGCTCATGCCCAAGTAAGCGCCACGCGGTGGGCAACAGATGCCCACCGCGCCTTCGCTGGCACCAACGCTGACGGCCTGGCGCCCCCAGCCCAACAACACCAACCCAACAACACTAACCCGACAACAAGGCCCTACCCATGAAAATCGCCACCCAGACCGGCGCCGAACTCACCCACGTCGCTAAGTTGATTGAAAACATCCCTGTCGCCATGCTGACCACCTCGGACGACGACGGCGCCTTGGCCAGCCGTCCAATGACTGCGCTGGAGATGGACGCCCAAGGCGCGTTGTGGTTCTTCACCGACGTGCGGTCTTCAAAAGTGAACCACCTGCGCGCGGTCAACCTCAGTTTCACGGACAAGGACCAAGGGGCTTATGTTTCGCTGTCCGGCCACGGTGAAATCAACACCGACCGGGCGCGCATCCAGAGCTTGTGGACTGTGTTTGCCAAGCCGTGGTTTCCCGAAGGCCCAGACTCAAGCAATCTTGCGCTGCTGAAGTTTGTTCCCAACAAGGCCGACTACTGGGACGGACCTAGCAGCAAGATGGTGCGGGCCTTCGGGCTTATCGCCTCCATCATCGCGGGCAAACCCGTGGGGCTTGGCGAGCACGGATCACTCACCGCCTTGTCGGCCTCCACACCCATCCCGGTGCCCCAGCCCTGACTACATCTGCGCACCGCTGAAAAAGGCGCCGTCTTCAGGGTGCTGGGGACGGACTTTTGCCAGACGCGCCCCATCGCCGCTGGCTCTATGTCCACCGGGGGTGGCAGGGTTTGGCTTTTTTGCGCATGATCCAGGTTTACTGAAACCGGAGTTCATGCGGATGAAACACGCCATGGTTTGCGCAGCATTTTTCGCGGGCGCCGTGCACGCCCAGGTGGGCGACAAAGTGGTGTTGCCCGCGTTTGTGATTGACCGCACCGAGGTCACCATCGGGCAATTCGACCGCTATGTGCGCGCTACCGGCACCATTACGCGGGCAGAAAAAGAGGGCGGTGGCTTTGAATACGGCGTGGGCTGGGAGCGTCGACCGGGCTGGTCTTGGCGTAAGCCTGATGGCCAAACGGCGAGCCCGGACATGCCTGCTGTTCACTTGGATTTTGCAGAGGCGCAAGCCTACTGCCGTTGGGCCGGTGGGCGTTTGCCCACGGCTTCTGAATGGCAAACGGCAGGCTTTACCGAGCTGCGCGAGTCGCCCCCAGCGCCTTGGCAAAAAGGCCGAACCTATGCGTGGCCCACGGGCGACAGCCCGCAAGGCGCCAACACGAGCGACCCCGATCCATGGGCGCGCGCTGCGCCCGCAGGGGCTACAAAACCCGGCGTCAACGGCTTGTACGACATGGGGGCCAATGTGTGGGAGTGGACCACCGACAGTCCCGACGACCTGGGGCGCGAGCGACGCACAGTCGGCAGCTCTTGGTGGTACGGCGCTCCTAACATGAAGGCCGATGTGCAGGCGTTCAAAGCCGCAAATTTCTACGCGGTGTACATCGGGTTTCGGTGCGTGTACGAGCGGTAGCGGCGCGGATGTGCAGCGCAAATCCGGCGCGCTTGTGCTCGCAAACCACGGGCTTTAAATCACCGGTGGCAAAGCCCCGGCCAGAAAGTCAAAAGCCTCGCGTATACGCTGGCTGGTGCGGGTTTGCGCCAACGTATCCCAATGCAACCCGATCTGGCTGCCTCCGAGCGAAATCTCGCCAATCATGTCGCCCGCGTGCGTGCCGACCGTGCCGCCACCCAGAATCTTGCCGTGGCCCCGGCCAGCATGGCCGCCTTCTGATCCAGCTTCTGGTGAATCGTCAAACAGTAGTTTGGTCACACCTTCGTCGCGGCCATTGGCAATGGCGCGGCCCGAGGCCGTCCAGGGGAACAGGCCCTTTTTGACCATGATGCCTTGGGCGCAAGGCCAGAATCTTCGGTGAGGCCGACCGATACCACTTCGAGGTCGGTGTAGGCCACGCTAGGGATGACGCGCGCGTTGAAGGCCGAGAACTTTAGTTTTCGGACAGTTCTTTGTTGCCTTGCAGTTCGCCAGCAATCACTTCAGCCGCCAGGTGCGCTTCGTGCACCGCCTCGTGCGCCAAAATGGGCTGGCCCACGATGTCCCCAATGGCGAATATGTGCGGCAGGTTGGTGCGCATCTGGATGCCGACGTTGATGAAGCCACGGTCGGTGACGGCCACGCCGGCTTTGTCGGCGGCGATCTTTTTGCCATTGGGCGTGCGGCCTACGGCCTGCAACACCAAGTCGTAAACCTGAGGATCGGGTACTTCTTTCAGCTCCAGCGCACCCGTGCTGTCCACCACACGCGGGTCCTTGGGCATAAAGGGCAAGTGCACCGCCTGGCTGCCTGCGGCAATGATGCACTTCTTGAACGCGACTACCTTTTTGGTGCCCGTCTTCTCTTGGCCGTCGCCGGTGGCTTCTTCCACTTCGACGTGGTTTGCGCCCACAAAAGCGCCGTCGCCGCGCACTACTGAGACCTTGCGCATCTTGGCCATGGCGGCCAGGCCACCCTTCAATTTGCCGATGACTTTTTCTTTGTGGCCGCGCAGCTTGTCAATGGTGACTACCGGCTTGTTTAAGTCCACGCTCAGGTCGCCCAGGTGCGCCACTTCGTCCATGAACAGGCCCAGGATCTGCACACCAATTACGGTGTCAGCCCGGTTCTGCGCGGCATCGACTTGTCTGTCGCGCCAGGCGAAACCATCGGCCTGATGGGCCGCAACGGCATGGATAAAAGTAGCTTGCTCAAGACCATCATGGGCATCGCCCTCGCAAAGCGGCACCGTGCACATCAAAGGCCAGCCCATGCACGCACGCCCCGCCTTTGACGAGCCACAACGGAGCATCGGCTACGTGCCCGAGGGCCGAGGCATTTTCGGCAAGCTGGGCGTGACCGGGAACGTCAAGAGGGCGGCCCGTGCAGGCAGCAGCAGCCAGCGCGATTGGACGTATCAGCGCCTGCTGCAAACCGTCCCCCGCCTGCAAGAGCGCCCGGACCAAGGCGGCCAGCAACTCTCGGGCTGCGAGCAGCAAGTGCCCACCATCGGACGGGCCTTGATGACCAACCCCGACGTGCTGATCCTGGACGAAGCCACCGAAGGCCCGGCCCACTTTTCGCCCGCGAAATCTGGCGCAGTTTCTCCCTCATCAAACCTGGCGGCGTCAGCGCCATCATCGTGGACAAAAACTGACAACACCAGACCCAGACCACCTACCCCAACGTGATTTTGGTCAAATGCCAAGTGGTGTTTGAAGGCGCGTCGCAAGCCCTGCGCCGCAACCCCGGCCTGCTGGAGCAGCACCTAGGCGTGTAACAAGCCTCGGTGTGCCGCCTTGCAAACCGATGTCTGTGGTAAAGCTGCTTGTCAATTGGGTAAAGGAATCGAGCGCTGTCCGTGGGCCAGGGCGATTGTGTTTTGCTTGGAGTGCCTGTTTGGCATGCAGACCGGTGGCGTTTGGGCCGCGCTTGCGTGATGGGTTGCGTGATGGGCCGCCGCCCCACATAATCGCGTTCAGCACATTCAAAGTCTGATTCGAGGGGGGAAGACGTATGTTCAATATTGCAGGCAAGTCTTACGCGATGAACGTGATCACGCCGGTGCGTTGGTACCTGACTTGGTTGAACAAACTGATCTTCTGGGTTGCGCTCAAAATGCCCAGCACGCTAAAGGGCCTGATTACCCTGTCGCTGATTCACTACGCACGCTGGGTCATCATCGGCAAAAACCAGTTTCCCCATGTCTCGCCCGATCAGCCGCGCGAGAAGCTCAAATATTCCTACATGCTGTTTTTCAGCAATTTCAATGGCAGCTGGGACCAGTACGTGGACTCCTTCACCTTTGCGATTCCAGGCGGGCTCGATATGTTCTGGAAATGGAACGTGCGTTATTCCAAGTCGGTTGCACTCACCCCGTTTCATCGCTATATCCAGTACAACCAGATTGAAACCCAGCACTACTACAACGCCTACCCGCTGGCTGCCTCCAACGATGTCAAGAGCGCCAAGACCGTCAAAGCAGCCCTGATCGCCTTCGATCAGACCGCCGACTTGGGCACTGACGCCGAATTCATGCAGCGCTACAACACCTTGTTGCGCGGCTTGCAGCATGACCTGGGCGACATGTACCCCACCCCCATCGTCAGCATGTCGGCTTACCAAGTGGAGCGACGCCATCGCCGTGCCGAACGCGCACTGCAAACCTCGCGTGCCCAGCACGCGCCCATCAAGCAAGGGAGCCAATAATGGGTAGCATCAGCGGGAACGCCTATGCCTTGACCGCGCTTTGCCCGATTCGCAAAGGCATTGTGGTCGGCGAAGAAATCGCCTACAGCGACAAAGTGCGCGATAACCTCCAGAACTGGAATATCCTGCCCAACAGCCCGATGGCTCAGGTACCGCAGACCTATCTGTGTCGCTACTTTGTGTTGGACGACGTTTACACAGAGTCCCTGTCCGGTGGAAGCGCACCCGACACCTTGAACGATTGGTTACCCGTGGTGCCCGACAGCATACGCCGCAGTGCCATGCCCGCGCATGACCGCCTTCAGTCGAGCTACCTGGTCTTCTCGTGCAATTTACATGGCGGTCCCAAGGGCGACGTGGACAGCTACTTGCGCGGCATGTGGAATGCGATCAGTGGCCCGATCCGCGAAGCCTGGGGCTATTGCTATGGCTTTGATCAGGTCACCGACGCTGCGAGTTTTGTGACCTACATGCACAAATGCATGCTCCCGGCCACACTGTTTTTTGTCGGATCCAATGACGATCCGCTTCCCGAGCAGCTCAAAGCACTTTATCTGAAGCAGGAGTTTTCTCGCTTTGCAGTGGCCAATCAGGGCCTTGACGCAGCCACCTTGCGCGCCAACTACAAGAGCTTTATTCAACGCGTCGCACCTAACGCCCTGAGCTTCCCGACTTGGGAGCCTGGCAAGTACCAGCCTTGAACCCACAAAACCCCAAGCCATCAAGGGAGCGAATACCGTGACCAAACAACTCGATCTGCTGGACATTCAAGGCAATGTGGTGCGTGCCTTCGGCCGTTTTGGCTATCCCGTGGCCCGCTATGTGTGCATCAACATCAAAAACGGTGACGGTGGCCGCAACTTCGTCGCCGAAGTCACTAAGAAGGTGACCACCTCTGTCGACTGGGGACCGGGACCGGACCAAGTCCCGCAGCCGCCGTGGACTGTCAACATCGCTTTCAGCTACCAAGGCCTCAAGGAACTGGAAGTGCCACGCGCCTCCTTAATGGGCTTCTCGCCAGAGTTCGCCGAAGGCATGAAGGCGCGCCGCGATATCTTGGGCGACATCGGGCCGAGCGCCCCGGATTATTGGGACCCCGTCTGGCGCGACAACCGCGAAACCCGCGAAAAAGACATCCACATTCTCATCGCGCTCAATGCCGGTGCGCCCGGCTGGCCAGCCAATGGCAAGGGGCTGCTGGAAACCGCCAACGAGCAGTTGGAAATGAGCTACCAGTGGATCAAGGATGTGATCGCCCGCCACAGTGAGTGCGTAACCCTGCTGGGCGGCCATCGGGGTGACGACGGCGTGCTGCTGGACTACCAGGACGGCAAGGTCGTAGTGGAGAACGGCCAGCCGACCGCCAAAGAGCACTTTGGCTACACCGATGGCATCGGCGACCCCGCCTTCGAAGGCTTGCATGAAAGCCCGGCCTATGTGAACGGGCGCGGCAAACAGATTGCCGATGGCACTTGGGCGCCCTTGGCCACCGGTGAATTTTTACTTGGCCACATTGACGAGGCCCAAGAATACCCCCCTTCCCCACAGCCTGTTTTGCTCGCGCGCAATGGCACCTACATGGTTTACCGCAAGCTGCATGAGAACGTGGGCAGCTTCAATGCCTACCTTGAGGAGCATGGCCGCCACTACCCCGGTGGCAAAGAACTGCTGGCCGCCAAATTCTCTGGCCGCTGGCGGGACAACGGAGCACCCCTGGTGAGCGCACCCGATGCAGCCAGCAAGCAAGCCTTTGACGCCAAGTTCAACATGGCCGACGAAGCCACGCGCGACGACATGCTGAGCAACTTCACCTACGACGACGACATGAGCGGTGCCAAGTGCCCATTCAGCGCCCACATGCGTCGCATCAACCCACGCGCTTCGCTGCAAATGGTCCGTGACCCCAGTGACCCGCCCGGTTCGCTCAAGATCAGCAAAGACGCTTTTGACACACCCGGTGCGCTGGTCAACCGCCGCCGCATTTTGCGCCGAGGCCTGCCCTATGGCGAAGTCAAAGACCCCACCCGTGATGACGGTAACCACGGCATCGTCATCATGATGCTCAATGCCGATATCAACCGGCAGTTCGAATTTGTCCAGCAGCAATGGATCAACTACGGCAACGACTTCCGGGCCGGTAACGACAAAGACATTCTGTTGGGCAACCACAGCGTGGACGACCGCTTCCCAAGCAAAGCGGTGTTGCAGGTGGACCCTCTGGGTGATGAGGCGCCCTACATTCTGTCGCGCATTCCGCGCTTGGTGGAAACGCGCGGCGGCGAGTACTTCTTCGTCCCCAGCATGACCGCTCTGCGCATGATTGCCAAGGGCATGATCGATCCGACTTGAGTCTCTTGGCCGACCAACTGGACCGACTAAATCTCCCAGCTGCTTGGCTCCTGCCGTATCCTGCCATTCTTTTCGTGGCGAAACATCGAGATCGCGCGGTACACCACCTTACGTGCCCGATTGATTCCGCCCAGGGCCGGTGCACAGGCAGGCTGTGCAATGGGGTGTAGGACAGGTTTCCCCCAAAAATCCGCTGTGCGCCGGTGGCAAAGGTCTGCTGCGGGATGCGGATGGCGGTTACCTTGCGAAACGGCGACGCCGTCTCTGCCTGAGCAAGACCAGAGTCATCAATCGGCAGGGTGACCGCGTCGGTCTGCAACTGCACCGCGAAGTAAAACACCGCTTCGCCCTGCGCGAGTTGACGCGCCATGGCCTCGCGCAAAAAGTCGTCGAAGGGCGGCTTAGGAATATTGTTCGGCACGTCCACCTTGGGGGTGGCCGAATACTCGACCGCACGGCTGCCCAACAGGTACGGCGTCGTGCTTCAGTAGCGAACCAGCAGCGGGTTTGCGAACTGCTTCATTGACAGATAAAGATTCCACATCACCCGCAAATGCGTCGCAACAAAAAACAGCTTGGCCAGCATGCTGCCGGTAAGCGCCTTACGGATAGGGGATTCGACCGCATAAGGTCAGATATGGCACGGGTTTTGGGCTTCGAAACACGTAGCGGCGCGGTAGGCCCAATCCTGTCGCAAAACCTGGGCACCTGGCAGTTTGGATGGGTGGGCGAATGCATGCGCGCCAGCCTCTGGTTCATGCGGCTGGCGGTGGACACGGCCTGGTTGCTGCAAGCGCTGCTGCAGGGGCCGCTGATCCGCGCCTTTTCGCTCGTGGGCATGGCCACCGCCATGGTGCATGCGTTTTGCAGCGGGGTCTGCGCCAGCTTCTTTTTTGCCGACCCTTGGTGTTGTGGTCAACGCCGCCTTCAACGGCCTGGGCCGCCCGCTGTGGTCCACCGGCTTCAACTGGACCCGCGCCACCCTGGGCACGATTCCCTTCGCCTGGTGGGGCGCGCATTACGAACCGGTCAAGGTGACGGCGGGCCAGGGCGCCGGCCTGCTGATCTTTGGCAGGCTGGCCATGCTGGCTGCGCAGCGGCTAACGCGCAGCCTGGGGGCGCAAAGCCAGCAGGGCTGGCCGGCATTTGCCAGCCTGGCGTCGTTTATTGCAAATGACGCCCATGGTGCTGGCAATTGCATCATGACTTTGCTGAAGGCTCTTCAGGATCAAACTGCGGTCATCCGGGCCGAGGCCCGTGAACTGGTGTGGAACTGCATCGTGGATGCACCTACGGGCGTATCCAGCAGAGCGCGCGGCAAGTGGTGTGTGCGGGCGCCAGCCGGGCCTTGTGCCAACTGGAAAAACGTGTGCACTGCAATGGCGCCACACACAAAAACCAGATCCTCATGCGGCTACAGATCCCTGACACGGCCACGCTGCTGTACGCGCGGGACTGGCAAGGCATTCATGATCATCCGACTACTGGTAGGTGTAAGTCATATCCAAACCATTTGATTCGTGAATGGTGGTGGAAACCAAGGTCGAAACGCCCGAGGGCGTAATGCGCAGAATCCGGGACTCCGAGGTTTCCGCGCCCGACGCATCGAAGCGATTGACCGTCGTAATTTTCAGCAAAGCCGTGGTGGCGGTGTCCGGGAGCACGGCATAGGTTCCTGTGCGCGTTCCGACTCGCGTTGCCTTTGTACCATCGGAGTACAGGGTTGCCTCGAAGTAACTACCCGACGTATTGACTTTGCCAGTTTCCGGCAAAGTAGGCGCTCCATTGACATAGGCGAGGTAGCTGTAGTTGTCTGTATCAATCAATAGTTGGTTCGACGCGTCCAATAGCAAAGTCTGTCTAAAGCCGGTCCGACTCGACGCCTTGTTTTGGCTGGACCAACTCCAATTCCTGTAAATGGACTTGATAAAGCCAGCAGAGCTGCCCACCATACCTTGCGCCAAACCATAGGTGGATTCCTCCCCCGAACCGGTCAAGGCTTCGCCGACAACGGTTCCCGCTATCGTGAACGCACGCGCATACGACTTGCTCAGGCCGTCGGCGAGTGCCGTTTTGAGTTGAAAGCTGGCGGTCGACACAACGGGCGGCGGGACCTTTGTGCCGTCATTGCTTGGCGTCGAGCCGCTGCCTCCGCCACATGCGCTCATGAGAAAACAGACCACCAGAGCCACGAAAATTCCGGTTGCATTTGACATCATTCATCACCAAAAAGGAAAGCTGCAATGTAAGTGCTTTCAATTTTGATGTAAAGATTACGAAACCTCGCCTTGCAGATATGACCCATGTGCGCAGACAGAAACAGTTGAACCTGGAAGCGTGTGACACGAAACACAGCCACGCGGAACCCCACCGCTCAGAGTGCGCAAGCAGCTTGGGACAAGGTGGGTGCGAGGGCTCCTCAGGCGGACGACCGCTGGACAAGATAAAAAGCCGCGCAGCCCTTTCGGGATCTGCGCGGCCTGCTACTGAACTTTTAGCGATTCAGCGGCTTCTCACAGTCACGCCTACTTGCGTGCAGGCGGCACATCCGTGCAAGACCCATGCGCCACCTCAGCCGCCATCCCAATGCTTTCGCCCAGCGTGGGATGCGGGTGAATCGTCTTACCGATGTCCACCGCGTCGGCGCCCATCGCAACCGCCAGAGCAATCTCACCAATCATGTCGCCTGAATGGGTTCCGACCATGCCGCCGCCCAGGATCTTGCCGTGGCCGTGGGCTTCCGGTGAATCGTCAAACAGCAGCTTGGTCACGCCTTCGTCGCGGCCGTTGGCGATGGCGCGGCCTGATGCCGTCCAGGGGAACAGGC